>ERZ724519.789-NODE-789-length-13400-cov-4.606294_pt1 | contig 13400 bp, 17 predicted proteins | sample MGYA00376052_ERZ724519 | MGnify/ENA primary metagenome ERZ724519 (study PRJEB28724, sample SAMN07190883) | activated sludge metagenome | isolation source: activated sludge of sewage treatment plant in Hong Hong | place: Hong Kong | collected 2016-03-17 ... | reverse complement strand
ATCCGCTTGAGGCCGGTGGAGGCCAGCTGGTTGATCAGCCGGATCTTGTCCCCGGTGGCGATCACCTCGGGCTCGTTCTGGAAGCCGTCGCGGGGCCCGACCTCGCGAATCCGGACTGACTGGGGGAAGTTCCGGTAATCCATGCTCGCCCGCCCGGTTCAGGCGACGTTGAAACCGATCGCGCGACGCTCGTGGGTACCGACGCCGAGCACCCGGTCACCCTCACGCACCTCGACCGCAAATCTGAACTTGCGATCCTCGATCACCTCGTCGAGCCGGGCCCAGGCCGTGCATTCGGCGCCGCCGCCGGCCCCGCCCACATGCTTGACGTCGACGTGGAAGCCGACCGTGGCCGAACCCTCGGGCAGGAATTCCTGGACCAGAATCGCGCAGTTGCGTTCCATCATTCCGATCATCCCCGGCGTTGAAAGGACACCGGTCTCAAGCAGGCCGCCGACATCGGTCAGCAGCATGCCCTCGGCGGTGAAGTTCTCTTCGCGTTCGGTTCCAACCATTTCGGCAATCGACATGGGCAGAGCCTATATCGGCGGATGGCCGGGGCTGTTTCCTGCTTAGACTGCGACTTCGTGAGCGAGAACAGCGAAGCACCAGTCATCCCTGTAATCGGCGGCACGGGAGCTCTCGGCTCCGGACTCGCCAAGCGTTGGGCAGCTGGCGGGGCAAGGGTGATCATCGGTTCGCGGGATGCGGGCCGGGCGGCGGAAGCGGCCGCCAAGGTAGCCGAAGCTACCGGCGGGACCGTGGAAGGGATGACCAACGAGGACGCGGCCAAAGCGGCCGACATCGTCTTCCTGACCATTCCCTTCCGCAACCAGTCCGAGTACCTGACCAACCTCAAGGGGTCGCTGGAAGCGGGCCAGATCCTGGTCGACTGCTCGGTGCCGCTGGCGGCGGCAATCAGCGGCAAGGCGACCCGGACGATCGGCATCTGGCAGGGATCGGCCGCCGAGCAGGCGCAGGAGATGGTGCCGGAAGGCGTGACCGTGGTTTCCGCCCTCCATACGGTCAGCGCCCCCGGCCTCGCCGACCTCGACCATCAGATCGACGAGGACGTTCCGGTCTGTGGCGACAGAAAAGCGGACAAGGCCCGGGTGGCCGGGCTGATCTCCCGGATCGACGGCCTGCGCCCGATCAATGCCGGAGCCCTCGAGATCTCCCGCATCGTCGAACAGCTGACCGCCCTGATGATCTCGGTCAACATCCGGTACAAGACCCACACCGGACTCAAGTTCACCAACCTGCCCGAGGGCGAGACTTTCTGATGTCGACCGGCCCCAGGGTCGTCCTGCTGGCAGGCGGGACCGGCGGGGCCAAGCTGGCCGCCGGCATGCAGGCGGTGATCGGCTCCAGGCTGACCGTGATCGCGAACACGGGTGATGACGTGGAAACGCTGGGGGTCTACGTGTCACCCGACCCGGACCTGGTCACCTACTGGCTGGCCGGAAAGGTTGACGAGGTGCGAGGCTGGGGCATCAAGGACGACGGATTTGAAGTCTTCCAGCAGATGGCCCGTTTCGGCGCGCCGGACTGGTTCGGGCTTTCGAACCTCGATCTGGCGGCATGCCTCTACCGCAAGGACTTCCTGGCGGCCGGAGGCCGGCTGACCGATGCCCAGGCGCAGATCGGCCGCGGGCTGGGGATCAAGGCAACCGTGCTGCCGATGTCCGACCAGCCGGTACGCACGCAGATCAAGAGCAGCGGTGCGTGGCGCGGCCTTCAGGAATACCTGATCCTCGAGGGCGGACAGACCGAAGTCGAGGGCGTCGAGCTTCAGGGAATCGAATCGGCCGAAGCCACCCCCGAGGTGCTCGATGCGATCGCCGGGGCCGATCTGATCGTGATCGGCCCTTCCAACCCGGTGATCAGCATCGGTCCGATCCTCGCCGTGCCGGGGATCCGCGACGCGATGATCACTGCGCCTGCTCCGGTCGTCGCGGTCAGCCCCTATGTGGCCGGCAAGGTGATCAAGGGCCCGACCGACCTCTTCATGAAGGCGATTGGCCGGCCAACCACGGCGACCGGAGTGGCCGGTCTCTATCAGGGTCTGATCAACGCGATGATCACCGACGCCGATGATCCGGACCCGCCGCCGACCGAGGTCCGTTCCTTCTCCACGGCGACCCTGATGCACAGCGCCGAGAGCCGGGCAACGGTCGCCCGGGCCGTGATCAAGGTCGGCGAGACCCTGGCCGGATCTTGAACTCGGTCGCGGTAATCACGGCAAAGAGATTTCCCGCGGCCAAACAGCGCATGGCCGGCGGAGTGCCCGAAGAGAGGCGCCTGGCCCTGGTCGAGGCGATGCTCGGCGACGTGCTCGAGGCAGTGACCGGGGCAAGGCAGGTCAACTTCACGGTAGTCGTCACCGGCGAGGTTGCCGCGGCAGACCTGGCGGCCGGCCATGGCGCCGAGGTGATCCACGACCCGGAGGACGCCGGTCACATCGGTGCCGCCGAACTCGGGATCGAGCGGGCGATCGAACTCGGAGCCGAGTGCGTGATCCTCCTGCCGGGCGATTGTCCGCTGCTTGAGGCCCGTGAAATCGACAGCCTGCTGACCGGCATCCCGGAGAAATTCGTCACGGTTGTTCCAGATCGGCACGGAACGGGTACGAACGCCCTTGTGCTCCGTCCTCCTGATGCGATCAAACCGGCTTTCGGCGAAGGAAGCTGCCAGAGACACCTCCGCCTCGCCCGGGATGCGGGGCTGCCGCACGACACGGAAGAGGTTGCGGGACTGGCCCTGGATCTCGATACTCCAGCTGACATCGTTGCCCTGACCACAAAGATCGAGATGGTTCGTGCCACCGGGGGAAATCCGGCCCCGCGGACCGCCGCCGTCCTGGGCATCTAGATGGACGCCGCGATGATCATCCCGGTCGAGGGTCTGCCAGAGGTGACCGAAACCTTCAACATCGGCAAGGCGATTGCCGAGCGGGTTCAGATGACCGACGGCGACATCGTCGCGGTTTCGCAGAAGATCGTCTCCAAGTCGGAAGGTCGCGTCGTCAGGTTGGATGAGACCGACCCCGGACCGGATGCCGTCTCGCTGGCCGCCCGGACCGGCAAGGATCCGAGGCTGGTGCAGCACGTGCTGAACGAGAGCCGGAACCTGATCCGGGTTGACGAGCAGCGGAGCGTCCTGATCACCGAGACCCATCACGGCTACATCTGCGCAAACGCCGGCATCGACCAGTCGAATACGGCCGGCGAGAACCAAGCGATCCTGCTGCCGCTGGACCCGGACGGTTCGGCCCGGCGGATCCGGGTTGAGCTGGAAACCGCATCGGGGGTCAAGGCGGCGGTGGTGGTCACCGACAGCTTCGGCCGGGCCTGGCGTCACGGCCAGGTCGAGACCGCGATCGGCTGCGCCGGAATCGACCCGCTGGACGACTGGCGCGGCCAGGAGGACCAGCGGGGCCGGGAGCTGACCGCAACCGTAATCGCGGTGGCCGACCAGATCGCCGCCGCTTCCGACCTGGTCCGGACCAAGACCGACGGCGTGCCAGCCGTGGTCCTGAGAGGGCTCGACCATTTCGTCACGGAAGACGACGGCCCGGGCTGCGCGGCCCAGCTGCGCGAACCCGGTGACGACCTCTTCCGCTAGTTACCCTGAGTCCATGGGACGACTCATTTACGGATCGATGTCGATCACGCTGGATGGCTACTTTGCTGACGCCGACGGCGGTATCGGCTGGACCGTGCCGGAGGATGAAGTCCACCGGCTCGCCAACCAGCAGGTTCGAGGTCACGCGGCCGTCATCATGGGCCGCGGCCTCTACGAGATGATGGTCCCGTACTGGTACGACCTCCTGGGGTCCGGCGAGGGCGGTGAAATCGAGCAGGAGTTCGCCATGGTCTGGGACGAGATACCGAAGTTCGTTGCCTCGCGCACCCTGACCGCGGTTCACGAGACCTGCCAGCTGATCGAGGGCGACGCGGTGGACTGGATTGCCCGCAAGAAGGCCGAGACCGACGGCGACATCGAGGTGAGCGGCATCGACCTCGCCTCCCAGGTCGAGGCAGCCGGGCTGATCGACGTCTACCGTTTCAATCTCCTGCCCGTCGTCCTCGGGGGTGGCAAGCCGTTCTTCCCCGGGAACGGAACCCGGCGGGACCTTGAACTGACCGATCTGCAGCGCTTCCCGGGCGGCACCGTCGCGCTCGAGTACACCGTCAAACGGTGAGTACGGTGGAACCTTCCGAGGCGCCGCTCCGGATCCCGTCCAGCGCCTGATTCGCACTTTCGAGGGGAAGCAGCTCGACCATCGGCTCGACCCGGTGCCGGGCCGCGAGCTCCAGCAGGGCGGTGCCGTCGGCCCGGGTCAGGTTCGCCACCGAATGAAGGCTCCGCTCCTCCCAGAGCAGCTCGTAGGGGAACGAGGGGATGTCGCTCATGTGGATGCCGGCGCTGACGATCCTCGCCCCGCGCTCGCTGGCCCGGAGGGCATCGACCATCAGCGAACCGACCGGGGCGAAGACGATCGCCGCGTCGAACGGCTCCGGCGGAGTCTCGTCCGACCCCCCGGCCCACTCGGCCCCGAGCGAGCGGGCAAATGCCTGGCCGGCCTGGTCACCGGGTCTGGTGAAAGCGAAAACGCGGCGGCCCTCGGCGGCCGTGATCTGGCAGAGGATGTGAGCGGAGGATCCGAAACCGTAGAGACCCAGTCGCTCGCCGTCTCCGGCGATCGCCAGCGCCCGGTAGCCGATCATCCCGGCGCAAAGGAGCGGTGCCACGTGAGTGTCATCGATCGCCGCGGAAAGGGGGAAACAGAACCTCTGGTCGGCGACCGCGAACTCCGCGTACCCGCCGTCGGAGTCATAACCGGTGAAGCGGGCGTTCTCACAGAGGTTCTCCCGGCCCTCCCGGCAGAAGCGACAGTCCCCGTCGGTCCAGCCCAGCCAGGGCACGCCGATCCGGTCACCGGTCCCGAAGCGGTCCGCGTCTTCTCCCGCGGCCTCGACCGTGCCGACGATCTGGTGGCCGGGAACCAGCGGCAGCTTCGGCTCGCTCAGCTCGCCGTCAACGATGTGCAGGTCGGTCCGGCAAACCCCGCAGGTTGAAACCCGGATCAGAATCTGGCCGGGACCGGGCTCGGGGACGGGAAGTTCCCGCGGGACGAGGTCGCCGGGCTGGCTTTCGAGGACCATCGCGCGCATCGCCCGGCCCCTCCCGATTCAGGCCGCGGCGGGATCCGCGATTTCGGGGGCCGGTTCCTCCCCCGGCCAGGCCAGGTCGATCAGCATCTCGGGCGGCGGGGAGGTCACCGAATCGGGGAACTCGCGGATGATTTCGTAAGAGGTATTCCGCTGGGCGGCCCGGCGACCGGCACGATGGGCGGCGTCGACCAGTTCCTCGACCTCGAGCCGGACTCCGTGCTGGGAACCGGCCATACGGGAGATGCTCTCCTCCATCAGGGTGCCGCCGAGATCGTTCACACCCCAGTTGAGCGCTTCGGTCGCTCCCGGCAGGCCCATCTTCACCCAGCTCGCCTGAAGGTTCGTGACCGACTTGCCGAGCGCGAGGCGGAAGGCCGCGGTGTGCTTGAGGTTCTCGTCGATCGAGATCTCCTCCACCCCGTGAGTTCGCCCGAGCAGCGTGTTGAACGGAATGAAGCTCAGCGGCACGAATTCGGTGATGCCGCCGGTGCGGCCCTGAAGGTCACGGATCACCTTCATGTGACGGGCAAGTTCGCGCGGTTCCTCGATGTGACCGAACATCACCGTCGAGGTCGACTTCAGCCCGGCCCGGTGTGAAGCCTCGATGATCTCGACCCAGCGGGCCACCGGCAGCTTGTTCGGAGAAATGCGCTGGCGCACTCCGTCGTCGAGCACCTCGGCCGCGGTGCCGGGGGTCGAACCCAGACCGCATTCGATCAGGTATTCGAAGACCTCAGACGGCGGCAGACCCGAGACCTCGCACATGTGGTTGATCTCCATCGGCGAGTAGGCGTGGAGGTGGATGTCGGGCGCAACCTGCTTGGCGAGCTTCAGCCAGCTCCCGTAGGCCTCGAGGTCCAGTTCGGGGTGGATTCCGCCCTGCATGCAGAGCTCGGTCGCGCCGAACTCGACCGCCTCCTCGACCCGGCCGATGAACTCCTCCTCGGTCGACTCGTGGGCGTCGGGCGAGCGGCGACCCTGGCCGAAGCCGCAGAAGGCGCAGCCGACCGTGCAGATGTTGGTGAAGTTGATGTTGCGGTTGACCACGAAGGTGGCCGTGTTGCCGGCCAGTTCGGCCCGCAGTTCGTCGGCGGCGACCCGCATCGCCTCGATTACTTCGGGCCGGGTCTCGGCGAAGAGCGCGGTCAGCTCGTCCTCGGTCAGTTCTTCCCCCTCGCGGCCCTTGGCGATCGCCTCGATCGCCAGCCCGGGGTCGATCGTCTCCTCGCTGACCCGGCCGGAGCCGAGCCGCGGAATGAAGCTCCAGTACTTGAGCTTGATCACGTCGAGGACGCCCTGTTCCATCCAATCGGCGTTCATGTATTGCGGGTAGACGCAAAGCCGCTCGGTCAGGGCGTAACCCATCGGCTGCAGCTCCTTGCGGACCTGGTGGGGGCTCGGGAAAGGGTGCTCGGGCGAGATGTGGTCACCGTTGGCGGAGAGCCCCCCGAGGTCGGTTGCCCCGGCCTCGACCAGCTCCGCCCACCAGTCGGAAAGGTTCGGTGGCACCTGGACCCCGACCCCCGGCATCAGCCGGGCCGTTTCGCGGATCAGGTGCTTCAGGTCCCCGATCGATACCGGGCAGGCCCAGTCCGGCAGCGGGATGGTCGGGCGTCCGGGGTCGTGGTTTGCCGTTTCTTCGCCGGCCCCGGCTTCGATGCCGGAATCGAGGCTCACGACCGTCCCCGATTCCTTCCAGCGCCGGTCGGAAGCTTCGGCCGCGATGTCAGCCGGTTCCTGCCCGTAGTAGCGGGGATGCGGCACGAAGTTCTGGATGATCACTTCCTGGATGTGGCCGTACTTCTGCTGCAGGGCGGCCAGCGCCTCAAGCGACTCGATCCGTTCTTCCGGGGTCTCGCCGATTCCGACCAGGATGCCGGTGGTGAAGGGAATCTTCAGCTGGCCGGCCGCTTCGATCGTCTTCAGGCGATGAGCCGGATGTTTGGTCGGCGAGCCGGCGTGAACGGTCTTCATCAGGCGCTCGGAAGACGATTCGAGCATCAGGCCCTGGGAGGCGGTGACCTCGCGCAGTCGTGCCAGGTCCTCCTTGCCGATTGCGCCGATGTTGGTGTGGGGAAGGATCCCCCGCTCCATCGCCCGTTCGCAGGCCCAGATCACATATGAGGTGAAGTCATCGTGCCCCCAGGAGCGCAGCTGCTCCTTCACGGCCGGGTTGACTTCCGGCTTCTCGCCGGTCAGGAAGAGCAGTTCCTTGGCCCGCCGCTTGACCGCCTCGTCCAGCATTCGCTCGACTTCGCCGGGCGGGTGAACATGGGCCTGATGCGTAGCGAAGGCGCAGTACTTGCAGTAGCACTGGCAGGTCCGCGAAAGCGAGATCGTGTAATTGCGCGAAAAGGTGACCCGACGCATCCGGCTTCCAACCTACCGCAGTGAACCTTCCGCTTCGGCCCGGCGTAGCACCCGGGTAGTGTGAATGCACTTCCCGTCCATCGACCCCCCAAGGAGAACGCGATGAAAGCTTCATGGAAGTATCTGGTCGTACCGCTTGCGGTTGGAGCCCTGATCTTCGCCGGCTGCGGTAGCGACGATTCATCCGACGACAGCGGATCCAGCGACACCACCACAACCCAGAGCCAGCCCGCCGACAACAGTGCCATGGGCGGACAGGTTCTGAAGCTGGCTGCCGATCCGTCGGGTGCCCTCGCTTATGACACGACCGAGCTGTCCGCCAAGTCAGGCAAGGTCACGCTCGACTTCACGAATGATTCGCCGGTCGGCCACGACGTGGTGATCGAGGACTCGAACGGCAAGGAAGTCGGTTCGACCGATGTGATCACCGGGCAGAGCACGACGGCCGAGTTCACGGTCAAGCCTGGCACCTACACCTTCTACTGCTCGCTGCCGGGCCACGAGGAAGCGGGAATGAAGGGAACGCTCACCGTCAAGTAGACGAAGGGGTACCTTCCTGCCCTGATGTTTCAGCGCCACCCACTTAGAAAGCTCACTGCGATCTATGTGGGTGGCGTCGTCGGGGCCCTCTTGAGGGTCGGCCTCGCCGAAGCCTTTCCCCACGCGGTCGATGCCTGGCCCTGGCCCACCTTTGCGGTCAACCTGGCCGGGGCATTCCTGATCGGTTACTTCTTCACCGCGCTCGCCGGTCAGGCGCCCGACCGGCTGCACCACCCTTTCCTGGCAACCGGGATCTGCGGAACCCTGACCACCTTCTCGACCCTCCAGCTCGAAATCTTCAACATGGTCGACGGCGGGGAGCCCGGGCTGGCCTTCGCCTACGCGGCCCTCACCGTTGCCCTCGGCTACCTCGCAGTGAGGCTGGGCATCGTGGCCGCCAGACCAGGGCCGGGGGTTCGGCCTTGACCGTCTTTGGTGTGAGCCTGTTCGGCTGGGCTGCGGTCGCCGGGTTGGGCGGGCTTGCGGCCGGCGCCCGCTACCTGCTCGACGCCGAAATCTCCCGCCGCTCGGACAACCCCTTCCCGGTCGGGATCCTCGTGGTCAACCTGCTGGGCTCCTTCCTGCTCGGCCTCGTCGCCGGCAGCACAATTCACGGCCAGGCCCTGGTCATCGTCGCCGGCGGCGTGATCGGCTCGTTCACCACCTTCTCGACCTGGATGCTCGACACCCATCTCCTCGCCTCGGCCGACCTGGCGAAGCTGGCCTGGCTGAACGTTGCGATCAGCCTGGCCCTCGGCCTCGCCGCGGTCACGCTCGGCCAGGCGATCACCTGAGCCGGGCCGCCCCCGACGACGAAGGGCGGCCCGGAGGCCGCCCTTTCGAAACTGCTCGAGTTTTGAGCCCGGCGTGCCGGGCTTGCCGCTCTAGGCCTCCGGCGACGGGATCGTCGAGGGCTTCTTGGCCGGTTCGGACCGGGATCCGTCGTCGACGCCAGGCGCGATCACGAACTTGTAGACCACGAAGGCGAGGACAGCACCGACGATTTCACCGCCGAGGTAGGGCCAGACACCGCCCCATTCGCCCGAAACGAGGGCGGGGCCGAACCAGCGGGCCGGGTTGACGGCGCCACCGGTCAGCGGAACCAGGATCAGGCCGACGACACCGAGCGTGAGTCCGATCGCCAGCGGAGCCCAGTCCTTGACCGCACGGACGCCGAGGGCAACCGAAAGCACAGCCAGAACCAGCAGGAAGGTACCGAGGCACTCGACCACGCCGCCGGCGAAGTTGCCGCTCAGCAGCGGGCTGATCGACACCGCACCGTAGTTGGCGGCGCGCCCTTCGTCTTCCAGCAGACCCTTGGTCAGCAGAGCGCCGAGGACACCACCGGAGAGCTGGGCGAGGATGTAGATCACTGCGTCAACCGGGGCGATCTTCTTCATCAGCGCCGCACCGAGCGTGATCGCCGGGTTGAAGTGACCACCGCTGGGCCCGCCGAAGGCGAATATCAGCGCCGTGAGGATGAAGGCGTAGGTCAGACCGACGACCGCGAAGTCAGAACCGAATGAGGCGTTATCGCCCACGGCAATGAAAAGCACGCCGACCAGAGTGATTCCGAACACCAGGAAGAACGTTCCCAGCAGTTCGGCGATATATGCGGCGAGACCGCGATCTTGCATGAAGTCAAACCTCCCGTGGCTTGTATCGATTGCGCCCCACCGTTTGCGGCGAGCCGTGGCAGTCTAACCAGAGCCCGTTGCCGAACGGTTGGAAGCGCAATACGGGGTCGCATGTTTGGGCCTAGAAATATACGCCGACAAAGGCCCGGTTCCTGCCGCGGGAGGGTCGGGGTGAGGGTTTTCAGTCCAGCAGCCGGGCCGCGAGGCCGGGCAGTTCCCGGGCCATGCGGGACCGGGGAACGACCAGGTCGAGACCGGCTTCCCGGCCCCGGTCGCGGGTCTCGACGTCGACATGCGAGTAGAAACCGATCGCGGGCGCAGGCAGCTTTGCCACCGCCGCGGGGTCACAGGCTTCGAGATCACAGACGATCAGGTCGAAGTCGAAATCGGCGGCCACCGGAGGGGTTGGCGCAACCGTCACCTCATGGCCGGCGGCACCGAGCATCCCGCTGACCCGGCTCGAAAGCATCAGGTCGGGAACAAGGGCGAGCACGCGGGCCATTGCGGTTGCCGGACCGGGCCTCAGATCGAGCGGCGCTGACGGAACTCTTCGCGCACGCTCTCCGGCCGGCCCCACATCTGAACTACCTCGGAGCGGCCTTCACGGACCTCGCGCAGGTTGAGCTCACCGGTGAACCCCTCCTTGTCGAGCCGCCGCAGCACCCCGAGCACCGTCTGCGGAGCCGCCGCCTTCCCGAAGCTGTGGGCGACCGGAACCCGCCAGTGCCACTCCGCCTGCGAATAAGGCTGGGCGTTGATCAGGCTGAGGTGGACGGAAGCGTCGATGTATCGGTCTTCGTCATCGATCCGCAGATCGAACTCGAGGTCGGTCCAGTCGGCCGGCAGAGAATCGAGCACATCCTGAAAGTCCTGGGCGAGTGCCATCAGGGCGAAGCCTAGCGCGGCCCGGGTCCGGCTCGCCCCCGGGATGACCCGGCGGGAGTTGGCCCGTCGTAGAATTGGCCCATGTCCCCGGTGACCGAACCCGACCTTGACGCCGAGTACCGGCAGATCCGCGAGGAATGCGGCCTGATCGAACGGGCTGACCGGGCCTGGCTTGAAGTCACCGGGCCGGACGCAGCCGGGTTCCTGCAGAGCCAGGTGACCAACGAGACTGAAGAGCTGGCGGCCGGATCCGGGGTATATGCCGCTCTGCTGGACCGCAAAGGCCACCTTCAGGCCGAAATGCGAATCCTGCGGCTTGACGGCGAACGCTTTTTGATCGACACCGAGGCAACCACCGGCCCTGCCCTGCTGAAGCACTTCTCGATGTACAAGATCGGCCGCAAGGTCGAGGTCGGGGAGACCGATCGGGCCCTCTTCTCGCTGATCGGGCCGGCCGCGGTCGAGGTGACCGGCCTCACGCCGGGAAGTGAAAACGACTTCACCGAGACCGTGATCGCCGGTGCCGGCTGCCTGGTCGTGGTTACCGCGCTCGGGCTGGACGTGATCTGCGATCCGGGCTCCTCGGATGCGGTCCGAGCCCAGCTCGAAGCTGACCGGGCGGTTCCGGTTTCCGCCGAAGCGGCCGAGATCCTCCGGGTCGAGCGGGGCCGGCCCCGCTTCGGGTTCGACATGACCGAAGCCAACATGCCGGCCGAAGCCGGGATCGTCGACCGTGCGGTCAGCTTCACCAAGGGCTGCTACATCGGCCAGGAACCGGTTGCCCGGCTTCACTACAAGGGCCGGCCGAACCGTCACCTGCGGGGGCTGAGGCCCGGCGGACCGGTCGCCCACGGGGATCCGGTCCGGCTCGGCGATCGTCAACTCGGAGAAGTCGGCACCGCGGTCCTCTCCCCCGCATCGGGCCGAATCGCGCTTTCCATCCTTCGCAAGGAGGCCGAGCCCGGCTCGGTGGTCACGGTCGAGACGGAAGCCGGCGAGGTCGAAGCCGAAGTCGTCGAGTTACCCTTCATCGAAGGGTCCGGGATATGAGCGAGGTGCGCCGGCAGGGCCTGGGCGGCGGCAAGCTCGGTGCCGATAGCCCCCTCTTCGGCGGATCCGGCGCTTCGACGAACGGTGATGGCGACCCGGCCGGCGACCGGTTCCGTGAACCCGATGAGCAGCCCGCCTGGGATCCGGTTCCCGACGATTTCGCTGAATCACGCGAAGCGGCAGCCGCCGAGGCGAACCGCGCCGCCGAGGAGCTGCTCAAGCTCGGCGACCTGAGGGATCTGCTCCCGGCCGCCGAGCCCGACCGGGCCCTCGATGACTGGGGCCGCTCCGAAACGGTCGTGTCCCTGATGGAACCGCTGCTCAACTTCTACTACCGGTACTGGTTCCGGGTCGAGGTGGAAGGCCTCGAGAACGTCCCTTCCGAAGGCGGAGCCCTGATCGTCTCGAACCACTCCGGAGCCCTGCCTCCGGATGCCCCGATGATCATGCAGGCGATCCGCAACGAACATCCGGCCCCGCGTCCGCTTTACATGCTCGGCGAGCATTGGTTCAAGGGCTACCCGGGCGTCTCGATGCTGGTCAACAAGATGGGCCTGGTTCCCGCCCATCGCGAAAACGCGCAGCGGCTGCTCCACGACGAGGGCCGGCTCGCGGTCGTCTTCCCGGAGGGGCAGAAGGGGACCCGCAAGGTCTACTGGCAGCGCTACAAGCTTCGCCGTTTCGGTCGCGGCGGGTTCGTGCGGACCGCGATTCGGGCCCGGGTGCCGATCGTGCCGGTGGCCGTGATCGGCGCCGAGGAATCAGCCCCGATATTCGCCCACTTCAAGCTTCTTCAGAAGCTCTCCGGGCTGATCTACTTCCCGCTCACCCCTTCGTTCCCGCATTTCGGCCTGCTCGCGCCATTGATGTACCTGCCCTCGAAGTTCAAGATCCGTTTCATGGAGCCGATCGACATGGCCGAATTCCCGGTCGAGACGATCGACGATCCGGCCGAGATCCAGGTGATCAGCGAACGGATCAGGGCCCGCATCCAGCATCAGCTGGAAGAGATGCTCGACGCGCGCGAATCGGTCTGGACCGGTTGACGCCACACAGTCAGGTAGTTTTCAGGCTGTGAGGGGAATCCGGGTCACAGCCTTCGCCCTGCTGGCTGCAACTGCCGCGATCGCCGGCTGCGGCTCATCGACCCACGAGAATGAGCCGCGCCCGCCGGTTCCAACCGTGGTCAGCATTTCGGTCGGCAAGGACACGATCGACGCCAAGGCGGCCATCGGCCGCGGAGTCGGCGAGCCGGGGCCCCGCCAGCCGTACCTCAACCAGAACCGGACCGCCCCCCAGAACCAGGCCGACCGCAAGGCCCCGGCTGTCGTGAACTTCGCGATCGCGAACCTGACCGACCGGGCCACAGTTCTTCGCATGCAGGGCGAGGTCAGCCGGACCGTGGCCCTGACCCCGGGCGGCTCCGGCTCTTTCATGATGGCCCTGCCGACCGGCATCTACCGGTTCAGTTCGCCGGCCAGCAGCGACACGGCCCTTCTGAACGTGGGCCCCAGCCGGGTCTCCTCCGGCGGGGATCTGCTCCTTCCCTGATCTCACGGCAGTCGGGCCGGTCTGCGCCGGCCCTCCCATTGAAACCCGCCGTCCCACCGAAGCAAAGAATGGATGGGACGGCTCCGCTTGAATACTGCCCGGGTAGGTACCATTCGGCGGAACTTCCACGTCCCACCCGAAACCCCCGAGAGGAACGAAGTGTCTGTAGACCTCGCTGATGTGAGCAAAC
>ERZ724519.787-NODE-787-length-13470-cov-4.578308_pt1 | contig 13470 bp, 11 predicted proteins | sample MGYA00376052_ERZ724519 | MGnify/ENA primary metagenome ERZ724519 (study PRJEB28724, sample SAMN07190883) | activated sludge metagenome | isolation source: activated sludge of sewage treatment plant in Hong Hong | place: Hong Kong | collected 2016-03-17 ... | reverse complement strand
ACACCCGGCGTATTGCAGGGGTTTCGACTGCCCGACGGGCGGTTCATGATGAAATATTCCATTGGGCAGGCCGTGCAGTTTTTGCCGTGGTTCACGGTGGCCCATTTGCTCGCCCGACCTTTGGGCTATGCCGCCGACGGATTTTCGTTGCCCTATCAGGCCGCCATCAGCTGGGGCAGCCTGCTCGTCGCCCTCCTCGGCCTGTGGGTAACGCGCTTGAACCTCCTGCGCTTTTTTTCCGACCGTGCAGTCGCCCTCACGCTGATTGGTCTTGCTTTTGGCACCAACTACCTCAATTATACGGCCTTCGACGGGGCCATGACGCACAACTGGCTTTTTACAATCTATAGTTTGTTGATATACAGCACCCTGCGTTTTTATGAGCGCCCCTCTTTTTCGTGGGCCTTGTGTATCGGTATTCTGTGCGGATGGGCGACGCTGACGCGACCCACCGAGTTGATTTCTGTCCTCATTCCGCTTGGGTGGGGCGTGTGGGGGCGGTCGGAATTGCGGGAGCGGGTAGCATTTTTTAAACAACACGCTTCAAAAATGGCGCTGGCTGTCGCCGCCATGATCGCTGTGGGCAGCATTCAACTAATCTATTGGAAGTATGCTTCAGGCAGCTGGTTTGTCTATAGTTACGAAGATCATGGGTTCAGCTGGCTAAAGCCACACGTCAAAGACCTTTTGCTGAGTTATCGGGCGGGCTGGCTCACGTGGTCACCCATGTTTTTCTGCGCGGTTTTTGGTTTTTTTATCCTGCGCCGCACCCAACCGGCCATTTTTCCGACCCTTTTGGCCTTTTGTCTGCTTTTTCTCTATCTGGCTTCGGCATGGGATGTATGGTGGTATGGCGGCAGCCTCGGGCAGCGGGCGATGGTGCAGGGCTATCCCGTGTGGGCATTTGCGCTGGCAGCATTTGTGCAGTGGGCAAGCAGTGGCAGATGGATGAAAAAAGGGATATTCGTCGGCCTGGCAGCCGCATTCATTTACCTGAACCTCTGGTGGACTTATCAGGCACACGTTGGAGGACTGTTTGTGGCCGAGCAAATGACGAAAAGGTATATGCTGAAGGTATTGGGCCGATTTGAATCGGAACGCGACTGGCTGAAACTTCTCGATACAAAAGAAGAGTTTAAGGGTGCAGCGCGGCAAAATATCCGGCTCGTTTATGTCAATGATTTTGAGCAGGACTCCGTTGCGGTTACGACCGAAGACGCAATATCCGGCTCCAGATCATTGCGCCTGAACAACGAAACGCAGTTTTCACCGGCTTATACTGCCTTTGTCCCGCAGGCCGGCGGGACCTTGCCAAAATGGGTTCGCGCCTCCGTGGTGTTCCGCTGCGCCCCCAAGGAATGGGACTGGTGGCGCATGACGCAATTTACCGTCAGGTTTTGGCTGGGCGACAGCATCGTCAAACAGCGAGCCATACGCCTGCAACGCCATGTAGACGGCGATGAGACCAAAACGATCTTTTTCGACACCAAACTGCCCCCGGAACGTTTCGACAAGATGGAAGTACTGTTCTGGAACGCCGACGGCGATAAGACAATCCGCCTGGATGACCTCCGTATAGAAGTGTTTGATGATAATGATGAATGATGAATTAAGCACCCTTTCCCGCCGTTTTCTCCGGTTTGACCGCTGGATCGATGCGGCAGTATTCGGCAACGGCAACATCAACGATACCTATCGCATCAGGGTGGAACAAGGCGGCGTACCGGCAGACTACCTGCTGCAAAGGCTCAACCACCAGGTATTTAAAGACCCCGAAGCGGTGATGCGCAACATCGTATCGGTGTGCAACTACCTGTTACGGCAAGACTATGGATACCGCGTCGTGGCGCCCCTGGCGGCCCTTGACGGGCATTTTCTGCAATGCGATGCACGTGGCAATTACTGGCGCATGTTTCCCTTTCTCGACAACACCTATGCTCCGGAAGGGCAGGCAGACGCAGACATCGCATACAAGGCGGCACGCGCCTATGGCGCATTTGCACGGGCGCTGCGCGATTTTCCTGCCGAAAGCCTGGCGGAAACAATTCCGGGCTTTCACGATACCGACCGGCGCTGGGATGTTTTTTTAAATGTGCTGGATGAGGATCCGGTTGGACGGGTGAAAGCCACGCAGGCTGAAATAGAAGCCATGCTTGGCGCAAAGCCTGTGTTCGACAGGATCAGCCGCCTGAAAAAAAGCGGCGACTTGCCACTTCGTGTCACCCACAACGATACCAAGGCGGGCAATATACTGTTCGACAACGACTCACACCGGGCATTGGCGGTGATTGACCTGGATACGGTAATGCCGGGTACTGTTTTATCCGACTTTGGCGATATGGTACGCACATTTGCTCCCGACCGGCAGGAAGATGCGCCTGAGGAGGTCAGGCTGCGCGAAGATGTACTGGACGCCCTGCAACGCGGATTTCTGGAGGAAACAGGAGATTTTCTTCAGCCCGCAGAAAAAGAAAACCTGATATCGGGGGCCGCATGGATCGCGGGCGAGCAGGCGCTGCGCTTCCTTACGGACTGGCTCGCTGGTGATGTGTATTATAAAATAAGGCACCCGGAACACAACCTGGTGAGGGCGCGCAATCAACTGGCGCTTTTAAGGGTAGTGGTAAGTGATAAGTGGTAAGTGGTAAGTGTTAAGCGCTTTATCACTTATCACTTAACACTTACCCCCTATTTTCAATTCCTTCCTGCGCTTTCCTGTACCCGCACACCTCCCTTGACTGTCCTGGGGGTTTGTATCTGGAGTATTGACGATTTTTCACCCCGGCTGTCGACACCATAGGGCGTACCGTTGTCGACCAGCAGGGTTTTTACAAAACCGCGGCGGACGTTCTCCTCGTGATACAGATCGATGCAGATGAGGCCGCCATCGTAAAGCGACACGATGTCCGTCTGCAGGGTGTGTCCGACAACGATGTGTTTGGCGCCGGCATATTGCAACACCTTTTCCATTTCTTCCGGCGCAATGAAGTTTTTAGCCGCTGCACGGTACCAGAAGATACCTATTTTCGAGTCGAAAACGATTCTGGCCTCTTCGTTTTTGAGTTTTTCATACGGCACATCGATATACTCGCGGCTGATTCGATTGATGTCGGACAGGGAAAGTCTGGTGGTCGCTATTTCGGGACTGATGCCGCCGTGGCAAAAAACGTAATCGCCGATTTTTTCCACAGCATTTTTGGAGCGCAACCAGCGACCCAGTTCGCTGTGCTTGTCAAACCAGTACTTGTATGGCTCGCCGATAAGTTCAGCGTTGGCGAAGTATTTCTTGCGCACATAGTCGGTGTAGCCCTGTATGTTCATGATCTCGTGATTCCCGAGAATGAAATGCACCTTTCCGCCTGCGGCTTCTGCTTCGGTCTCCAGTTTATAGATCAGCCAGAGGCACTCGGTAACGTTCAGGCCCCGGTCGAAATAATCGCCCACCAGCACCAGGTGGCCCTTGCCGAAAGTCCAGTTGTACTTGTCGTCGATCACTTTGGCGCCTGTCAGGATCATCTGGAAGGCCTTGAAATCGCCTTCGATATCCGAGAGGACGAGCATGCGGGAAGGCAGGGTATATTCGGTAGGTTCTTCCTTGAACTCCTTGCGCAGTTTGAAAGAAAACTCGGCCGGCATATCCGGAACGCGGCAAGTGAGTACCGGCTGCATTTTATCGCTGAAAATCTGGGTCCGGGCAACAACGGAAGTGTCGTACCGCTCCACACTTTTTACAATGATATTTTTCCCGCGATAAAAAACATGCGGCCCGTCTGCATCAGCGGTGGAACCGTCGACCGGCGGGTCGCCGGCTAACAGAGACAACGGGAGCAGGAACAGGGCATAACTACAACATTTTTTCAACAGCATGACGGCGGAGGTTTGTATTGTTCGTATTGAGTAACGCAAAATAAACCATTTTGTCACCCGCAAAAATACGACACAAACCCGCTACCGGTTTTGCTTTTTTTACCTGTTTTGAAATATCATTCTAAATGAACGCGAAAAGCCATTGTTATTTTGGATAACGCCCACCATCTGACCTGTATTCGAAATATAATTCTAAAAAAATTGCCTCATCAAGGGACCCGGCGCACTGAATTTAACCTTTCTTTATGACGAACCCCTGACCAAGCAAGTGCCGGCGCAGTCATCTTTATTCTTTTTGCCTGATGTGATCGAACACGCAAAAAACCAAAAGCGACTGCGCCGGCCTTCCTGTTTCATTTACTTTTCGTACCGGGTATTCCTGATTTTTGCCCCGCCCTCAACTTTCACGTCGCTGTTGCCGTCGCTGATGACGAGGGCATCCTGCTTGGCATATACACGCGCTTTGGAGGCTTCGGATGCGGTGATTTCCACCCGCTCGGCACGCCAGCCGATAGACTCCAGGGTAGCGCCTTCGCTCAGGCCTGCATCCAGATATTCGCCTTCGCCGACAAGTTCGAGAAATGCCTTTCCGGAGAGGGATACATTCAGGCCGTTGTCTACATCCATATAGGCCTTGATGTGGCTGCTTCCTTTGGCAGAGATGGAGGCTTCGGTTTCCTCGAAACCCCGCAGTGTTACGTCGCCGGTATCGTCGGCATAAAGCGAGGTAACGTTCGGCGTTTCGATGTAAACTTTTATGGTACCGTTTCCGGCAGACCCCTTGGTCGTCAGGGTAAGTTTGTTGCCGGTCCGTATTTTCTGGATGGCATCATTCGGGCCCTCAATAGTAAGTTTAAAGTCGTTGCCTTTGCGTATCTCCGTATCGAATTTGCCTTCCAGGATAAAATGTTCATAATATTCATCGCCGTTGTATCCCTCATCGCCGAATTGCGGGCATTCCGAGCAGATCAGCCCCCTGTTGGTCATGCGAAACACCTTTTCTGGTCGCCGGGAAATATATTGGCGGTCGTTATCGTCGGCATAATCGTCGAGATCGGCGGCGGCGTATTTGTATATTTTATTGTCGAAAATGATGCTTTTCCCAACCGGCAGGTCGATAAACAGGCGAATATGCTGTCCACGCCATTTCTGGCCCTGCATGATGCCGAAGGAGGTCGGTACGATCAGTTTGTTGCCGGAAAGGGTTACGGGAAATTCCGTTTTTTCCGCATTGTCTGCAGCTTCGTCCGACGTTCTGCCACGGGCGCGGACGACCCGGGTACATTTCACCTTGCCATTGTCGCTTCGCCGTACCCGAATATCAATCAGGCCTTTGAATTCCAGGCGGTTGTCCTCTATCCGCAGTCCATCATCGCCGTCGAACCACCAGTAGGAGTCGTAGTCGGAGCGCCCGGCTTCGGCGGCTTCCACACGCAGGGTATCAGAGGTAAGGTTGCTCAAATCGATTTCCCTGGTGAAAGTACCACCCTGCCGATAGCCTTTGGCGGCAAAACCCACCAAAAAGATCGCTGTGATGAGGTTGACCGTCCAGAAGAACCCGAGCCCGGCACGCAGCCATCCCGGTGTGCGTATTTTAAACAGTGCCCTGACGAACAACAGACACAAACCGAAGACGGGAATACCGAACAGGAAAAATGCGTTTGCAAAGCCCAGCCAGGTGATGCCGCTGGAATACGGACTGAAATAGTCGACAAAAGGTGCTGCCGCGAACAGGCCCCAGATGCCGGCCACCCAGGTTGCCGCCAGGGCAATGAACATGGATATGGCAATGATGGCCAGGATAAATATGCCGAATTTGGCGATCAGGCGCACCACAAAACCGAACATCTGGCCTAATACCGATAGCCCGCTGGATAATGCGTTACCGAAACTTCGGTCCCCGCCACTTCCAGCGCTTTTTTTTTGCGCCCCGAATTCATTCACCCTGGTACTGAGCCGTTCGAAACCTTCTTCGATCTCCCGGGCGATATTGTCTACATTGACCGGCTCGCCACGCATGGCGAGTCGGTCGGCGGCTGTTTTTGCCGGCTGCACGAGTATCCACAGGAGCAGGTAGGCGGGTATCCAGAAGCCTGCGGACAGGAAGGTGAGCAGTACAAAGATCAGGCGCATCCATACGGGGTCGTGCATACCCATATAGGCTGCCAGACCGGAACAGACACCACCTACGACGGCATCTTCTTCGTCCCGAAAGAGCCGTTTTCCCGAACGTGTCGAACTGCCCTTGCTTTTTCCGCCGGTCCTGGCGCTGCCGGCGCCGGCGCTACTGCCGGTGCTGCTGCTGCTGCTTTCCGGTTCGCCCCCGAAATCTTCGGGCTTGCCCATGATCTCTACAGCGGCTTCCACATCGGGCAGCATGACAATGGTGCGATTGCCCATGCTTTGGCTGATGAGTTCGCCGATACGCGTTTCAACGTCGTGTACGATCTCGTCGCGCCCTTCGCTTTCGCTGAAGCGTTTTCGTATGCTTTCAATGTAAGCGGAGATATATTCGTAGGCGTCGTCGTCGATAGTGATGGCGTAGCCTCCGAGATTGATATTCAAAATCTTGTTCATTTTTTAAGTCGGTTGAGAAAGTTGAGAGGGTTCAGGAAGTGAACGTCAGTTACCTGGCTCATTAGGCTCCAGGTTTAGTGGTTTGGGCGGTGTTTTGCCTTTTCGTTTCCCCACTTTTTCACCGTCGGGCGCTTCCGCGCCTTCCAGCGTTTTGTTGACGGACTCCACCAGTTGCTGCCAGCTTTCCGTCAGTCCCGCCAGAAACTGGCGCCCCTGCTCGGATGCAGTGAAATATTTTCGCGGAGGGCCGTTAACGCCTTCTCGCCAGATGTAGTCCACCAGGCCATCGTTTTTGAGGCGGATCAGCAAGGGATAAAGCGTGCCTTCCTTTACGATCAGGTCGGTCCACTTCAACTTCTTCATGATCTCGGGTGGATACGTTTCGCCCTCTGCAATGACGGCCAGCACGCACATTTCAAGTACGCCTTTCCGCATTTGGGCTTTTGCATTTTCCAGATCCATATGTACTCAGTTAAAGATTGTCAATTGTTGATAGATGATGCCGGTTTTTCGGCAGCGCCGCCGTTTGGATTTGCCGTTGCAGCCGGGTCGGTGGTTTCGGTCCGGTGCAGCGCGCGGTCGCCGGCGGCCGGCGCTGCCGCGCCATCCGATATTTTCGGCCCGATACTCAGTATGGGCGAGAAGACGGACATGTCGAATCCGCTGGCCGGTCGTGCCGCGCCGCTTCCGCAGGAGGCAAGCGCCAGGTACAGGAAGCCCAGCAGCGCGATGAGTTTGAGTTGAACATTTGTTTTCATAGCGAAAGATTGTTGCCCCGATGTAAGGCTTATTTGTTTTTGTAGCACAAAGATATGGCGAGGAACAATACCTTGCAATACATAGAACCAACGATAACAAACTTCTTTTTATTGAAACCTTCTTTTTGAAATCACAAAACACTTGTTTTCAGCATTTTGTGGCAAATAAAAAATTTGAAAAAAAATTTCCACGCTTGAATATTTTTTTCAAATCACGCCGCTTAACCCTTTACTTTGTTGCCTGAACACAAACCTGTCTCTATGCTTCGCACCCTTTTTACCATACTTTTTGCCTTGCAGGCACTGTGTCTGTCCGCACAGTCGCTCCCGATCGATTTTACCAAAAACCCCGACAAACCCCTGGCTATTGAAAACCCGGCTACCGGCAAAACGCTGTTCTTTTTTTACCCCGAACGACTCGTTTCCGAGGCATTTCTTCCAAAGGGCAATCCATGGAAGGCGTTTGAAGTAGACTCAAAGACCCTGCAAGTGTTGCGCACCGGCGCCAATGCCTCCCTGCGCATCTCGGAAAGCGGAGGGCTTAGCCTCCGCATCCTGTGCAGCCTCAGCAAGGGGCCGGATTACTTTTTTGCTGCTGAAAACGACGATAAATGCCGGATTTACCGCATTGCCGGCGAAGACCTGAGTCTGTCGGCGGTTGACTCTTTCCGGGCCGACAAGGGAATGCGCATCATAAGCGGTGTCGCCGAGGGTGATAACGGCTATATCCTTTGTTCGCGAAAATCGAAAAAGGAGGGCAATGAATTGGTGGTATATAAAATCGGCGAAGGCGGCCGCCTGCAAATGCACGTCCTTCCGGAGTCGAAAAAATTCTCGGAGGTCGTCGACGATATCTTTAAAAAATCATTCAAACCGCACAGCGTGACTTACGGCCTGGAGGAAGAGCCCGAAATCGCCGCCCGGAAAATTAAACTTTTCGCCGGGCCGGACAAATTATGGGTCACCTTCGACAACAGCGGGATAGGTACCGTTTATTCCGACCCGATGGCAATTCTCCGGGTACTCACGCTCGACCTGACGACCGACAGCCTCTATGTGCGCTCCTATTATTATACGGATTCGCTGGAACGCAACGCCTCCCGGGAACGCAGAAGCAGCTATATTTTTGACAACAGGCTGTTCCAGTTATATATGAATGAGGAGCAACTCATCGTAAGGATGCGCGACCTGGATACCAAAGAACCCTTGTTCACGAAATCCGTTTTGCGCGACGACAGTATCTCCGGCTTTGCCAATTCGCCCATACTGGTGCCGGGAAGGGGTATGCTCGGCATCGAAAAGGAATACGCCAGCGCCAAAAAATTCATGCGGCGGTTTGCCAAATTTGACCCTTTTATACAGGTCCGGCGCGACGGAGAAAGGTATTTATTGTGCCTGGGTGGCCATGAAGAGGTACGCAGCCCTGCCGCGCCCGGCAGTTTTAACAACGCGACCGGCGCCTGGAATTTCGGCACAGTCGGCTATTCATACGAACATGCCTTCTCGTTTTACTTTGCTATCGATGAAAAACCGGCGCTCGCTCAATCCACCGCTTTTTATAAAAAACCCCTGATCGCAGCGTATGCCGATATGCTGGAAAATCTCAAAAAACCGCGCGACCCGGCACTTTACAGCATCGGCGGACTGTTCTATCTGGGTTATTACGACAAAGACGAACGGCAGTACCGTTTCGTCCAGATCAAAAACCAGTGAAAAAACTTATTTCTTTCTTTCATCCCGGCTTGGCGGATTCGTCGAAGCGTCTTACTTTTGCCGCCCGATTTGCAAAACAGAAGTGGAAATGAACGCATTTGTTGCGTATTCCATCCCGATCAAGGGTTTAAAAATTGGAATACACCAGTACACATTCACTATTGACAGTGCGTTTTTCTCCCACTTCGAGGATGCGCCGATAACAGAGGGTGATATCCGCTTCGGTTTGCAGTTGGACAAAAGGCCTGACATGCTGATTCTCGACTTCGATCTGGAAGGAAGCATAAAGGCCGAATGCGACCGCTGTACTGCCACGATCGATATGCCGCTGCAAGATTCGCGGGAACTGATCGTGAAATACGGCGAAGCGGAAGGCGACGATGAGGATGAGGTGGTATTCATACACCGGGAAGCGTCGGAGTTCAATGTGGCGAAATACCTGTATGAATTCAGCGTGCTGGCATTGCCGATTACCAATACGTACGATTGCCAGAACGATCCGAATCCGCCCTGTAATTTTGAAATACTGAAGTACCTGAATAACGAGGCCGGCGAGCAAAACCCCGATTCTGTGTGGGATGCGCTCAAAGACCTGGGAAATAAAAATTAGCACGAACACCGGCAGCCACCGCTGTTGTTGTTCATCATTCAGACTGAGTCATGCCAAATCCTAAATGGCGGCACTCCAAGCGCCGTAAACGCGCTCGCCGCACGCACTACAAAGCGGAAGTCCCGCAAATCGCCACCTGCAAAACGACAGGAGAGCCGCACCTTTTGCACCACGCCTACGTGGTCGACGGCGCCCTGTACTATCGCGGTCAGGTCCTGATACCAGGAAAAATGAGTGCCGAAGCTGCCGAAGCGTAGCAAGGCCATTCTATTTCCCGATTTTGAGGAGGCTCCAGTCCCGTGTGCGCGGGATGCATTGGGGCTTTTTCTATTTCTGACCGAAATCCCGGTCCAAATAATTAAAGGATGAAAAAACTCGTCAACACTCCCGCAGCCCCCATGCCCATCGGCCCCTACAACCAGGCCGTCGTCCACAACAACGTGGTGTACATTTCCGGTCAGATCGCTATCGACCCGGCTACCGGCGACCTGGTGCTCGACGACATCGAAGCCGAAACCCGCCGGGTGCTGCAAAACCTGAAGGCCATCCTCGAAGCCGCCGGCTCCGGCCTCGAAAAGGTGTTGAAAGCCACTGTGTTTGTGAAAGACATGAACATGTTCGGCCGCATCAATGCCGTGTATGGCGAGTATTTCAAACCCGAATTCGCACCTGCCCGCGAACTGGTACAGGTGTCTGAATTGCCCAAGTTCGTCAACATCGAAATTTCGGTTATCGCCGCGGTGTAACAGATATTTGACCACGCAATCCACTTTCTACGCATGAAAAACATTCTATCCGGCATCCAGCCTACCGGCGATCTCCATCTCGGCAACTACTTCGGCGCGGTGCAGAATTGGGTGCGCCTGCAAGACGCGTATGAGTGCCGCTTCGGCGTGGTGAACTATCACTCCATGACCATGCCCTATAAAGCGGAGCAGTTGCGTGAAAACACCTGGAAAATGGCGTTTTACCTGCTGGCCTGCGGCATCAAACCCGAAAACCTGTTCATACAGAGCCTCATACCCGAACACGCCGAACTGGCATGGGTGCTCGGCTGCCTCACGTCCTATGGCGAACTGACGCGCATGACGCAGTTCAAGGACAAGTCCAACCAACTGCTCGAATCCGACAAGGAGAGTGTGGTAAGTGCCGGTCTGTTCCTCTACCCGGTGTTGCAGGCGGCAGACATCCTCATCTACCACGCCGACTATGTGCCGGTGGGCAAAGACCAGGAGCAACACCTCGAATTGTCGCGCAACATCGCCCAGCGTTTCAATTACCAGTTTGGCAAGGAATATTTCGTACATCCCGAACCGCTGTTCACCGAAACGCCGAAAATCCTGTCGCCCGCCGATCCCAATAAAAAAATGAGCAAAAGCCTGGGCGAAAAGCACTACATCAACCTTTTCGGCGATGAAGACCGGGTGCGCAAGCAGATCAAATCGGCCGTGACCGATACGGGCGATACGCCCAGCGGAGAAATGAGTCCGGGCGTAAAAAACCTGTTCGAACTCCTGCGCGCCTGCGACAATCTCGCCGCCCACGACGCGCTGATGAGCGACTACCAGGCCGGTGCGCTGAAATACAGCGACCTGAAAGAGGCCGTGGCCGACACGATCGTGGCCCTGATCCACCCCTTGCGCGAACGCCTGGCCGAACTGAATGCCGACAAGCGCAACGTAAAAGCGCAAATTCAGGACTCCAGCGCAGAGATCCGCAAACGGGCGCAGCAGACCATGCGCGAGGTGCGGGAACTGACAGGTTTGCTGAACCTGAAGTAGCCCTCCCAGACTTGGGACGGTATCTCTCCAGTACAAATTTGACAGGGTTTACAGTTTTTTTCAGACAGGGTTTACAAGATAACCAAGATGGCCCCGCCGTCGAAGTTCCTGTAAATCCTGTCCGAAAAGAATGGCCTGTCAGCAATGCCACCTGACCGCCCGCTTTGTTTTCCGGCCATCATGGCTATATTTACCGCGTTTACCATCCCTTGTTTTTTTAACGCGCTGTAATGCCATGAAAAAATACCATACCCGCCGCAGTTTCCTCAAAACCACCGGCAAGGCCGCTTTTGCCTTCACCATCGTTCCGCGTTTTGTACTGGGCGGCAAGGGCTACATTCCGCCCAGCGACCGGCTCAACATCGCCCTTATCGGCGTCGGTGGCAAAGGCAGTGCGCACCTCAACGCGTTGAAAAAAACCGAAACTTTCGTGGCTTTCTGCGATGTCGACGACCGACGCGCCGCCGACGCCTATGCCGAGTTTCCCAAAGTGCCGCACTTCCGCGATTTTCGCAAAATGCTCGACACCTCGGCGCGCGACATCGACGCAGTAATGGTGGCCACACCCGATCACACGCACGCTGTGGCGGCCGTGGCAGCCATGCAACTCGGCAAACACGTTTATGTGGAAAAACCCCTCACCCACAACATCCGCGAAGCGCGCACGCTGCTCGACGCCGCCCGCAAATACAAGGTGGTAACCCAAATGGGCAACCAGGGCGCATCCATGGACTGCAACGCAGAGTTGACCGAGTGGATACAATCGGGCGTCATCGGTAAGGTCAAAAAAGTGCACGTGTGGACCAACCGGCCTGTATGGCCGCAAGGGGTGCCCACACCTGCCGGCGAAAAGGTACCGCCCGAACTCGACTGGGACCTCTGGCTCGGCCCCGCGCCCGTGCGCGCGTACAGCGAACGCTACCTGCCCTTCCGCTGGCGCGGCTGGTGGGATTTCGGCACCGGCGCACTCGGCGACATGGGTTGCCACCTCATCGATCCCGTGTATCGGGCATTACAACTTGGCTACCCCACTTCAGTGGAGGCCAGCGCCACCACGGTATGGTCCGACGAGTTCGTCGAGGCAGATTACCCCGACAGTTGCCCGCCCTCCTCTATCGTGCGCATGGACTTCCCCGCCCGCGGCAAAATGCCCGGCTGCGAGCTCTGGTGGTACGACGGCGGCGTGCGGCCCATGCGACCCGCCGAACTGGGCTCCAACGAACCCTTCGGTTCCTGGGACGGCGGCGCGCTCTTCGAAGGCAGCAAAGGCAAACTGCTCTGCGGCATCTACGGCGAAAAGGCCACGCTGCTGCCTACTTCCAGGATGAAAGACTTCAAAGCGCCGAAAAAAACGGAGCCGCGCTATGGCGGCGATTCGCACCAGATGGTATGGGTTAAAGCCTGCAAAGACCTGGGAAAATCTTCCTCGCCTTTCGAATACGCGGTGCCGCTTACAGAAGCCATCCTTATCGGCAACCTCGCCGTGCGCTGCTACGATTTCAAAAAACTGCAACCCGGCAAAAAACCCGATTCCTGGGCGCCCTACGACTACCCCGGTCGTGTGCGCCTCGAATGGGACGCCGCCAACATGCGGGTCACCAACTTCGAGGAAGCCAATGCTTTTGTGGGGCGGGAATACCGGGAAGGGTGGTCGCTGGGAACGTGAGTTAAGGATTAAGGGAATATTAAACCGGAACAATTATGTGACAGAGCACTAGTTTTGTCGTTTAAGAGGAGGTGATAAAGCCATCCTTTATTTTCCGAAAACTAAATATCCAACGCTATGTGGAAAAAAATCTCGTTTAGTCTCTTCATGCTGCTTTTTCTGTTCAGTTGCAGCACAAACACCTTCACCGGGCGCAAATCCCTGAATATCATTCCGACGACAACCATCAACTCCCTGAGCAGCAGCGAGTATAAAACGTTCCTGAGTCAAAATAAAACGGTAAAATCCGGCAGCGACTACGAACTGGTGCGCCGCGTGGGTATGGACCTCAAGGCCGCCACTGAAGTGTACTACCGCTCGAAAGGTAAGGCCGCCGAACTTAAAAACTTCGCCTGGGAATTCAACGTCGTCGACGACCCCGCTACCGTGAACGCATTCTGCATGCCCGGCGGCAAGGTGGTTGTGTACACCGGCATCCTGAAAGTGACCAAGAACGAA
>ERZ724519.771-NODE-771-length-13648-cov-8.753550_pt1 | contig 13648 bp, 10 predicted proteins | sample MGYA00376052_ERZ724519 | MGnify/ENA primary metagenome ERZ724519 (study PRJEB28724, sample SAMN07190883) | activated sludge metagenome | isolation source: activated sludge of sewage treatment plant in Hong Hong | place: Hong Kong | collected 2016-03-17 ... | reverse complement strand
CTTGGCGTCCTTTGCGTGAGCTCTTCTTCTTCATTCCTAATTCCTAATTATTCCCCTCTCCCCCCGCCAGCACCCAACACGCCGACCGCTGCGTCGGCGAGACGGGCATGAGCGGCGGCCGCTCGACGCGGCAGCGCTCGATGACGTACTCGCAGCGCGGCGCGAAGGGACAGCCGCGCGGCTCCACCAGCAGGTTGGGCGGCGCGCCGGGGATGGAATTGAGCCGGCTGTCGCGCCGCCGGTCGACGCGCGGCAGCGCCCCCAGCAGGGCCAGCGTGTAGGGATGCCTGGGCCGGTCGAACAGGCTATCCACGTCCGCCTCCTCGACGATCATGCCGGCGTACATGACGATGACGCGCTCGGCCAGCCCGGCCACCACGCCCAGGTCGTGGGTGATCCAGATGAGGGCCATGCCCAGCTTCTCGCGCATCCGCGTCACCAATTCGACGATCTGCGCCTGGATGGTTACGTCGAGGGCCGTCGTCGGCTCGTCGGCGATCAGCAGGCTGGGGTTGCAGGCCAGCATCATGGCGATCATCACCCGTTGGCGCATGCCGCCGGAGAACTGGTGCGGGTAATCGCCCAGCCGCCGGGCCGCGTCGGGGATGCCGACCAGTTCCAGTAGCTCGACGGCCCGGTCGCGGGCCTGCTCCGGCGACATATTGGCGTGGCGGCGCAGCGACTCGGTCATTTGCCGCCGGACGCTGAGCACCGGGTTGAGCGAAGTCATCGGGTCCTGGAAGACCATGGCGATGTCGCCGCCGCGGACGGACTGCATGTCGTCTTCGGGCAGCCGCAGCAGGTCGCGGCCCATGAAGAGCGCCTCGCCGCCGGCGATCTCCCCCGGCGGCCGGGGAATCAACCCCAGTACGGCCATCATGCTGACCGACTTGCCGCAACCACTCTCGCCCACCACGGCCACGACCTCGCCCTCATGCACCTTGTAGGAGATGTCGTTGACGGCGTAGACCGTGCCTTCCGGCGTATGGAAGCGGACTTGCAGGTTGCGAATGTCCAGCAGCAGGGGGCGTGGCGCGGCTGTGGAGTGGCTGGCGTATACGGTCATCAGACGTTCCGGCTCCGGGGGTCAAGGGCGTCGCGCAGGCCGTCGCCGACGAAGTTGATGCTCAGCACGGTCAGCAGGATCAGCAGGCCGGGGAAAATCCACAGCCACGGCGCGGACTCGATGTAGTTGTACGACCCGTCCAGCATGTTGCCCCACGTCGCCGTCGGCGGCTGGACGCCCATGCCCAGGAAGCTGATATACGCCTCCGAGAGGATGGCCGTGGCCACGGCCAGCGTGGCCGAGACGACGATGGGGGCCATGCTGTTGGGCAGGATGTGGCGGAAAATGATCTGGCTCGTCGGCGTGCCGATGGAGCGCGCCGCCAGGATGAACTCGTTCTCCTTCAGCGACAGGAACTCGGCCCGGACGATGCGGGCGACGTACATCCAGCTCGTCAGGGCAAAGATGATAATGATCCACGTCACGCTGCCGCCCACCAGCCGCGCGGCGACGATGAGCAGGAACAGCGATGGGATGATCAGCATCGCCTCGGTCAGACGCATGAGCAGGCTGTCGACAACGCCGCCGTAGTAGCCGGCCACCGCGCCGACGACCACGCCGATGACGATCTCCAGCACGGCGGCCATGAGGCCGATCATCAGCGAGATGCGCCCGCCCTGGATGGTGCGGGCCAGCACGTCGCGGCCGACAGTGTCCGTGCCGAAGGGGTGGGCGGCCGAGGGGCCTTGCAGCCGGGCGCTGGTGTCGGTGAAGTTGGCCCGCTCGGCGGTGAAGATCAGGCCGCCGCCGAAGGCATAGACGAACAGCAGGATGAGGATCACCGCGCCGGCCATGGCCATGCGGTGCCGCCGGAAGCGCCGCCAGGCCATCTGCCGGAAAGTCAGCGGCGGGGCCAGCGCGTCCGCGCCGGTGGCGAGAGTGATGGGCGTGTCTACTGTGGCCATCCGTCGTCCATGTTAAGAAGGCAGGGGGGCGGGAGGGCGGGGGGGTAGGGGCGATTCTTCTCTCCCCTGCTCCCCTGCTCCCCTGCTCCCCTGCACGCAGGCGAGACACTTAGTCATAGCGAATCCTCGGGTCCAACAGCGCGTATGTCAGGTCGGTGATGATCTGGAAGACGATCACCGTCACCGATAGGAGGATGAGGATGCCCATGACCACCGGCGTGTCGAAGCGCTGCATGTGGTCGAGGAACAGCCGGCCCATGCCCGGCCAGGCGAAGATGCGCTCGGTCACCAGCGCCCCGCCCAGCAGCAGGGCCAGGTCAAGGCCGATGAGTGTGACGATGGGCAGGGCGGCGTTCTTGAGGGCGTGGACGAAGAGGATGTAGCGGTTGCGCAGTCCCTTGGCCCGCGCTGTGCGGATGTAGTCCTCGTTGAGCACCTCCAGCATTGTGCTGCGGATGTAGCGGCTGTAGGCGGCGATGCTGACGAAGGTGATTGTGGCCACCGGCAGGATCATGTGCAGCGCCACCTGGCCGGGCGTGCGGCCGACCTGCGGGTCGAACATGCCCACCGCCGGCAGCGACGGCAGCCCCCAACGCTTGAAGTTGACCGAGAAGATATAGATCGACAGCAGGGCGAAGAAGAAGATCGGCGTCGAATAGCCAATGAAGGACACGGCCGTGATGACGTGGTCGGCCAGCGAGTATTGGCGCAGCGCCGAGAAGACGCCGATCAGCAAGGCGAAGATGATGATGACGACCTCCGACGTCACCATGAGCAGCAGCGTGTTGGGCACGCGATCCCAGATGACCTCCCAGGCCGACTGGCCGCGCTTCATCAGCGACATGCCGAAGTCGCCGCGCAGGATGCCGCGGCGCGTGCCGGTCGTGTCGGGGACGCCGTCGCCGTCGAGATCGATCTGCCGCCAATCGTTGCCGACGAGCCAGTAGAGGTACTGCATATAGCCCGGCTGGTCGAGGCCCAGCTGGCGCGTCAGGCGCTCGCGGTCGGCCGGCCGCGTCACGCGCCGGCCGCCCATCGTGGCGATGGGATCGCCCATCTGCCCCATCAGCACAAAGAGGATGATGCTGACGAAGAACAGCAGTGGAATGGCCTGTAGCAGGCGGCGGATGATGTAACGGCTCATCGGTCTTGCTCTCGGTGGCCTGTCGGGTCTTCTGGCAACCCGACAGGCCTACCTGATTCGCGTTTACTCCGCCATCGTCCAATCGGTGATGTTATAGAACGGCGTCGGGCCGGACATCTTGACGTTCTGCAACCGGCCGCTGAGCGCCCAGACATCGGGGTCGTCCCACAGCCCCAACCAGTAGACCTGGTCGTGCATCAGCTTGCTGATCTCGTGGAACGTGGCGATGCGCTCCTCGGTGTTGGTCTGCGTTGCCTGAAGCTGGAAGAGGCCATCCAGTTCCTCATCGCAGATGCGTTGCGCGTTGGCCCCGTCCGGCGCCTCGTCCGTGGGGATTTCGCTGCACAGCCAGTAGTAGTGGTCGGGGTCGGGGAAGAAGGGGCCGTCGGACCACTGCATGATGTCGAGTTCGCCGGTGTAGGCCGGGCCGTCCTCGGCGTAGCTGGCAAAGAAGACGTTAGAGTCGTAGCTCTGTAGCTCCAGACCGATGCCGATCTCGGCCAACTGCTGCTGGGCCACGGCCTGGGCATCCTGGCGAATCTCGCGCGTCGTCGTGCCGTGGACGAGGACGAGTTCTTCGCCGTCCTTGTCGCGCGTGCCGTCGCCGTTGCTATCGACCCAACCGGCCTCGTCCAGCAGGGCGTTGGCCGCCGCCGGGTCATAGGGCCAGGGGACGATGTCCGGGCTTTCGTAGGGCGTGCCGCCCCAGATGGTCTCCACGGGCTTGGTCAGGCCGAGCAGCAGGTCCTGGTTGAGCGTTTCACGGTCGAGGGCCATGGCAATGGCCTGACGCACGCGCACGTCTTGCAGCGCCGGGTGGCCGGGGATGAGGTCGTCGCCCAGGAACATGAACCAGCCTTCGTAGTAGCCGGAGGGTACGGTCATGATGTTGACGCCGGCGTCTTGCAGCGTCGGCACGTCGGAGTAGGCGATGAACGTGCCCACGTCACCCTCGCCGTTCTGCAGCGCGGCCACCTGGGAGGCGTCATCGGGCACAAAGCGGAAGAAGATCTCGTCGATGGCCGGCTCCGGCCCCCACCAGTTCTCATTCTTGACGAAGCGGGCGTAGCTGCCCGACTCCCACTCCTCAAAGCGGTACGGCCCCGCGCCGACGGTCGGCGCCAGGTTCCACTCGGCTTCGTCCAGCGTGCCGTCGGCCTCGAAGACGGGGCGCAGCACGTGGGCGGGCAGCAGGCTGTGCCACAGCGTCGCCAGCCAGGGCGCGAACGGCTCGGTGAAGGTGACCACGACCGTCTGAGCGTCGGGCGCTTCGATAGTCTCGACCTGGTCATAAGGGTAAGTCGAGCTGACGGTGTTGGCCGGGTCAACGTTCATCTCGTAGGTGAAGACGAAGTCGTCGGACGTGATCGGCTCGCCGTCGGACCAGACGATGTCATCGCGCAGGTGGAAGGTGAGCGTGCGGCCGTCGGCGGAGATGCCGCCGTTGTCGGCCGTGGGGATTTCGGTGACGAGCACGGGCACCGGCTCCAGGTTCTCGTCGAAGTTCCAGGCCCAGGTGTTCCACAGCGAGTAGGTGATCGTCGAGAACCACATGCTGGTGTACAGCGGGCTGAGGGTGTCGAACTCCTGCGTCCAGATGAAGGTGGCGATCTGGCGGTCGCCTTCCTCTTCGGCGGCCGGTTCTTCAGCGGTTGGTTCCTCAACGGCTGGTTCTTCAGCCGCCGGTTCCTCGGCCGTCGTTTCCTCGGCGGCGGGGGCCTCGGTGGCCTGGGTTTCCGTCGTGCCGCTGGGCGCGCTACAGGCGGCCAGGAACAGCGCGACGATGAGCAGCAGGGCCGGCAGCGCCGACCATTTCAACTTACGCATTTTCTCCTCCAGAACGATATCAGATGACGGACTTGTAGTTGGTTCAGAACGTGAACGCATCCTCCAGCAGTGACGGCATCACCTCCCCTGGGCATGGCTGAATTGGCGTAAGGTATTTGGTTGGGCGCTGACCTGGGAATATGCGCGCGGATGGGACGCAGCCGGTCGGCAGACGGCTGCGCTGCGGCTACGGGTGGTTCCGTCGGCGGCGCGCTTCAAATGCATGATGTCAACAATCGCCGGCCTTATTGCCGGATGGGGCACATTGTAACGGGGTGGCCGGTGGCTGTCAAAGCCTATTGGCGTCTGTTGGGCTTATTTGAGTAGTGGCGCGGCAACGTCATACACGGCCGCGGCGAAGGCCAGCACACGCTCCTCGGCCGTGTCGTCACCACGCAGAGCGGTGTAGGGCAGGATCGCCCCCTGCCAGCCCTCGGTGTGCCAGCGCGCGCCCTCCGGCAGGGGCTTGTCCAGCAGCGCATCGCTGTCAAATGGCCAGGGATTGGAGTAGAAGTAGGACGAGGCGTCGTCTTCGCCGGGGTAGAAGCCGAGGTTGAGTTGCGCCGGCATCTCCTTGGTCTGGCCGTTCTCCTCCGTGCGCTCGACGCGCGTGCCATACCACTCCATCGACAGGTCGAAGCCGTGGGGCCAGAACTGCGCCGGGCCGGTGTTGCCGGTCAGGCGGGCGCGGTGCTTCTTCAGGCTGCGATCGGCTTTCACCAGGGCGGCGAAGAAGCGCCCGACGGCGTCGGCGTCGTAGACGCCCGGCGCGTCGGAGGCGAACTTCTGGCGGTCATAATCGCCATGCAGCCCCGCCTCGGCCACGGCGGCGATGACCTTCTCGCCCATCGCCGTGCCGCTCAGCCCGGCGTCCAGCGGCAGCGCCCACTCGCCCCCGCCGCTGGTCCAGACGACGAGCCGGTGACTGAGCAGGTCGAGCCGCCCGGCCAGGATGCCGCCGCCCGGCAGAGGGATATTGTCGCCCTGCAAGCCGCTGGGCGTCACGCGCAGGCTGATGTGCCACCAGTTGGGGTGGGCCACACCGTGGACGCGGGCCACGCCGCTGAGGGCGCGGGCGTATCGTTGCAGTGTCTGCCGCGTGGGGCCGAAGCCGTCGAGTGTCGGAAAAGGCATAGAGCATCTCCTTGAGTGGAGGGATTATAAGAAGCGAATGGCCGCTGGCAAGTCAAACATTGTTCGTCGGTCATGGCCAATTTTGGCCGCAACTATTGTCTTTTGAGACGCCATAGGTCACAATACGAGTCAGTAGCGCGGGCAAGCAGGGTAGCAGCAATGTTAACAGTGTGCCCGACAGTGTGCTGCCTGGCCCCACGTTAATGTGTTGCGTCCCGCCTCCCGTGTTTACATCTCATTTCGGTTAGATCAAAGCAAGGAGAAGAATCAGATATGAAGCGTATTGCACTATTGGTAGCCGCTCTGCTGCTTCTGGCGATGTTCGCTGTCGCCTGTGGCGGCACGACCGAGCAGACCGTCGAGGAAGCGGCCAACGAAGCCGCCGAGACCGTCGAGGAAACGGCGAACGAGGCCGCTGAGACCGTCGAAGAGGCGGCCAATGAAGCGGCTGAGACCGTCGAAGAGGCGGCCAACGAGGCCGCCGGCGAAGCTAACTGCGCCGACGAGGGCGTGGTTTGCGTCGGTCTGGTGACGGACGTCGGCGAGATCGACGACAAGTCCTTCAACCAGTCGGCCTGGGAAGGCGCGCAGCAGGCAGCCGAAGCGCTGGGCGCGGCCGAGGTCAACTACATCGAGACGAAGGATGCCAAGGACTACGGCGCGAACATCGACCTGTTCGCCACGCAAGGCTATGACATCATCGTCACCGTCGGCTTTGCCATGGGCGAGGCCACTGCCGCCGCCGCCGGCACGTACCCCGACATCGACTTCATCGGCGTCGACCAGTTCCAGTCCGAAACCCTCCCCAACCTGACCGGGTTGGTCTTCAACGAGGATAAGGCCGGCTACCTGGCCGGTGTTCTGGCCGCGTCGATGAACGAGAGCGGCACGATCGCCTCCGTACTGGGCACGGACCTGGTTCCGCCCGTCGTGGCCTTCAACGAGGGCTACAAGAACGGCGCGCTGTCGGTTAACCCCGACATCACCATCATCGACACCTACCATCCCGGTGGCCTCGATGTGGCCTTCACCGACCCGGAGTGGGGCGCCAGCACGGCCCAGCAGGCCATTGACCAGGGCGCGGACGTCATCTTCGGCGCCGGCGGTAAGACCGGCAACGGCGCGCTGATCCAGACGGCCGGCAACGAAGGCCTGTGGTGCATCGGCGTCGATACCGACCAGTGGGAGACCGTGCCGGAAGCGCATCCGTGCCTCATCTCCAGCGCCATGAAGCTCATCACCCCCGGCGTTGTGGATCTGGCGACGATGTCGAACAACGGCGAATTCCCCGGCGGCAACTTCTACGGCGCGGTCGGCCTGGCCCCGTTCCACGATCACGAGGACGCGGTTCCGCAGGACGTTAAGGACCTGCTGACAGCCACCGAGGCCGGGTTGCAGGACGGCTCGATTAGCACGGGCTACAATCCGGGCTAATCGCGACACGCTGACAGGGCGGCGGGTGTCGGCAACCAGCGCCCGCCGTATCTTCAACAAGGATCGCAGTGCCATGTGCGGCGTGGCCGTGGCCGGTCTGGCAACGGCCGCGCCGCACATATCGTAATAAGGGGCGGCTATGACAACTGCTTCGGCTCCGGGGAATAGGGGGAATGGGGCGCGTTGGCTCCGGCAGATTTGGCGGGGCATCAGCGTGCCGCTGGTGGCTGTGCTACTGGCCGGGCTGATCGGCGCGGTGTTACTGCAGATTTCCGGCGCGAACCCGCTGCAAGCCTATGGCGCGCTGTTCAAGGGCGCGTTCGGCTCGCCGGAGGCCATCCAGCGCACGCTGGAGAAGGCGACGCCGCTCATCTTCAGCGGTCTGGCCGTGGCCTTTGCCTTCAAGGCCGGCCTGTTCAACATCGGCGCGCAGGGCCAACTGCTCATCGGGGCCATCGTCGCCGCCTTTGTCGGCTTTTCCATCGAGGGCCTGCCGGCCATCATCCATGCCCCGCTGGCGCTGCTCATCGGTGGTCTGGCCGGCGCGCTCTATGGCGCGATTCCCGGCGCGCTGAAGACCTACACCGGGGCGCATGAGGTCATCGTGACCATCATGCTCAACTACATTGCCATCAACATCACCGACTACCTGGCCGACGGCCCCTGGAAAGACCCCTCGCCGACCAACATTGTCGCCCGCACGCCGCGGATCATGCCCTCGGCCGAGCTGCCCATCTTCGGCAACATCCCGCTGGGCTTCATCTTCGCCCTGGTGGCCGCGGTGGTCGTCTGGTGGGTGCTCTACCGCACGACGCTGGGCTACGAGATCCGCACCGTCGGTCTGAACTCCAGCGCGGCCCAGTACGCCGGCATCCGCGTGGCCCGCACGATCATTCTGGCCATGGCCATCAGCGGCTTTCTGGCCGGCCTGGGCGGCGCGGTGGAGACGCAGGGCATCGTCTTCCGCTACCAGCCGGGCTTCAACGCCGGCCTCGGCTTCGACGGCATCACCACCGCCCTGCTCGGCAAAACAAGCCCCTTCGGTGTCATCCCCGCGGCCCTGCTGCTGGGGGCTATGCGCGCCGGGGCCAGCCAGATGCAGTTCGACGCCGGTGTGGCCAAAGAGATCACCGACGTCATCACCGCCTTTATCCTCTTCTTCGTCGCCGCCGACGTCATCGTCAAGTGGCTCATTCGCCAGCGCGAGAGCGACGACGAGCAGGTCGTCCTGAGCAAGGGCTGGGGTGGGTAACAGGAGCGCACGCATGGAACTGACAGCACCGACAACCCGTTCCGCCGCGACCGGCTGGGTCTTCAAGAACAAGTGGCTGCTGCTCATCGGCGCGATCGTCGTGGGGGCCATCGTCTACGCCTATGCCACCAACGACCGCGTCACCGTCGCCGTGCTGGCCTCGACGTTGCGCCAATCGACGCCGCTCATTCTCGGCGCGCTGTGCGGCCTCATCGGCGAGCGCTCCGGCGTGGTCAACATCGGCATCGAGGGGCAGATGCTTCTGGCCGCCTTCGTCGCCTTTCTGGCCAACGTCTACATCGGCAATCTGTGGATCGCCCTGATCATCGGCGCGCTGACCGGCGCGCTGATGGGCGCGCTGCTGGCCTTCATGGCCGTCACGCTGAAGATGGATCAGATCATCGGCGGCACGGTCATCAACATTTTGGCCGTCGGCCTGACCGGCTACTTCTATACCGCCGGGTTGGTGACCAAGGGCAAGTTCGCCCCCATCTCCCTGGGGCCGCTGGCCGACATCCCGCTCATCGGCCCGGTGCTCTTCAATAACCCGCCGATCACCTATCTGGCCATCATCCTGGTCTTCGCCGTCCACTACGTGCTGTTTCACACGCGCTGGGGCCTACGCACCCGGGCGGTGGGCGAGCACCCGCGCGCGGCCGACACCGTGGGCATCAACGTCTTCCGCACACGCTACATCAACGTCATTCTGGCCGGGGCCATCGCCGGGCTGGGCGGCGCGTTCTTGACGTTGGAAGGCGTCGGCTCGTTCGAGCGGCTGATGACCAACGGCCGCGGCTTCCTGGCCCTGGCGATCATGATCTTCGGCAAGTGGACGCCGCTGGGGGCCTGGGCCGGGGCGCTGCTGTTCGGCTTTCTCTACGCCCTGAATACCCAATTGCAGTTCAGCGGTGTGGGTCTGCCGCCGCAACTGATCGGCAGCCTGCCCTACCTGGCCACGATCCTGGTGCTGGCCGGCTTCGTCGGTCGCTCGCGCGCGCCGGCCGCATCCGGCCAACCGTATGAAACCGAAGGTTAATTGACATGAGCGACAACGACGCACCCATCGTCCTGGAAGCCAAGGGCATCACCAAGCAATTCCCCGGCGTGCTGGCCAACGACAAGGTTAGCCTGACGCTCCGCCGCGGCGAGATTCTGGCCCTGCTGGGCGAGAACGGCGCGGGCAAGAGCACGCTGATGAACATCCTCTACGGCCTGTATCACCCCGACCAGGGCGAGATCTGGATCAAGGGCGAGCAGGTGACGCTCCACAGTCCCGGCGACGCCATCGCCCGCGGCGTGGGCATGGTGCATCAGCACTTCCAGCTCGTCCCGGTCATGACCGTGGCCGAGAACGTCATCCTGGGCGCGGAGCCGGCGGGATCGGGCTTGCATCTGAACCGGCGCGAAGCTAACCAGCGCGTGCGCGGGCTTTCGCAACAGTACGGCCTATCGATCGACCCGACCGTTGAGGTTGAAGACCTGCCCGTCGGCCTGCAACAGCGCGTGGAGATCATCAAGGCGCTCTACCGCAACGCCGACATCCTCATCCTCGATGAGCCGACGGCCGTGCTGACGCCGCAGGAAGCCAACGAGCTGTTCCGCATCATGCACGACCTGACCGAGCGCGGCGTGTCGATCATCTTCATCACCCACAAGTTGAAGGAAGTGTTGGCCGTGTCCGACCGCATTGCCGTGCTGCGCGGCGGGCGCGTCGCCGGCACGGCCGACCCGAAGACCTCCACCGAGGCCAGCCTGGCCGAACTCATGGTCGGCCGTAAGGTCATCTTGCAGGTAGACAAGGACGAGGCCCGCCCGGCCGCGCCGGTACTGACCATCACTGACATGCAGGTGCGCGACGACCGCAAGCACCTGGCCGTGAAGAGCCTTAGCCTGGAGGTGCATGCCGGCGAGATTCTGGGCGTGGCCGGCGTGCAGGGCAACGGTCAGCGCGAGTTCGTCGAGGCGCTGACGGGCCTGCGGGCGATGGAGGCCGGCCAGGTGATCATCGCCGGCGAGGACGCCACGGGCAAGCTGCCGCGCTATATCACCGAGTTGGACGTAGCCCACATCCCCGAAGACCGCGAGAAGCACGGCCTGGTCATGGGTTACACTATCGCCGATAACCTGGTGCTCAACCGTTATTACCATTCGCCCTTCTCGCGTCGGGCGGTGCTGGATCGCGACGAAATCGCCGAGAATGCGGCGCAACTGGTCAAGCAGTTCGACGTGCGCACGCCGTCGATCTACACCCACGCCAGCAGCCTTTCCGGCGGCAACAAGCAGAAGGTCATCGTCGCCCGCGAGTTCTCGCGGCCGGTGAAGCTACTCATCGCCAACCAGCCGACGCGCGGCATCGACGTCGGTTCCATCGAGTTCATCCACAACCAGATCGTCGCCCAGCGCGACGCAGGGGTGGCCGTGCTGCTGGTCTCGGCCGAGTTGGACGAGATCCTCAGCCTGTCCGATCGCGTGGCGGTGATGTTCGACGGCCGGATCGTCAAGACCCTGCCCATCGAAGAGGCCACGCGCGAGAGGGTCGGTCTGCTCATGGCCGGCTCCGAAGCGTAACCCACTGACGACATGTTGGTCAGCCCGAAGCCGACCGGCAGGGTCGGCTTCGCTTTTTGCGCGCCGGCTCCGCGCGGCGCTGAAGGGCTGCGGATTTCAATCGGGAGAATAGTCTCATGATCGAAGACGATAGCGTATACCTGACCCCCGAGGGGTTGAAACAAATCGAAGACGAACTGGAACACCTGAAGACCGTGCGTCGCCAGGAGATAGCCATCAAGCTGGAGACGGCCATCAAACAGGGCGACCTGAAAGAGAACGCCGACTACCACGACGCCAAGGAAGAGCAGGGTTTCATCGAGGGACGCATCCGCCAATTGGAAGACTCGCTGCGCCGCGCCAAGGTCATCGAGAACCGCGGCCCGTCCAACGTCGTGCGCGTCGGCAGCCGGGTAACGGTCGCCGAAGTGGGCCTGGACGAGGAAGAGACCTACGTCATCGTCGGCGCGCACGAGGCCGACCCGGCCAACGGCCGCATCTCCAACATCTCGCCTATCGGCAGCGCCCTGCTGGGCGCGAAAGTGGGCCAGACGGTGGCCGCCGACACCCCGGCCGGCATCATCGAGTTCCGCATCATCCGCATTGCGTAGGACGGGTCGGCGACCCGTCTCAGACACGCTTGACAGGCGCGCCGGCCGTCTGCTACACTCTGGCGCAGACGAATAGCGACAGGCAACGACGGGGACAGGTAGACGAGGCCACCCGGTGGTAAGCAGAGAGCGGCGCAACGGCTGAGAGCGTCGCCCCCGGCCCTCGACGACGACACCCCTGAGCCGAGCGGCGAACGGCCCTGCCCAGTAGCCGCCTCCGGGTGCGCCCGTTATCGCGCAGCGGTCAGGCGATTCGCGGACGGCACAAGGCCCCGTGATGGGGCGAATGGTGGTGGCACCACGAAGGCTAAGCGGCCCTCGTCCTCCAATTGAGAGGACGAGGGCTTTTTGTTTGGCGCAGCGCTCACGCAAAGGCGCGAAGGGGCGAAGGCGCAAAGAAGAAGGGCCTCGTTGGTTTGGTATTGAATTCGCGGAGGAGAGATATGACAGCGATACGCACGGTGGAAGCGGCGGAATACGTGGGCGAAGAGGTGGAGGTGCGCGGCTGGCTCCACAATGTCCGGCGGCTGGGCGGGGTGACGTTCGTCTTCCTGCGCGACGGCTGGGGCACGCTGCAAGCCGTCACCGAAGATAGCGCCGCGCTCGCGCCGCTCGACGGGCTGGCGCTGGAGAGCGTCGTGGCCATCCGCGGCCGGGTGACCGCTAACCCGCAAGCGCCCGGCGGGTTGGAGCTGCAAGCGCCGGCCGTCACGGTCATCACGCCGGTGACGGACGCGCCGCCGCTGCCGCTGCACAAGCGCCAACTCAACGCCGCCCTGCCGACGCTGCTCGACCATGCCGTCGTCCTCAACCGCCACCCGGCGCGGCGGGCCGTCTTCCGCCTGGCTGCCGGGACGATGGCCGCCTTCCGGGCGACGCTGAACGCCCGCGCCTTCACCGAGGTGCAGACGCCCAAGATCGTCGCCTCGGCCACGGAGAGTGGGGCCAACGTCTTCACCCTCGACTACTTCGGCCGCCCGGCCTACCTGGCCCAAAGCCCGCAGTTCTACAAGCAGATCATGGTTGGCGTCTTCCAGCGCGTCTATGAGGTCGCCCCCGTCTTCCGCGCCGAGCCGCACGACACCATCCGCCACATCAACGAGTACGTCAGTCTCGACGTGGAATTCGGCTTCATCGACAACCACTTCACCGTCATGGGTTTGCTGCGCGAGGTCATGGCCGGCATCTTCGGCCACCTGAGCGAGGCGTATGCCGCCGAATTGGCGCTGCTGGAGGCGGCTCTGCCCGTCGTGCCGGCCGAGATCCCTCACATTCACTTCGCCGAGGCGCAGGAAATGATCTTCCAGCGCCACGGCGTCGATGTCCGCGGCGAGCCGGACCTGTCGCCGCAGGACGAGCGCTGGCTGGGCGAGTGGGCGCGGCAGGAGCACGGCAGCGATTTCCTGTTCGTCACCGGCTACCCGATGGTCAAGCGGCCGTTCTACACCCACCCCGACCCGGCCCGCCCGGCCTACTCCAACTCCTTCGACTTGCTCTTCCGGGGTACGGAGTTGGTGACCGGCGGCCAGCGCCTGCACCGCTACGACGACTACCTGGCGGCGCTGGCGCGGGCCGGCTACCCGACCGCGCCGTTCGAGACCTACCTGGAGGTGTTTCGCCACGGGATGCCGCCACATGGCGGCTTTGCCATCGGTCTGGAGCGGCTACTGATGCAACTGCTGGCGCTGCCCAACGTGCGCCTGGCGACGCTCTTCCCGCGCGACCTGA
>ERZ724519.760-NODE-760-length-13737-cov-5.565853_pt1 | contig 13737 bp, 4 predicted proteins | sample MGYA00376052_ERZ724519 | MGnify/ENA primary metagenome ERZ724519 (study PRJEB28724, sample SAMN07190883) | activated sludge metagenome | isolation source: activated sludge of sewage treatment plant in Hong Hong | place: Hong Kong | collected 2016-03-17 ... | reverse complement strand
TTTTACAGCAAATATGGCTTTATTCTATTACCGGATAGTGGCAAGATGTTTATAGCCATGAAAACAATCGCCCGGCTTTTTGAATAGGATTTGGTGAGGAAGAATCAGGGTAAATTGTAGTAATACTTGAATTCAATAAATTAGCCCAATGAGAGCGTGCTTTCAATGCATGTTTTGGTTTGCTCTTTCATTGAAAATAGAGCTAATAAAAAACACCCATTACAATTAATAATACTCAAGTGCTCCAACTTTTTGATATTGAGGTGAGGGAAAAAGAAGCATGAATTTGTACGATAGAACAAAATTAGCATATATAAAGTCTGATGCCTAATCTTAAAATCTATATAAGTATGGACTATATGGAAAGGAATAAATATTCATTGTGACACAAACAGCCAAATTAATTCATATAGTCGAAAATTGTTGCAAAAGAATTATATTAAATCATGCTTATTGTTTAAATCCTGAGAAAAAGGATTTTCTTAATAATGAATATTGTTTTTGGAGCAAAGATTTATACAGCATATTTATTAAGTATTGAAGAAAAAACAGAATTAATGACTGTCATTTATTAAATATTGGCATGAAATTTGGTTTAGAATTTTCAAAGTACTAAAAATGAAAAATGCTCCGAATATTGTATTCATCCTTTTAACCACATTTCTCTTTCATTATTCTGCACTATCTCAAATTAAGGTTGCAAGCGGAAATTTTGAATATACAAATGTTAGTCCGACTATATTACCAGAGAGACCGACTTTATGTAGTAATATGGGTTCTGGTGTTGAACTAACTTGTGTTGAAGATTTTATATCTTATAAGTGGGAACTTATTAATTCATTAAATCAAATTATTGGAACCGAATATGGGAAGTCAATTTTTATACAAACGGGAGGAAAATGGAGACTTACTGTACAACAAAATATTAACACACCAAATTGCGATATACAGAAGGATGTATTTGTCTTTGATTTACAGAATGAGGGACATATAAAAAAATATTTTGAAGAGGAAGGATTTTATTGTATGCCAATTTACAGGAATGAAGTGTCGTTTCATGAAAATAATGAAACAAGAAATGAAACATGTGTTTTCTCACCATTTTCTTTTATCGAAGGAGAGCCATATCAAAACTTTATTGACAATACTATTCAGAATTTTCTTACTAACTTTCCTCCAATTAAAGATGATGATGCTACGAAAGTTATAAGTCAAAATAATTGTTTATGTAGTATTGAAAATAATATAGAAAATTATATTCAAACATTTAATGAAAAGGCTATTGGCTTATGGTCTCATATTTATTTTGAATCTAACAGCACGAATGGGTGTTTATTTGTAAAAGGGAGGCTTCCTCGAGACCCAAGTTTGCCCAATGCAAATCAAATAAGCCATTTTGAAACAACCTATTTACTTGACAGAATTTATCAGGCAAATAGCAGTAATGAGGATAGGTTATATGCTATAGCTGCAAATGTTTTTTTCCCGCATCCAATTGGAGGGTATTTTAATGAAAATCTTTGTAATAAAGTTTTGGAAGAGTCACAGACATATTTAACTAATGCAGGGATTGCTGTTAAAATAGATGGAACTATAACGGGGTATTTTTCCCCAAATGAAAACGAAGATGGATTAAAGAAGGGGTCATTGGTTTGGTTGAGCAACGAAACGAACAACCAAACCAATGTAAGGTATCAAGGATTTAAATATAAAGACAATCGATTTAGTGGGTACGGAAATGAAGAGACTGGAGATATCTATGATGATTTTTTAGATCCAAATAGCACATCTAAAGAGGTGCCTTATTTTTATGCAAATTGTGAGACAGAATGTTCTGCTGCCGGCATTATACAAAATGAGATAAAATTTAGCCCAGAGGGAGGTTTGAATATAGTAATGGGAAATCAAAATGTGGCAGAATCAGGTAATGCATCGCTTTTCTATGTTCCTAGTGAACTTAGGAATGACAAAACTATATGTTTTGTGACTCCAACAAAATCTATAATAGCATTTCCAAATGAAGGTGTTATATGCTCTAAATTGCAGTATTTTGAGCTAACTTATGGTAGCTTTATTCCCAAAACTGCATCTTTTTTAAAAACCGCGACATCAGGAATGCTATACAAATTTATATATGAAAATGAGTTATATGTATATAATTTTGATTCAAAGTCCTATGAATCAGGCGTAAAAGTATATAACGGAATTTCACCAGAACCATCAGATGGAGTTGTATATGCTCTTGCTGTACCTAATTATTCAGGTAATGGCATGTCGCGGTATGGATTTTATAGGCTAAATCGAGGCAATTTACCAAATCATGTTAACGGAGCGGGTTTAGATTATTTTTCTAAATTTTTTGATTTTGCCAGTACATTTACTCCATTTGGTGAAGGATATGAAAAAACAGGAGGTCCTGTGTTCGAGGAGAGCAGTAGCAATTGTCTTTATTGTCCAAGTGATATTACATCTTTTATTTTAAATAATAATACGGAAAAACCGTGGCACATTTATATTGATAAATTAGCTCAAATAGCGACAGTTTTTAGAGATTATTTTGGAACACCAGATGCGTATCCAACATATCAAGCATTTACCATTTATGACCCAAGGATATTATCAATCAATGATTGGAATTTGCCTGTTTCGTACAATAATATAAAATTTAAATGGGAAGAATTTCTAGTTAGCAATCCCATTTTTAAAAACTACTATTTAAATGGAACTGATGAAGAAAAGACAGAATTTTATAGGAATTATTTGGAGCAATTTTTATTATTTATTAAAAACCAGGAAGATAATTTTTGGAACAATATTCAACATAAAACAGCTGATGAAATAGTAAATCACTTAAAAAATGAGCCTCAGTTTGTTGCTAATTCAAAGGACTTTAATACTCAGAAGAAAGTTGGCTTGAAAACGCTTTTGGAAAAAGGTAATGATTCTGAACTATATCAAAATGCCATTATCCATTTACTTGCTGCATCAAACAATGAAAACGATGCTGATAATGCTAGAGATTTCATTGAACAGACCAACTACGGAGGCTTTAATGGCGTTAATTTTTACTATAACAAATTTACCAATTGGGATAACCGTAATGATAATTTGACCAGAGTTATTACAATAATTAGCTCAATTGCTAGCAAAGGAAACACGAAATATTTATCTGGATTAATTGAATACCTAGATGATAAATCAACGCCCCCTAAAGCATTTCCAAAGTTGGAAAGTGATATGCTAAATTGGGATAATTTGGATTTTGAAATCTATAATAACAATACAATTAGGATTGAAGGAATTGAAGATGCAGTTCCATATAATGCAATTATTCCAGTAGAATTTGTAGGTACTGTTGTATTTGGCAATCAAACTTATCCTGCGGGCACTATTACACATATGCCAGCTATCCAAGCTGCATTATTTTCACACTCAAATGGGATAACGGTAGCTGAAAACACTGCCTGGGTGGCAATTGATGTTGGTGCGCTGATATTAGGTGTTGGAGCGGCAAAAAAATTATGGACAGGTGCTCACTGGATCAAGAAAGCTTTTATTGTTGCTGATATTGCTGGCACATCAACTGCAATATCAGCGCAGCTACTCAATTCTTCAATTTTGAATCAGCAGCAAAAAAGAAATATTCAAGTGGCAGCTTTTGTTTCATCTGGTCCACTTTTAATATCAGAAATCCCTAGGATTGCAAAAATTTTGGATAATTTAGCAGCATCAAGAAATGCAAATGCGACGCATGCAACTGCTGCGGCTATCCAAAGCAGTGAAGAAGAAATAGTTAAGGGTATTATTTATAAAAATAATGCAGAGGCTCCAAACGGAATAGGTCCTATTGGTCCCTATCTTGATGACCCTATAGAAGACGCAAAAACATTGGTAGCCATTGATGATCCAATTGTTGGTATAGAAGGTAGATTGGCAAATGAGGTATTGGCTGGTGCAGGCTACGCCTGCCTCACTGGAGACACCCCTATATCCACCCAAAATGGCTTTACTTTATTAAAAGACATAAAAGACAATGATGAAGTAATAACGACAGGCAATAAACCTACTAAAGTTATTTCCAAAATTAAAAATGTAGTTAAGTCTCTATTCATTTTGACCTTATGCAATGGTGAAGAAATCAAGGCAAGCTTAGACCACATCTTTTACACTGACAAGCATGAATATTTAGTTAGCCAGGATATAGTTGAGGGTAGTAGGTTATTAAATAAGAATGGCGAGACGATTGAAGTATGTAATGTAGCAAAAAAAGATACCATAACAGAAGTGTATGATCTGCTTACACAAGATGGTGAGTACAGTGCTGGTGAGAGTGGAGTCATGAGTGGTACATGTATATTGAGGTTTTTGGCTGAGAATAAAGTTGAGTATAAAACTCTATATGACAACTATAAACTGCTTGACAAAACAAACAGAGCAAAATTAGTAAGAGATATGTACTTATTCCAAAAAAGTACAGGAAATCTATTTGATTTTGCTGAGGAGCTCAATAAAGTAAACGGTCTTAAGGCATGGCAAGCACTAAGATATGAATCTTATTTAGTAAGGACTCAGCCTCATGCTATAGAAACTGTTGCAAGACATATAGATGAGACTGGAAAGTCTGCAGTACAAATTTCAGATGAAATGGTTGCTTCTCGAAGCTATGACGATTGGTTGGTTGATTATTTTGTGACTTATGAAAAGAATGGGTATGTGTTGGATAAGGCGAGTATAGATGGGCAGTTTGCTAATCATTTAGATCAAGTAGATATTACAAATGGTCCTGGAGTTACGACAGCTAAAGGTGTTAAAGGAGGGCATAATGAAGTAGAGTTTATGAAAGAAGTTCATGATCCCGTAAATGCACCATTTAAAAGAGTTGCAATAATAAATAACTTGCCTTCTAGCAATAACGGCTGGAGTTTAATAGAATATAAATTATATAAAGCTGATGGAGCTGGAAATCCAATTATACCATTACAATTAGGTTCTGATGTTTATTATAAAACAGTTTATAACCCAAATGTAATATCAGGTTCTCAATTAAAATCTGCAGGCTATAATTCCTATAAATATGCAATAGATAATCCAACTAATTTAAACCTTGGATCCAATGGGACAGGATTTAATGGAATATCAAATAGCATTGAATATACTGGATTTTTTGATGAAATAACAAAAAAAATAGTTACTTGGTATGTTAAAGACTAACTGGAAATTCAAACTTGAAAATGGAAATGAGTATTACATAATGCATCAATTTCTATCTAAAGATCATAATTTAAAAGTCGGACTCCAAACTTTTTATTCAAGTAAAATCAACAAAGATTTTATAACTTTTTTAAATACAATTGTTTTTGAAAAACAGTATAGGTTTTCAAATAGGGACTTTTTCAAGAGATATTATTTAGGGCCGACAAATCCTGATTTATTAGAAACAGATAACTTGCTAAACGAAAATGAAGTTGAAATAACTAATTATTTACAAGAATCAATAATTATTACTAAAAAAGATTTTTATTATTCAACTTTAATACTTGCTCATAAAGCACTAGAAGCTGTCACATGGTTTGACCTAATAGAAAAAGGCATTGTAGATAAACAATGGGTCAGTGAGGTAAAGCAGTGGATATTAAATAATGAAGAGAATATATTGAAATTGCAAGAAGATGAAAATGTTTAAAAGTATTTTTTTTCTTTATGTCATTCTGACCTTATGCAATGGTGAATGAATAAAAGCAAGCCCAGACCACATCTTCTACAATGGCAAAAAGGAGGTTGTGGTTAGTCAAAATATAGCAGAAGGTAGCTGGCTATAAAATGTTGATGGTAAGACTATTGAAGTGAGTCAAGTAATTATTATAGATAGTATAATTGATGTGTATGATTTGATCACTAAAGAGGTAAAATATGAAATAGGAGGAAGTGGGCTTTTGACAGATGCTAATATCTTGAGTTTTTTGTCAGAATATAATATTGTTTGTCCCGATCTCTATTATATATATTAGGCATTATAAGAAGCGAACATGTAAAGAAAGAGGACGATTTCTTATGAAGCGATGATGTTAATTAAAAAATTTGAATAGCGTAGGTTTTGACTAATTTAAATGCAGTAAATGAATAGGATTTAAAATATTATTGATAAGATCAGTTCGAATTAAATTTGAATGTATGGACGAAATGGTTTTCGCATCAGACCGAAGGTATTTGATTATAACATAAATATTTGAAAAGGCTATTTTGCAAGTTTACAGCTTAAAAAAAAGTTGGGAATTTCTTATTTGTAATAGTACAGATCTGGATTATTTTTCTGGAATATTAACGAACCTAGGATATTCATTTGTATGAATATAAGGTTACTTAATAACTGGTTTTATAAAGCGGATATTCTTTCGGATTAATATAATCCACTGATTAGATATGAAAAGCTTATGTCCAGATAAGAGAAATGATAATAGGGTTTTGATCAAATTAAAGTTTGAATTTATTAATAGCGTAAGAAAGTATTTTGAAGAATATGATAAGATGTATGATCACATTAATTTCCTTTATTACTTACTACCAAATAACTTTAAGATTTTCATATTTGTTTGATCTCCTAAATGTATATGATATTGAGCTTCGACTTATAAAGACTTCAAAAACAATAGAAAGGGTTATCATTGTTTATTTTTTGTTCTTTGGTAATATCAAAGCTCTAAAGTAAAGTTGAAGAAAAATAGTATAATTGGTATATTAAGAACCACGTAGATGCATATCGTTTTCATATAGTCCATTTAAATGTATCGACATATCAAACGAATTTATATAAAATTATTACAAGATTATTCTACTCATGAAAAACACAAAAAGTTCTTTCTTATTTATCTTGGCTTTAAAGGTTGTTTTTACAAACTTTATTTTTGCCCATTCAAATTTGAATTATAATTATCATTTTCCAGAGCTTGCAAATGATGAAATTGAAATATGGATAACAAAACCTTGTAAAGGCCAAAATAATGGTATTATTGACATTGTTTTTTTATTGGATCAGGGGCCTTATGAAGTTGAGTATTTAAGAGAGGAGGCAGATGGAACATTTCAAACTATTAAAGAAGTAAATAATATCCAATTTAATAGTAATGATGAGGATTTAAGGTCTGGCGTCTCTGCTGGTAATTATATTGTAAATATTAGAAATGCAGATTGTGGAGTCAAATCTTTTTCTGTAGTCTTAGTTAACAATGAAGATATTAGATTATTAGAGCCGTATATTAACCCTGAATGCAATAATGGACAAAATGGAAGTATAATTTTCAAACAAGGAATCGTAGTTGATGGTGGGACTTCACCATATACCTATTTATGGTCAAATGGCGCACACACACCTTCAGTAGCAGAACTAAAAAGTGGGAAGTACATCCTTACTGTTACTGATGTAAATAATTGTGAAGCTGTAGGTGAGTATTTTGTTAATCCTAAAAGTGTTGACTTATTAACAGACCATTCTTTTGATTTTGATTGCGTAAATAATAAAGTAATTTTAAGCAACCATGGAGGCAAGATGCCCTATAAGTACGTTTGGATGGATGGGTCGACGAATAATTATTTAGAAAATGCGAGTATTCGCTCTCAATACTGGGTAACCATAACTGATTCTGATGGGTGTTCAGAGCAAACATTTGGTGAAACTCCGGTAAAGCAAGATTTATTTAAGCTTGAAAGTTATGATCATCTAACAGATTGTAGTATTAATACTGGTAGTATAAGTTTGATACAGATTGTTCAGAATTCAGGAGTACAATACAATTGGATAGGACCCAATGGATTTTCCTCATCTAGTCTTAACTTAAGTAATTTGGCCCCTGGAAGATATATTTGTACTGCTTCAAGTGGGGAATGTCAGCAAGAGTTAACCATAGATTTATGTTGTTGCAATGGTTTGTTAGATAATTGTTATCAAGGATTTAATTCTCCACTTTATGTAGTTGGAAATGTAAAAAATTGCACTCAAAATAGGAATGATGGTGAGATTATAATTAATGCCTATGGGGGAAAAGGAAATTTAATTTATAAGTGGTCTGTTGGGGGGCTTATATTTTCTACAGAAAAGAATATTACCGGAATATTACCTGGAATATATTTACTTGAAGTAAAGGATGGATGCTCAACAGTTACCAAGGAATATATTGTTGGCCGAGAAGATATATGTAAGGGCTATACTATTGAATTGGATGAAATAACAAAGTGTATAGTAAAACCATACGACATAGGTGAAATTTCAGTAAATGCAGCTGGTGGTTTTTTACCTTACCGCTTTGATTGGTCAACAGGTGAGAATAAAAATGAGATCAGATCTTGGTATAGTGGAATTTACACCGTTACAGTATCAGATTTAAATGGATGCACAAACACCAAGAGCATAAAACTCCTTGAAGGAGAACCAATTAATGCGTCAATAAGAATTATTCAACATCCATATAAAGGCAGCAACGCCTTTTTTGATAAAGCGGGTGTGTTTGAAGTAGTCAGCCCCGTGGGAAGTAATTATTATTATGAGTGGAGCACGGGCAGTAAATCAGCAGGCACATACTTTTATAATGCAGGAGAATATAAAGTAACTATAAGCGATTACTGTAATAGGAAAAAAACGCTATCTATAAGATATGGTAATGATAAACCAATACCACTTCACGCTTGGGCTGCAGGTTGCTTTGATTATTGTGAATGGTGGGAAGGAGGTTTATTTAATTGCAGTATGATGAGAGTTGATTTGAAACTGGATGAGTCTGAATCAGAAGTTAGACAATATTTGAAAGATAATGATGTTTATATCCACTGGTGGGATGGGACAAAACAAAGGATTTTCGAAAATTCTGATTTTCCAATTAAAAGAGCAATACCAGCACCAGGGGTCTATTGGACAACTATTCATAATGAGACAAATGGAAGTATTGAAACGGAGAAAAGCACAGTATGGGATGAATATGTTTGTTATTCACAAAAAAATATTAATTATACAAACATGCCATTTCCTTTTCAAATTGCAACAGAAATTATAAAGGAGTCAGACACCTGTGACTATGTTGATGAAGATAAAGAAAAGCAAAATAAACTAATTCCCAATGATTTGAGCAACCCGTGTACTAGTGGTGGTTTATTAAAAATTTGGACTCCTTGTATAGTTCAGCCTGATGGAACAAAGTACCTGACAATAACTGTTCCTGAAAATACTTTTGCCTATCAGGTATCAAATTACTATCCTTCTGTTGATGACCCAGATGATAGCGAATACGATAATTGTGGTATTACTGATATTTGTGTATTTCCTCCGGGAGAAATTTTGGGAGCCACCAATGATCCATTTGTCGGAGTTGGAGCGGTTCCCTGCTCATCTTTCTTTGATTCAGATAATGATTATGATAGAAATTGTCCAACAATTATTTCAAAGACTCCGGAAAAACCATTCAATAAACTAACACTCTCTATTTATTCCCCTAAATTACTCCTACAAAACAAGTTGACTATTTATCAATTTGGAGAAGAAATAGATGAGTTTAATTTTGATCTGATACAGGGATTAAATACAGTTGAAATATCTGTTTCGGATCTTAATAATGGTGAATTCTATGATTTTGTGATCGAATATTCTCAAGCTACTTGTGGTTTTTATAATGGAGGGTTTGAAAAAAATTCAAATCCTTGTGTAATAAGCAAATGTATATTTGAAGATCCTAACACAAAGTCAAAAGCGATTGTAGAACACTGTGATTGTGAAATAATTGAATATGAATATCTAGACAATAATAACAGCAATTATCCTCCTTGCAAATCTTGTATTCAGCTTCCAAATAGTCAATGCCCAGGGCAGTTTTCTATAGTTCCCTCGAAGATTCCACAAGGAACAAATGCGAATATAAAAATCAGCTCACAAATTTATGCTAAGGCAACACTTAATTATGTCAATGCAAATCAAATTGATGAGTTTAATATTACCCCTGGAAATACTGTAAGAAATATATTAACAAGTGGATTACCATTAGGAAAATTTAAATGTGTGTTATCTTTTAACAACAATTGTCCTGATTTGTCATATGACATCGAAATAATTCAAAATTTAAACAATCCAAATCCAAATGATTGTGGTCAGTTTGCAGATATAGATGTTCATCAAAACCAACTAGTAGTGTTTAGAAGAAAGAAAATTGATGATACCAATTTTAAAATAATTGGTAGTTATATTGATTCAACAAACTTTGATAGCATAGCGCCATTTTGTGAATTTATATATAATGGGCCAACAGAAAATATTAGAATAGGGAACAATGATAATATTGTATTGGTTAATAATTCTGAAACGGAAGGAGTTAACGTTGTTTGTTTATATTCGAACGGATCTTTGAAATGGAATAAATCATTTGCTGGATTCAACTTGGAAAACATTCCAAACAACTTTAATTCTGACAATACCTACACAATATTACTGAAAGAACTTAACACGGATATTTATAAACGAATTAAACTTACATATCAAGGAGAAATTTTGTTTGAATCTTTTGTTCAATTTTCATCTTTTATACCTACGGGAACAAAGAAAGTATATGAACATTTAAATAATAATTATAGTATAAATGTTGTTGGAAAAAAGTATAATGAAATATATTCAATGATAAACAACAAATTGATTCCTATTAAATTGCCACAGAACACAGAAATATCAACAATTAGTTATACCAATGATGAATTAATAGTACTAGGAACAATATCAAAAGAGTATGTTTATAAAGGGAATAAGATTTATAATAATAATTATCCTAGTTTGTTTAGATTAAGTCAAAATTTTAATATAAATGAAAGCATAATAAAAATCAAAGACATTGGAAAGGGAGTTAAAGTTAAAAAGGCTACACTGGATAATTTTCTCAACCCTACATTTATTTATTCAGATTATCAAAACGAATTCAACGATACAACGCTAATGGATTCTTGTAATGATATTACCAATTTGAATCCCTTAATTTGTGGGTGTTTTGAGCATAATCTTCAGCTTAGTTATAATGTTGAAATGTGTGAAATTCAGTGGAGCCAATCTTGCTTAGGTTATGATATTAAGTTGCAGAAAAAATTATTAGATGAGTGGATAAATATCCCATTTACAGGCACATCAAAAACACTTCAAAATAACGATGGAGGAGTATATAGGTTAGTTGGTTCAAAACAGAACTGTCTTGATGTATTCGGCCCTGAATTAATTGCCACAATTTGTCAAAATCCTTGTCACAATGATATTCAATTTGTTAATTTGGGATGTTTACTTGATTGGTCGGGTTCTCAGAATTCATACGGGACCACTATTATTTTGCAAAGGAAAGTAATCGGAGGTACTTGGATTGATCTGCCTAATGCATCTGCCCCATATCAAATTTATAACAATGAAGGCGAGTATCGATTAAAGATATTAGCCCCTACTTGTCCAGTTAAGTATTCAGAGAGCATTACAGCAAGTTGTTTAAATACACAATGCAGCTGTTATATTCCCCCTCTAAATTTTAATGAGAATACTTGTAATTTGAATTGGGAGGTATTAGGGTGTTTAGATTATACAACTGCATTGGAAAAATGGAACGGAAATTCATGGGTTGTATTGATAAGTGGTTCAGAAGGATATTACAGTATTGAGGGTGATGACCCTACAAATTATAGACTCCATATGAGTTCTCCAGATTGTCAGGATATATTTAGTCAAGAGGTTTTTGCATATTGCAATCTGCCCTATTGCTACTGTCAAGAAACCACATTATCTTTTGATCCTCAAGACTGCATTTTAGATTGGCAACCACAAGAATGTAATGGATACACTAAAGAATTGCAATATAGTTATAATAATGAGTGGAATACAATAAATAGCGCCATACCCCCTTATGACATATCGCAATTAAATAATGTATTTTATAGATTAAAACTTACCAAGCAAGATTGTTCTTATTTAACAAGCGAGGAAGTATTTACAGATTGTTCAAGCAATTGTAATATTGATATCGATATAGAAGGAGAAAACAGTAACTCTTGTTCAAATCTATTAATAATTACTAATGGAGGAATACCTCCATATACATTCAGTTGGACATCCACAGGCACACTTGAATCAGAGGTGTTTTTGACAAATAATAATATTATTAATACTATTAATGAAAAGGGAGGCGCCAGCGGCTATTATTTTATTACAGTAACTGATGCTTTAGGATGTAGTTCTATAAAAAGTATCAGCTATTCAAAATGTGATTGTATTTGCGACCAAAACAATAATTGTAACTCACTAAATATTTCTGCAAATAATTATAATCAAGATTTTGGTCCCATGTTTATTAATCCCATTTCGGGAGATTATTATATTAACTTTAAACCTATGGAAGTACCCGACAGGTTATTAATTTGGAATGCTGACAATACCCAAGTCATATTGGACACTTGGTTTTATGGAAATGGCGGAAATTATATGTGCTCAGACATAGACTTTGAGGGCCTTGCCTTTCTTAAAACAAGTAGTGTGCCTACAAATTCTATTATATTACCACATTCTATAATTCCTGCTACTGCAACAGCAATACATGGAGTACATATATACAATAATGGCATGGAGGTAAAATCGGGAACACCAGAAACAAGTAATATACTTATCAAAATTCCATATTCTATACATTTAAATAAAGGAATAAATATTGCAATTAGAAGTGCTATTAACAGGTGTGGTTCAGGATTAGGTACTGGATATACTTTGAATGTAAATTGTAATCCATATACGGGTCAAACACTGATTGATAATACTTCCGATGACCAACTTATTGAATTGTTTCAAGACGATAATAATTATGATAAAAATAATTATTATAAAAGAATGGAAACAATGGAGGAAAAAAACAGCATTAGTATATATCCAAACCCATCCGATTCAGATTTTATAATTGATATTAAGTCACATAGAGAAGAATCAGCTACATTATCCATTTATAACAATGTTGGAAATTTAATATTTACCGACATTTTACCTTTAGGTAATGGTGAAAATAGATATATATTAAATGAAAGTATAAATTGGACACCCGGATTTTATTTTATGAATTTACAATCTAATAAATTATTATATATCCAAAAATTAATAAAGACTAAGTAAATTGAATTGATGTTATTCCGATACGGCGTAATTAGTGTGCATTAGCACCTATGGTATGCTCAACTTTTAGATATCAATATCTTATTATTGAAGTTTTTAATTTTAACAATACAATAACATTGACAATGAGAACAAAGAATGGAAAAAGTATCTCTTTTTTGGATCAATTTAATTTGTGGACTGCCTGGCTGAGAAATGACGTTAAATGTCAAGACGTTTATTTATTCAAATTGCAATTTGGGAAAACCGAAGAAATTATTGTACGCTTACTCCAATATTATACGGGATTTAACAATGAAATAAATATATATTGGGACGCAATATCTAGGCCAAAATGGATGCAATCAGGAATTAGACATTACAATTGAACAAGATAATCGCATTCTTTTTGGTTTATCCATAAAATCTGGTTTTGGTGGATATTTAGAGCCAAATGATTTGACTATTGATTACATTATCAAGAATAAAAATAGAATAACAAACTTTAAACCGAGGGGATTTATAAACGGAGTTTTACAAGACATGGCAAGAATGTATTGCCCCTAATTAAATGAACATTAAATAAGCTTACAACATTCATGCCTATT
>ERZ724519.757-NODE-757-length-13757-cov-3.944023_pt1 | contig 13757 bp, 10 predicted proteins | sample MGYA00376052_ERZ724519 | MGnify/ENA primary metagenome ERZ724519 (study PRJEB28724, sample SAMN07190883) | activated sludge metagenome | isolation source: activated sludge of sewage treatment plant in Hong Hong | place: Hong Kong | collected 2016-03-17 ... | reverse complement strand
ATGTGCGCGATGGAGGCGCCTGCGTTCCGGAATTTCCCCTTCAGCACCCGGATGAAATAATCGAGGTTGGCCGTCACCGCGAAGAGTGAAGCGAACAGAAGTGCATAATAGTGGTAACGGAAGGATCCCAGCGCCAATACGAGCAGGACCGTTAGGATGGAAGCCGTCAAGAGGGAAAGACTGATCTTGTTCAACCAGGTTTTCCAGTCGCTTTGCTTGTAGCGGAAATATTGGGCGACCGCAATCAGCAGACTGAGCAGGATCGCCACAGGTACTTGCCAGCGGTTGTAATGATCGATCGGGTCGGCCGGAGGAGCCAGCTTGGTTCCGAACAATTTATTGATGACCGGTGTCGAGGTGGTAAAGGTGATCTGAAGGGAACCGATGACGAGTACCAGCATGCCGATGAACATCCAGAATTCCCGTGAAGAGAAATGCTCCTCTTCCGGTCCCAAGGGTATTCCTTTGCGGTTTCTGAATAAGAGAAAGGCAGCCAGCACAACGAAGAACAACATGTACACCAAAAGCTGTCCGGACATTCCGAGGTCGGTAAACGCGTGGACGGAGGAATTCCCCAGGATACCGGAACGTGTCAGAAAGGTAGAGTAGAGGATAAAGAAGAATGTAACGACTGCCAGGATGTAGTTCGACCATAAGGCGCGACCACGATGCTTGTAGATCAACATCACATGCCCCAGGCCGGTGAGCGTCATCCAGGGGACCAGGGAGGCGTTTTCAACCGGATCCCAAGCCCAGAAGCCGCCGAAACTAAGCGACTCATAAGCCCACGCAGCACCCATCAGGATACCGGTACCCAGGATCATGATGCTGAAAAAGGTCCACGGCAGCGCAGGACGGATCCATTGATCGTATTGTTTGCGCAATAGGCCACCGATGGCATAGGCGAACGGGACGATGGTGGTCGCAAAACCGAGGAAAAGGGTAGGAGGATGAATCGTCATCCAGTAATTCTGGAGCAGCGGGTTCAAGCCGCGTCCGTCTTTAAGCCGTTGCAGGTAATCGGGAAAGCGAATGAAAGGCAATTGGGCGAAATCCGGGTGCTCTCTTAGCAAGGTGAAAGGATTACTGCCGAGCTTGTAGCCAAAGACAATAACACCCAGGATCATTGATGCGAGAAAAACCTGCGCAAGCGATACGATGAACATGACCGAATTCTCCCAAACCCCGCTTCTTCTGATCAGGATCAGGCCCAGCATGACATGCCAGAAGGTCCATAATAGAAAACTGCCTTCCTGCCCTTCCCATAGACAGGAAAGGATGTACCGCATCGGCATTTGGGTATTGCTGTGTTCCCAAACGTAATAGTATTCGAATCGATGTTGTGTGATGAGGAAGAGCAAGAGAACGATGATTCCGATCACCGAGCCTGCGTGCACGAGGAAGGCTCGTCGCCCAAGGCTTTTCCAGCTATCGTCCCCGGATTTGTGACCATACCAATACGCGGTCGCAGCCAACAGCGAAGCGGTAAAGGATAGTATGACGAACAGGTTGCCGATCCAACCCCACCAAAGCTGTTCGCCGATATAAGATATCTCCATAGAAGTTGCGTTCGACGGTCGTGTCTGTCAGCTGATATCAGACACCGTCGGTTTGGGCGCCTTTCATCTCAGGGCTGCCGTTGTTGTATTTCGAAGGACATTTCATCAATACATCGGATGCCGCGAATTCGTCTCCGTTCATCTTTCCGATCACAACGATTTGTTCCGACTTGTCGAAGTCCTGTGGACGTGCTTTATGTAAGATCACTTTTCGCTCTTGCCCGTCGTTATCGACCAGAAAAAAGGTGAACAAGTCGGCATTAGCCTGTGGGTTGTATTCCTGCGGTTTCTCCTTCGCTAACTTCCCGACAACATGGTAGGTCTTGTTGGGATGATCCGCGGCTATACTGAACGAAGCATAGGTGCTCGAGTCTGCTACGGTACTCAGGATAGCGGCAATGGCCACCGCGATAATGACGATGGCGATGATATGGGATTTTTTCATGGGGACAGCCCGAAATCCGCAGCGGGATTCCGAACTGCAAAATTAGCGATAAAAAGGTATAGAGTGTGAGGGCGTAACCTATTGAAAACTAGCTCTTTTTATTCTCCAGGCGGCGTAGTTTCCGGTCTATGCCGATAAGGTAAATGAACAGCCCAAGAAAAATGACTGCCAGTACGGCAATTACGACATTGATTTTTCCATTGGATCGCCAGGTGTCGGCCATGTCGATCTCGGAAGTCGACTGTGCCAGTAAGGTGTAACTGCTTAGCAGGAAAAGTAGCAGGACGGACAGTTGGCGTTTCATCGTGGAAGGTCGGTTGAGCGGGTGGAGACGAAGTTAAGGTTTTTGGATTATCAAGCTGGCTCTGGCAGGTGTTCCATCTGATCCTACCAGCCATACCTGATAGATGCCTGCTGTGAGTGAGGTGAGCGGCAGGGTGGAGTCAATTGAATCGAGTGTTCCTTGAAGGCTGCTTCGCCCTACCTGATCGAAGATGTGATAGCTGCAGGGGAATTTCAAGAGGCCGGGTTCCCGTATGCTGAGTTGTTGAGTAGCCGGCTGTGGATAAAAGGAAAGTGTCTCAAGCGACGTGTTCGTCTGACCGATGTTGGTGAAAGTGTAGCAAGCCGAATCAGTTGTCCAGTTCGGTTGCACCGCCGTCAATTGGCTGTAGTACGCGGTAGGAACTGTCGTGTTGCTTACAGGTGAAAGGTTGATCGCGATCGGGGTAACGGTAGAATCGTGTTCGTTCAAAGCAGTCTCCAGGCAACCGCTGATGCCGGATGCATCGGTTGCGATCGTCAGGGCATTCCAGGGGTAGGCAGCGGAAATGCGCCGGCTGCCACCCAGTAATACTCCGCCATCGGCTTGTTGCAACATTGACCCGAAGCGCTGATCGCGGCTGGTGCTGAATGCGTATGAATTGAACCACTCGGTGAGCAGGTTGCCGCTGAATTTTACCAGGAACAGCCAGGGATTCAAGGTCCCGGGCCGAAGTACTTCACCACCGATCAGAAATCCTCCATCCGGTGTGCCCGTCATGCCCAGCGCCGTTTCGTTGAGTTGATAGGTCCCGAAACTGAGTTGGTAAATTCGGGCGAAGGAAGGAGTTCCGTTTACATCCGTGCGGAGCAGCAATACATCTTCTCCGGTAGGTCCGCCTTTGCCTGCCAATTGGTAGCTGCCATTGTCAGCCTGGACAAGCGAATAGGCGGCATCGTAGATCCCGGTTGCGTAGCGCGTGAACCAGTAATAATTCCCGGAGGTGTCCAGCTTGCTCAGAAACGCCCCGCTGCTGCCATTGGCGTCTTCCGTAGTTCCGGCACTGGCGTACTGATCGTCGCTCGTTCGGATCATCGAATTGCCTGATTCACGCGCCGAGGAACCGATAGATTGTGACCAGAGCAGATTGCCATCCTCGTTACCGCGAATGACCAACATATCCTCGTAGCGGGCAGTGGAGTCGGTCAACACCGTGCCTCCGGCTATGAAGCCCCCGTCGGCCACGGGTACCAGGCTCGACAAATCACAGCGTAGCCCGATTGAATATCGCCGGTTCCAAAGCATGTTCCCTGCGGTATCCGTACGTATCAATAACAGTTCGGATGTGTTGGCGTTACCGGAATGTACGCTCGCGGCAAACAGGTAACCTTGATCCCCGTAGGAGCAACCGGCAGTAACATACAATAAGGTATCGGTCAGTTGATAGGAAACTGACCAGACGTAGTTGCGGAATTCATCGTATTTGACAAGATCGAGGTACCCGGTATTCCCCAGGGCTGAATGCCCGGCCAACAGGCTCCCCTGGTCCGGTGCCGCTAACAGTATACTTCCCATCGAACCATCATCATGCGTACGGGTCGCCTGGAATTGTAAGGGTTGGGCTTGGGTGCATAAATGTAAGAGCAGAGAAGACAAGGTCAGGAAGAAAAGTCGTTTCATGTGCGGGTAGGTTATAGCTCTTCCTTTTCACGGATCAGCCGTTTCAGGCGAATGCGAACTTCCGTAATCCAGGCCATGAGCAATCCCCATCCTAGTACGGCCGGGTAGAAGATGGTCCGCATGCGTGAATCCAGATCATAGGAACTGAAGCCGGGATTCCCTCCGTTGCCGGGATGCAGGGAATCGGTCATGCGGGGCAGAATCATGATGAAGACGATCATCAGCGAAAAGGCGAAGATGCTGTAAACGGCTGTGATCCTCGCGCGCTTATGCTCATCTTCCATCGAGCCGCGCAGGATGAGATAAGCGAAGTAAACCAACATCGTAGCGGCCGCGCCGTTCAACTTGGCGTCGTTTACCCACCAGGCTCCCCAGGTGTTGCGGGCCCAGATGCTGCCGGTGATCAGGCCCAGTATGCCGACCACCACACCGGTCCGGACACACTCGTCGGCGCGAAGGTCGTCATCAAGATTCCCTTTGCGCAGATAACGGATGCCGAAGATGAGTGCGGCCATCATCAAGCCCATCATCGAAAACCACATGGTCACATGATAGAACAGGTTGCGGATCGTTTCATGCAGGATGGCAAGTCGGGGAACCGGGATGAGCATTCCTCCGACGATCGCGTAGAGTACGAGCAGCAGGGAAAGCCATTTCCACCAGGCAAGTCCGGCAATCTTCATGAGTTGTGGTGTTGATTGGGTTGGTAGTTCACTCTTTCCAAAGATAGGGAAACAGCAGGTATGCGAGGGTGACGACCAGCAGGTTCAAGGCGGCCAGCAGGATGATGTAGTGCGTGCTGACCGACCACGCCAGTCCATCCATGGCGTTTTTTGAAAAACGAATGGTCGTGATCAGAAGCGGGATGAGGATCGGAAAGCCCAGGATGGCAACAAGTGTCGTGTTATTGCCCGCTTTTGAAGCGATGGCGGAAACCATCGATAGGACTGCCGCGAATCCCAGGCTGCCTAGCAGGACGGCAATGGTAAATTGCAAGATGTCCTGAACCGGATTGCCGATGAAAAGCGAGTAACATGCCAGGTTGATGACCGACAAGAGGAACATCAATCCGAGGTTGTAAATCGTCTTGGAAAGGATGACCGCTCGTGGATCGGCCAGCGTGTAATAGTAGAGCATACGCCCGCGCGATTCCTGCAGGAAACTCTTTGCAATGGCATTGACCGCGGCAAAAACCTGGATGATCCAGAATAATGCGTTCCAGGTCGGCAGGTCAATGACCTGGCGAAAGGACAAATAAACGATGAATACGGTCGCGATCACATAGAGCAGGATGCCGCCCAGCGCGTACCGCTGCTTCCATTCGAGCCTGACTTCTTTCGCGATCAGCGCGGTGAGTTGTCGCTTCATGCAGGGATCTCCCAGGAACTGTGCATGTCCGGAATTTCAATGTTCCCGAAACCCGCAGCTTCCAGTTTTTGCCGCCAATCGTGTTGTACATCGTAATCACCGTGTACCAGAAATGTATGCTTCACCTTTCGGCTTTCGATGCACGACAGGTACTGCAACATTTCTTCATAATCCGCGTGAGCAGAGTACGCGTTGAGCTGTTCGACACGGGCGTTGACCGAATAAGGCTTGCCGAAGATCCGTACTTCCTTTGCGCCGGCACCCAGGCGGCCACCCAGACTGTCCGGCGTGCAATAACCGACCAGGAGAATTGTGTTTTGCGCGGATTCGATCGTATTCCGGATGTGATGCTTGATCCTTCCTGCTTCCGCCATTCCGGATGCTGAAAGAATGATCATGGGCTCCTTCATCTCGTTCAACTTCATGGAGTCTTCTGCGCGCTGTATGTAATGCAACTGATCGAATCCGAACGGATCGGGATCGTTCTGTAGCAATTTGCGAAGTTCGTTGTTGAAGCATTCCATGTGCGCCCGCATGATAACGGTCGCATTGACCGACAAGGGGCTGTCGACGTAAACCGGGATGGGCGGCAGGAGGCCGGCATTGTGCAGATTATTCAGTGCATAGACCAATTCCTGTGTTCTTCCCAGACTAAAAGCCGGGATCACCAATTTCCCGCTTCGCTGGATACAGGTCTCAAGAACGATTTCCAGCAACCGCTTTTGAGAGATCTCCCGGTCTTCGTGCTTCCGGTTTCCATAGGTCGATTCGCAGATCAGTACGTCCGGTTGTGGAAATGGGGAAGGCGCACGAAGTAGCAGGTCGTCCGGACGTCCGATATCACCTGTGAAACACAGGCGGGTGACTTTATCTTTCTCCCGAATGATCAGGTTTACCGCCGCTGAACCCAGGATATGTCCTGAATCGGTGAAGCGAAGTTCCAGCCCGTCATCCACTTTGTAGGTCTTCTCGTAGGGGACCGTACAAAACTGCTGCATGACCGCCTCAACATGTTCCATCCGGTAGATCGGCTTCACTCCGGGAAGTCCGTTCTGTTTTCGTTTCCGGTTGATATAAACGGAGTCGTACTCCTGAATATGTGCCGTATCCGCCAGCATGATGGCACAGAGATCCCTCGTAGCGGGCGTGCAGTAAATATTGCCTTCATAACCTTCCTTGGCCAACAAAGGCAGAAGGCCGGAATGGTCAATGTGCGCATGGGAAAGAATGACGTGGGATAGCTCTTTCGGATCGAATCCCAGATGCCGGTTGAGGGGGTCCGTGTCGGCACCATGTCCCTGGAACATGCCACAATCCAACAGGATCTTCCGACCGTCCTCCAATTCCAGCAGGTGTTTAGAGCCGGTCACTGTTCTGGCAGCACCGTGAAAAGTGATCTTCATGGATTTCAATTGGTGCATCGAAATTACGAAGAATTAGGCCGGGGAAGGGGAATATCCCCATTTACTACATTTGAACCATGAAATTAGATGTGCTTGCTTTTGGCGCTCATCCGGACGATGTGGAATTGTCCTGTGCCGGCACCATCCTGCAACTCGTCCGTTCCGGTCGTAAGGTCGGTGTCGTGGATCTGACGAGGGGTGAACTGGGTACCCGTGGAACCCCTGAACTACGGGATCAGGAAGCCCGGGAAGCCTCCCGAATTCTGGGTCTCAGTTGTCGCGAGAACCTGGGTATGCGGGATGGTTTTTTCGAAAATGATCCGGAACATCAATTGCAAGTCGTCCGGATGATCCGGAGGTATCAACCCGAGTTGATCCTCTGCAACGCTGTTTCCGATCGGCATCCGGACCATGGTCGGGGTGCGGCGCTGGTCGCGAAGGCTGCCTTCCTCGCCGGTCTGCTGAAGGTCGAGACAGACGACAACGGAGCAAGTCAGGCGCCCTGGAAATGCAGAGCCTTGTATCATTACATACAGGACCGCTACGACACCCCCGATTTTGTCGTCGACGTGGCTGCTGTCTGGAAAGAGCGGATGGAAGCAGTGCTTGCCTTCAAATCCCAGTTTTATAATCCGGAATCCAATGAACCGGAAACACCCATCTCTTCCCGTGAGTTTCTTGCCTATCTCGAAGCCAAGGCTGCCGTATTCGCCCGCCCTGCCGGCTTGACCTATGCGGAAGGTTACATCGCGTCCCGGACCCCTGCCGTAGAGGACATATTTGATTTGTTGTAAGATTCCTGCTTTAAAATAAAAACGCCCCGTCCTTGGACGGGGCGTTTTTATTTTGGGGAGTTGGTAGTATTCCCTGGGTATTACTTCACGATCATTTGCTTGGTTACAGCGTTGTCGGCCGTGCGTACCGTGTAGGTGTAAACACCATGAGCCCATGAACCGGTGTTCAGGGTAACGGTGTGGATACCTGCAGCAAGGTTGTCGAGTTGCTCGGTGTAAACTACTTTGCCGAGGATGTCAGCAACGGTGAAGTTGATCGACGAAGCCTTTTTCAAGGTGATGTTGATCGAGGTCGATCCGTTCGACGGGTTCGGGTAGTTCTGAGAAACCGAGAAGTTGTTGTTGGCGATCGAATTGTCGGTGCCGACCGTCAGCGCGTCTACCAGGGTGTAAACGATATCGCTGGCGTTACCGAGGTTGTTGGCCTGATCGCAGGTACCTGCAGTTGCAAGCGCGTGACCAGGAGCGCCGTCACGCTGATAAAGTACCACGGCTTCGTTGGTTACGTTACGACCAACAGCAGCGAAGACACACTCTTCGAAGTTGGCATCGTTGCCCGGAACGGTACGACGAATGTCCATCGGGTAGGTCCAGGTGTTACCGCCATCGCTGGAGGTCATCATGTAGACGTGCTTGTGCGACTGGGAATACAAGGTCGTGTCAGACGCTTCGTCGATGGTCTGGTAGGTCATGAAGATCGTACCGGCGGCATTGATGCCGGCAGAGGGCTTCTCGGTGATCGGACCACGGTAGAGGCCCCACGGGAAATCGCAGGTGCCGCTTTCCGGAGTATTCAGCACATCGTCGCCGTTGTAATCCACTGCGCTGGCGATGAGGACGTAGTTGGAACCGTCGCCAGGATCAGGACCCATGTCTTCGTTCCAGTAGAACAGACCGTCGGTGCCGGGGAAGTAGGAGAGACCCTGGCCGGTACCGGTACCCGGATCGTCGCAAAGAACGCGGTTAGCCGAGAACCATACGTGGCACTTGTTGTTGTTGTCGATGAGGACACAGGGGTCGCCGCCATTCGACAAGAGGGTGTCGGCAATGCCGTCACCGTCAACGTCGGTCAGCATGGTAGCGCTGTCGAACAGCGGGATCGGGAAGCGCTGGACAATGGTCTTGGTCCAGGTGTTACCGCCGTCGGTCGACTTCATGAGCACTACATCGGTCGAGAAATCGCCAGCAACGAATGCTACAAGGTCTCCGCGAACGTCGATGTTGTATGCGTCACCACCGAAACCGGTGTACTGGGTGGAGTCGAGTTCAGCAAGAACCGACTTCAGTACAGGCCAGGTAGCTCCGCCGTCGGAAGAACGGGAGTAATAGATCGGGCCGTCCTGTCCTTCGTAAGGCGTGCCGGATACACCGGAACCCTGCCAAAGTGCGTGTACGGTCTCACCGTTGCTTCCGCCAGAGATGGCTTTAGCCCAGGTGTCATCGTTCGGCGTGGTCGGAGCCAGGGCCGTAGCGAACTGCGTCCATGCGCCGGTTCCTTTGGTACCGCGCCAGTTGAGCAGCATGCCACCGGTCGTGGAGCAGTGAGCAATGCTCATTTCCTTGCCGGTCTCGGTGACGATGATGTTCGTGAAACCGGTACGGTTCGCGCCTTCCGTGCGGGTGCTCGGTCCGGGCGTTCCGGTGGTGTTCAACGAACCGTTGATCCACTGGGTGCCGTCCCAATAGTTATAACCGGTACCGCGGTTCGGGAAACCGCTGTTAGCGTCCGGCGAGAAGGTCCATGCAACCGAAATGGTACCGTCAGAATTCTGCACGATACGATTGGAGGTGGTACCATTCGTTTGCAAGTCATAATACGTGTATCCAATTACGTCGTCGGACGAGGTGGTCGTCGCGGAACGAAGATTGGATGCAGGAGCTGCGACCCACGGGCGGCTCTGGATGTTGTTGAACGGCACTCCGTTGTCCATGGTCGCACGCTGGGGGACAGGAGCACGGCGGTTCTTCAGCGCTGCAGGTACTTCAGCTTTCTTGAAACCCTGCGGTAGCCGTGAAATCCGCTCTTGCGCCACAACTCCCAGGCTCACGGCCAGCGAGAGGCATACAAGTAAACCTTTTTTCATTTTACGATGGTTTTTGATTTAGACTGTTGGTTAATGTCTCCGACAAATTTAGGTAAAGAAGTGGCGATTCCAAACCCTCAGGAAGGCGATTTTACCTCGCTATGACCGTTTTTGGTCACGTAAGCGTCACGATCAAAGTGTTAAGAAAAATCCTGCTCATGATCCGCGTATCCAACCTTCCGTCAGGGAGGCCAACTGCGCACCAACGGCTGTTCTGGAAAATCGTGCAATCGCATGCTCCCTGATCGTTTCAGGTTGAAATGTTTGGAAGATTCTGCACATCTGTTCCAGTGCCGCCAACAATTCGTCCGGCGCATCGGGAGCGATCAGGATCCCATCCGAATCGGTGATAAAACTTTCCGGTCCCCCACATCGGGTTGCCACCACGGGTTTGCCGCAACTCATCGCTTCCGCACAGATCAGGGAAAAAGTCTCCACGCGGCTGTTCATGACCAGAAAATCGGATTGTGACAGGTGCTGATAAACTTCGTTGTTCGGCAGACGCCCAAGAAATCGAATGTGTGCTTCCGGCAGCGATTGAGCCGCGGCCAATTTTTCAAGTTCGCCCCGGTCAGGTCCATCGCCAATGATCGTCAGCCGGATGCGCGGATGCAAACGATGAAGTTCCTTCATGCTCCGGATCACGTCGCTGATGTTCTTGATGCGGTCGACAAGATCCGCTACCAGGAGTATCTCAATGGTATCGGCGGATTTTCCTGGTCGGGAGCTGACGGGAGGTGATGCTACGATGTTCGGCACGACCGAGTAGCGTCCTTTCAGCCCCTGTCGCTCCATGGCAGTTTGTAAAAAACCGGAAACAACCATCACGCCAGCGGCCTCTGAACACAATCGTTTTGACAAATGCCGATGCAACCATCCGCGTTTAGCATAGGCACCACTGGCATATCCTGACCACTGCTCAGCAATAACGAATGGAATCCCATGTGTTCTGGCCAACCTGCGTGCCATAATGCCGCTGCGATTCAGGATGTAGCCAACGACAAGCGATGGTTTTCCGAAATGCTGCAGGGCCAATGCGACCGCCGACTGTATTGAAAGCGCATAAGCGATCCAACGGGAAAGCCATCCATGGCGTCTGGGGTAATACTGAATGATCTCGAGTAAGTTCCCGTTTTCCCGTATTACAGATCCTGTCTCACCTTGATCCACCGCCATCGCGTAAACCACACACACCCGGTAATGATCCGCCAACGCTTCAGCCTGCTTTTGGATGAAAACACCCAACTGGGGATCCTCACGGTTGGAATACCACCTGCAGATCCACAGAATATGTTTAAGAGGAGGATGCGGGGTCATAGGCTTCGGCTCCCGGGCCTGTGGATCTTTCGGGTACGCAGACGCAGGGAGTTCCCGACAACGATCACATCGGAAAATGCCATCGATAAAGCGCCCAACATCGGGCTAAGATAACCCGCGGCTGCAATCGGTATCGCAACCACATTGTAGAGGAATGCCCAAAAGAGATTTTGTCGGATCGTCCGGTAGGTGAGTCGGCTGACTTCAAGCGCGTCCAATAGGTTCCGGAGATCATCGGAACGCAACAGGATGACTTGCGAAGATTGGATCGCGACCTGCGTGGCATCCGACAAACTGATCCCGACACCGGCTTTTGCAAGTGCAGGTGCATCGTTGATGCCGTCGCCCACCATCGCCGTTGGCGCTTCGGCGGAAAGTTTCCCGATGATCTCGAGCTTTTCCCGGGGGTGTTGCTCGGCAAAAACTTCTTCAATGCCTAAGGATGCTGCAACAAGCTTGCAAGCGTCAGCTTTGTCGCCACTGACCAGAACTACCCGAACGCCCTTCCTCTTAAGCGTTTGGACGGTTTCATGGGCGCCGGTTTTTATCTCGTCGGAGAGGTCAGCGGTTGCGAGCAGTTGATTGTTCTTCAGGACATAGATGCTGTGGCCGAGATCAGCATGAAAATGCTGCACCATCCGGAACGATCCGATCGAGTAGAGGTCACCCTGCCGTGTCCAGCCGTTGATACCGATGCCTTTGTCCTCTTCGATTCGTTCCCATTCAAGGGTGTTGCCGGATCGGAATCCTTCCTGCTCCAACGCCCGAACGATCGAACGCCCGATCGGGTGGGAACTGCGAGATTCCAGGGCATGGAGTACTTCCTTTAATTCCTGTAAACTTCCCTGCAGCACGTTTATCTTTTCGATCCGGAAGTTGCCGGTCGTCAGCGTGCCCGTCTTGTCGAAGACAACCGTGCGGATCCCGGCCAGGGTTTCCAGGGTCGATCCGCCTTTGATCAGGATACCATTACGTGCTGCCCGTCCGATGCCGACCATCACAGCGGTCGGTGTAGCCAGGCCCATAGCGCAAGGGCAGGAGATGACCAATACGGCAACACTGTGCAGCACCGAAGCCCCGACGCCGATCTGCAACCATAGCCACGAAACTAAAAATGTAATGATCGCGATGGCTACCACCGCCGGAACGAAGATCGCACTGACACGATCCCCAAGGCGTTGGATGGCGGGTTTGTCGCGTTGGGCTTGTTTCACCATGGCGATGATCTTCGACAAGGTGGTGGAAGTCCCGACATGTTCCGCGATCATCTGGAAATTGCCTTTCACGACTATGGAACCACCCGTGACCGAATCATTGATCGTCCGGTCCACCGGCAGGCTCTCGCCGGTAAGAAAGGACTCGTCCAGTGAACCCGAACCATACACAATTCGACCATCCACCGGTACCCGATCCCCTTCGTTGACCTGAACCTTATCGCCAATCCGTAGTTCACTCACCAATACCGGCTCGAGTTGTACTGCTCCCGATGCACCGGTCACAACGCGAAGCGCCCGTTCCGGTTGCAAACGGTTGAGTTCACGGATGGCACTGGTTGTTCGTGCAACCGAACGGTGCTCGATCAGGTTGCCAAGGAAGATCAGGGTGATGATGGTGGCGGCCGTTTCAAAGAATAAAAATTCTTGCGCGGCTGCCGAACCAGAGAAACGGATCAAACCCGCCAACGAATAGAAGTAGGCCGAGCTGGCGCCCAGTGTGATCAGGACATCCATGTTTGGGAATCCTGCGAGGATGGATTTCCAGGCGGAACGGCCAAAGTGCATCCAGCCGATCAACATGACCGGTGTGGCAAGACCGAACTGAACCCAGGGTGAATGCAGCCAATGAAAGGGCAGGAACATGTGCAGGAAAAGCGGAAGCGTGAATGCGAAGCAGAACCAGAACTTTCGGCTCAGATCGGTCACGGTCTCCAGGCCGTGCGACTCCAGGGAGTCATCCTGTGTGGTTCGCTGATCCGAACGGGAAGTAACTTTGTAACCGAGGTCGTGGATCGCGTCGACCGCGGCATCGACCTTTTCTGGGCCGACTTGTTCAAAGGTCACCTCGCCGGTGGCGAAGTCGACGAACACGTCCTGAAACCCGGATTTTCTGAGTGATCGGGTAATGGTTTGCGCACAGTTCGCGCAGTCCATTCCTTCTACACGGAGTTGCGTATGATCCGTTACTTCCTGCATGGCCGGAATACGTTCAAAGGTACGGAACCTCTACCCAGTGCCGGGCGAAATGGGCAGAAAACAAAAAGGGCTGTCTCATCGACAGCCACTGTTTTGGGTGAAAGACGGGACTCGAACCCGCGGCCTCCAGAGCCACAATCTGGCGCTCTAACCAACTGAGCTACAATCACCATGAACCGCCTGACGGGCAAGCGGGGCCGCAAAAATAGGAAATTTTTAGGATTATCAAACAAAGACGCCCATTGCCGTTAATGCGAAACGGAATCCGGGCCTGACCTCCACTAAAGGGAAGCTCACTTCAGTTCATCCTGCAGATAATCCTCCCAGCGCTTGGTCTTGTAAAGATCCTCCGCGAAATACCGCATCACGATCAGCATCTGCCGGTTGTCCATGTAACCGGGTACAGGGCCGATCGGATTCATCTTGTCATCGAGAAATACGGTGGTAGGATACGACATCTGTCCGTTCAGCAGGACGGCAGCAAGTTCGTTCGATCGGTATTCAGGTTTGAAGCCATATGTTTTTCCCTGAAAATGCAGCGAGTCTTTCGTCTCTGCATCCATTTTAACCGCGTAGAAATGTTCGTTGAGATACTTTGCCACTGCCTTATCCCGATAGGTGCTGGCGTCCATTTTTTTACACCATCCGCACCA
>ERZ724519.745-NODE-745-length-13837-cov-4.851908_pt1 | contig 13837 bp, 6 predicted proteins | sample MGYA00376052_ERZ724519 | MGnify/ENA primary metagenome ERZ724519 (study PRJEB28724, sample SAMN07190883) | activated sludge metagenome | isolation source: activated sludge of sewage treatment plant in Hong Hong | place: Hong Kong | collected 2016-03-17 ... | reverse complement strand
TCCGGTTTGTTGGTGTGGCGGTGTTTGGGCGTCACTTCCGGGATGACAGGCTCGACCTCTGTTTTGGCGGATTTGTCCTCGATCTCCACCAGGCGAATACCGTCGGCGCGGAAGCGCTTGAGGTCCGACAGGTCAACCTGCTCCATAAAAATAGCGCTGAGGAATTCGAGGCGGTTCGGAAAGCCGTACCATTTGGCCAGCATGTCGGCGTTTTCTTCCACGGGTACCTTGAAGGCGTTGAGTTTGCGTTCCAGGATTTCCCGGCCGTATTCGGCCTGGCTGCGTTTCTCTTCGCGCAGGGCCGACCGGATGCGGTTTTTGGCTTTGCCGGTGACGACAAATTGCAGCCAATCCTCTTTGGGTTTCTGCGATTTTTTGGTGGTCACCTCCACCTGATCGCCGCTTTTGAGCACGTAATCGAGCCGCTCCAGCCGGTTGTTCACTTTTACGGACTGGCAGGTACACCCGATATCGGAGTGTATGCTGAACGCAAAGTCGAGCGCCGTGGCGCCGTCCGGCAGGATACGCATTTCGCCCTTGGGCGTAAACACATGCACCTCTTCCGCGAACAAGTTGCTCTGAAAATCGGCGAGAAACTCCACGGCGCTACCCGTGTCGCTGTTTTCCAGCGTTTCGCGCACCTGGTTGAGCCAGTTTTCGAACACGTCTTTCTTGAGTTTGCTCAGACCCTTCACCCCCTTGTATTTCCAGTGGGCCGCAAAACCGCGTTCGGCGATGTCGTCCATGCGCACGGAGCGTATCTGCACCTCCACAAACTTGCCTTCCGGCCCGATCACCGTCGTGTGCAGCGATTCGTAGCCGTTTGCCTTGGGACTGGTGATCCAGTCTTTCAGTCTTTCCGGGATGGGCTTGTAGTAATCGGTCACGAACGTGTACACCTGCCAGCAGGCCAGGCGTTCCTGTTCCGGCGGCACATCCACGATGATCCGGATGGCAAACAGGTCGTAAATATCTTCAAACGAGACGTGTTTGTGCTTGATCTTGTTCCGGATCGAATAGATGCTTTTGGGTCGTCCGGTGATACGCGCCGGAATCTCCATCTCCAGCACCGCCTCTTTTATGGGCGCTGTGAACTCGCGGATGTACTGCTCGCGGGCGCGCTTGGTCTGGGCGAGTTTTTCGGCGATTTCGTGGTATTCCTCAGGGTGGGTTACCTTCAGGCACAGGTCCTGGAATTCGCTTTTGATCTTGTACAAGCCGAGCCGGTGCGCCAGCGGGCCGTAAATCGTGGTGGTTTCAGCGGCAATTTTGAGCTGCTTGTGGTGGGGCATGCCCTTGATGGTGCGCAGGTTGTGCAGCCGGTCAGCCATCTTGATGAGCACCACCCTCACGTCGCCTACCATGGCGCGCAGCACCTTACTGAGGTTCTCCGCCTGCGGACTTTCCGAATCGTGCAGGCCATCGAGTTTGGTGAGGCCGTCGACGATGAGCGAAACGCGGGCGCCGAATTGGTCGTGCAGGTCCTTGAGCGACACCTCGGTGTCTTCCACCACATCGTGCAGCAGGGCGCACACCACGGCGGTGGGGCCCAGGCCAATCTCTTCCACGCAGATGCGCGCCACCTCGATGGGGTGCATGATGTAAGGCTCGCCGGTCTTGCGGCGTTGCTCGTGGTGCGCGCGGGCCGCCAGTTCAAAGGCTGCGCGAATGCTGACGCGGTCAGCCTCGTCGAGCGGGGTTTTGATCGACTTCAGGAGGTTGCGGTAGGCCCGGCGGATGAGGGTAATATCCTCCCGCTCGCCGGGTATAGCGGCATCCTTCGCCTCAAGCGCGTAATCGCCCTGCGTGCCGACTTTGCCTTCTTCTGCAGCGCCGGATAAATCTTGATGCTGCTCCATGGGTTCCTCCTGTTTATACATGTGTTCAGATGCCTTACAAATTTAGGACAAACTTTTCACCGGCCAAATTTGTTTGTGTCCCGTTAACGGTTTTTCTTCTGCCACAATACTTTGTTTTCCACCAAAACGATTTACTTTTGCCGTCCTTTTTGAAAGGGGTTCCGGCGCGTTGTCAAGTCAGGTTTTTGACATTGAAAACATTAAGGTTACAAAAAATTTGCCAAGTGTTGAAAAGCGGCCGGAAATAACCTGTTGAAAAAAAATAATGCGGGCGTGGCGAAATTGGTAGACGTACCAGACTTAGGATCTGGCGCCGCGAGGCATGGGGGTTCGAGTCCCTCCGCCCGCACTAAAAAATGGTTTAAAAGATTCAGGGTTGGTGTTACCCCTAGCCCCGAAACCCGAAACCTTTAAACCCCGAAACCCCTTAATACCCTCCAGTTTCAAAAATTCTAATTTCCCATTTATGGTTGTCCGCAAAGACATAGACAACAGCTCCGCAGAATTGACCGTCACCGTCACCCGCGAGGAGATCAAACCAAAAATTGACGCCGAACTCAAGAAGTTTCGCTCCCGCGCCGCCATCCGCGGTTTCCGCCAGGGTCAGGCGCCGATGGATTTTGTGAAAAAGATATACGGCAGTTCGATTTTCAGCGAAACGCTGAACGAAATGCTGTCGCACCGGCTCTACGACTACCTGCGCGAGAGCCAACTCGACGTGCTCGGCCAGCCCCTGCCGACGGAAAACCAGCGCAGTTTTTCCTTCAAGATCAGCGACCCCGAACCCGAGTACGCCGTCAACTATGAAGTCGGCTTCGTGCCGCCTTTCGAGATAAACGGGCTCGAGAAGAGCGAAAAATACGAACGCCTTACGGTCTCCAACCTCGACGAACTGGCAGAAGACGACCTGAACTACGCCCGCAAACGCATGGGCGCCCGCTCCAACCCGGAGACGGATATCCAGGACAACGACATGGTACGCCTGGCCTCCAAAGAACTGGAGGGCGATGCCGGCAGCCAGGTAAAAGAAGGCGGCCTTGAAACGACCATCACCGTGCTGGTGAGCAGCACGGCCGACGAAGCGTTTAAAGCACAACTGCTCGCCTCCAAAAAGGGCGACACGCTGCGCTTCAATGCCCGCAATATCGAAAACCATGAAAAGGAGGACATGTACCGCAAATACATCCTCAGCCTCGAACCTGATGACGACCGGGAGGTGGGCGACTGGTTTGAAGGCGTGATCGAAGAGGTGAGCCGGGCCGAAGCAGCCGAACTGAACGAGGAGTTTTTCAAGGGATACTTCGGCGGCGATCATGTGACCAGCAAGGAAGACGCGATCGGCGAACTCAAGAAAGGCATACTCGGATTCTACGACGTGCGCTCCAACGCACTGCTCATGCGCGCCTTTCAGGAACGCCTGCTGGCGCAAAACCCCCTGGAATTGCCCGAAAAGTTCCTCAAACGCTGGCTTCGGGTGAGCAATGAAGGCAAGATCGACGCCGAACAGATCGAACGGGAATACCCTGCCTTTGCTGACAACCTGCGCTGGACGCTGCTGCGCGACAAGATCAAGGAAATGGCCGCCATCGAAGTCACCGATACCGAAGTCCGCGCCGCCTACGCCACCCGCGTGCGCAACTATTTCCAGGCCGAACTGCCCGACAATGTGATCGAAGGCAGCGTCGACCGGCTGATGCAAAACAAAGAAGACGTGGATAACACCCGCCGCGACCTCGAAACAGACAAAATATTCGAAGCCATCCGGGAACGGGTGACGATAACAGACAAGGCAGTCCCTTCGGATGAGTTCCACAAGATCATTGACGAGATCACGAAAAAAGCGGAAGCGGAACAGGAAGAAGGCGCAGCGCTGAGCGAAGCGGCTTCGGAGGGCTAAATAATCGAACAGACAGGATTTTCGCAGCGCGCGACCATTCGGCAATGCCGGGGTCGCGCGTTGCGCGTTTACAGCCGGAGAGGCGCGAAAGGGCGTTGTTATGTCGCCGCTTGCTAAATGGGGCGAAAATTTAACAGGGGAAACAAGTTCCGGACGACTCCGGGGGCCTAACTTTATCACACGGCCCCGCCTTCGTATTGTCCGGGAAAGCGCATGCCGGGCGCCCGTTTTCACCTAATCTGTTCACCAAAACTATCTTCACCCAATGAAAAGGAGACGATTCCTGCCGATGGGGCATAATATGCCCACCCAGCACCCAGCACCCAGCACCCAGCACCCAGCACCCAGCACCCAGCACCCAGCAAAGCTGGTGCGTAAAATTACTGCTAATCATACAGATGTGTTTAAATTTTGCGCTACAAAATGTTAATGCGCAGTGCGACTGCGTATTATACGGATTGTCTGCTACGATAGATGCCACAGCGGTTTTACCCTTCTGCGATGAATTAGGTGTTGATGTTACCTTGTCCAATTTCGAGACCGATGAATGCGAAGCAGACATTCTGCTGCGAATTTCTTTTGGTACCTACAGTGAAAGTTTCGACCCGATGGCGGGAATCAATTACCTTGGCGATCTTACCCTTTTATCGGAGGATACCTGGATTGAAGGCGGGCAAAGATTCTTCCGAAGGTTCAGTTTCCTTGTGAACGATATTCCACCCGCAGAATCTATACAGGAGAAGTTACGTTTTTCATTTACCCCGGGTACAAGCCCGCTTGACCCTGTTTTTATTGTTCATGTCGAAGCATTGCCTCAGAATCCGGAGTGTATCTCAACCGTGTATAATCCGGAAGAACACATAGTTGATGGGAATACGTTCGAAATTGCAATGAATTTGAGCGAGCCTCCAATCACCGGTACGGTAACAAACCTGATTATTGAAAACCGCTTGCTTGCCAATTCCTCGACCAATTCACTGGTTGAAAGAAAAACGATCCACGGATTGCTGGAGGTGGATGCCGATTATTCTTTTGATGGTTTGGGTGGGTCAGCGCTTAACCGGCCCAAACTTTACTTGGGGCCGGGAGCGCATATTTTGGTCAAATCCGGCTTCACCCTGACCCTGACCAACGCAGACATCTTTACCTGCGATCAGTTGGCGCAAGGCATCACCCTGGAACCCGGCGCCACCCTGATTGCCGATGGGTGCGTAATTTCCGATTCCCGATTTGCTATCGACGCGCAGGCCGGCTCGGCGATATCCATCATCAATACCGATTTTGCAGATAACTATATCGGGGTCAGGCTCAACATGACGGATGCCCCGAATCGGGTAATCATTAATGCTTTTGAGAATAACAATTTTTTTACCGATGATGGCCTGAAAACGCCGTTTGACGGTATGCAGGAACAGGTAGAAACCCGTGGGTATTGTGGTATTTGGCTGAATAATTACCGGGACTTCAACGTATTTGGCGACCAAAACCCGAATGCCGCCGATGGCAACCATTTCTTTAGCCTCGCCAATGGAATAATTGGTTATAATGCTATTGGCAATCTGGGGAACCTCACTTTTGAAGATATGAACTCTGCAGACTCTCCGGCAAAGTACCTGTACGAAGGGTTTGGTATTCGACTGATGAGTAAAGGCACCAGTTGGTTCAACCTCAATGAAATCTGGTCAACTATGACTTTCGACGACTGCAAAACAGGTATTTATTGTGAAAATTACGCCCTGAATATCGAAAACACGGTTATGGATAATGTAGACATTGGGATTGATGTGTTAAAAAGCAAAATCAGGGATATTGTGATAGACGGTAATACGATCACAGCCCGGCAATACGGCATTCGTTCCTTTTTGAATGAGCCCTTGCACCCGATCAGTGCGATCAAAAATAATACGGTTACGATAACTGAAGGTTTGACGCCACAAAACAACCTGACCACCGGCATCGGGATGGAAGAAATCGGCTTGGGATTTAAACCCTTGCCCGGACAGACGCTTCCAGTGTCGTCAAGCATGGATGGCTGGGAAGTCAGTGGAAATGACATAACCATGAAAGAAGGAGGTCGCGGCATCCTTTATCGAAACGGTTTTTTGGGTACCGTACAGGCCAACGCAATCCTCAATGAATCGGAGCCAGATGATTTTACCGGTATCCGTACGGAAGGTAGCACCTTTAGCGGCATCACCGCCAACACCATCGACCAAATGGCTGCTGCAGGGCTTGGTACGGCAACAGCGATATACAGCAGCGGCGGATTTTCCAATACCTTCCAATGCAATTGTCTGGATCACACCAACGTAGGCATGCAGTTTTTCGATATGGCCGATTTTCAGGATGCCGTAAGGGGCAATAACTTCAATACCCACTGCACCGGACTGCAACTCGGCGTGGATGGTGTGGGCGGCGTATTCATCGGCGACCAAAACCACACCGGCAACCTGTGGGACCTGGGGGCGATTAGTGGAAGTTGTCTCGGGGGAAGGAATTGGGGGAATAACTTTGAAGTTGGGCAATCGGAATTTCGGGTCAACGGTACCGCCAACGCGTCGTTGAACCCTGATGTGTTCCCGAATTCAGACTGGTTTTTCAATGAACCGGGAACTGCTTACAACGGTTGCGGCTCCTGCTCCTTCCCTCCCCAGATACCTCCCCGCGTCACGGAAGGCGAGGTGCCTACCAAACTGGATGAGGCCATCGCCCGGGATTCGCTGGATTCGGGAGTATTTCCCGATGAAATGGCCTGGAAAGGCAAATTCCGACTGTATCGAAAAATACTGCGTCAACCGGATATCGAAAGCTACGCGACGGAATACGCCACCTTCGTATCGGCCAACGACAACCTCTCCTCCGGCAAACTGGCCGTGATCGCGGAAGGGAAATACGACCTGTTCGATTTGAGCGCTGCCGAAGATTCCATCCTCGAAAGTTACCGCATCGCCTGGCAGGCGGGTATGGAAGCCCTTCGCATTCTCGATAGCCTCACCCAGGCTGGCGCGTCGGTGAATCAGGGTCAGTACGACGACAAAGTAGAGTACAGCGCCGACATGCACGAGCAATACCAGACATACCGCGACAGTCTGCTCAACAGGCGCGCCCAGAATATTTCGGCCTTGCTCACGCTCAATGCGGCCGTATCGGCAAGCATCGACCCCGACATCAATCAGCGAACGGTCAACGGACTGGCATTCAACCTGCTGTTGAGCGATACGCTGGCTACAGGCGCGCTGGCCGCGCTTGAATCCATTGCGGAACAATGCCCGCTGGAGGGCGGCGACGCTGTGTACGAGGCGCGGTCTATAGTCTCCTATTTTACCGGGCAAGACTATAACGACGCCGATATATGTGAAGATGCCCAACGGCAGCAGCGCCCTGGCGCGCCTAACAAGACAAGCACAGTTTTCCGCTCTGCGATATACCCTAATCCGACCGCAGACCGGATTTACTGGAACAACACAGATGCCCGGCCGTTAACCCTTCGGGTGTTCAACTCCCTGGGGCAATTAGTGATGGAGTTGCTATCTGTACATGACAACGCCGATCTCAGCGGTTTGCCCGAAGGCTTGTACACGGTGCAACTCATCGTGTCCGAATCTGCGGTAAACATCACGCAAAAGGTACAGATCATCCGAAAATAAATCTTCCTCCATTCAGAGGCTGTGCAGCCCCGGACGCTGCATGGCCTCTGGATCATTTTATGAATATCATGAAGCGAATATATATTGCGTTGATCCTGCTTGTTCATGGTTTATCTGTCTATGCTCAAAAAGAAGACAATGTGTGGGCTTTTGCCTACCGGTATAGTTTTAAGACCATTTCCAACCGAATTTTCTTTACTTTCGGAGATTCATTGATAATAACTTATACCCAACGCCCGATGTCGATACTTAAATCCAGCGCTTCGATATGTGATACGGCGGGCAATTTGTTGATATACAGCAACGGTTGTTATGTGGAAACGGCAGATGGCACGGAGGTGGAAAACAGCGAGGGATTGAATCCTGGAACTTTTTACGATAATTGCGAAGATAATGATGGATACAATCTCTCTCAGAACATGATTCTGCTTCCATACCCGGATTATTATGATCGCTATGCGCTTTTTCACTTGCCCGCTACGTTTAATGCCGGATATGGTTACTATTATGCTATAATGAATTCATCTTTTGATCTATCCTCCAACAACGGGAATGGCGCGACTCTTTACAAAAATCAGGTTATCACGCAGGACACTTTTCACGGGGATGGCATTCATGCAATGCGCCATGCTAACGGCCGTGATTGGTGGATCATTGTCGCCAAATTATCAAGTAATATTTATTACAAAATGCTTTTATCACCAACTGGCATTTCATTAACCCAACAATCTATTGGTGAACCTACAGGGAGCGGTGCTGCTGGTCAGATCGTTTTTTCCCCTGACGGGACAAAATTAGCTCGTTTCAATGCGCGCGACGATCTTCGTATCTTCGATTTTGATCGTTGTAGCGGAGAGTTGTCCGCCCCGGTATACATCCCCATGCAAAATTCGGCGGACATAGAGATTTTTTCAGGCATGGCGTGGTCGGCTGACAGCCGTTTTATTTATGCGGCAGAAAACGCGCGCCTGCTGCAATTCGACACCTGGGCGCCGGACATAGCCGGGAGTATGATCGTGGTAGCTACTGCCGACCCTCCGGTTTGTCCGCTGAGCGGGAGCATCGGCTTTATGGAACTGGGGCCGGATGGCATGATCTATTGTCGGCCCTATAACGGCCAGAAATGTATGCACCGGATGCGGCATCCCGAGCGCGCGGGGGTAGCCTGCGCCTTCGAACAGAATTATTTTCAACTGGAATATCCGTATGCGAACCTGGCCCACTTCCCCAACTTCCGCCTGGGCCCCGTAGACGGCTCTGCGTGCGACACGCTGGGCCTCGACAACCACCCGCTGGCGGGCTGGCGCTACGATAAAACCGGGAGCCTGGATGTTGATTTCACCTCGGTGTCATGGTACGAGCCCACAGCATGGCTGTGGGATTTCGACGACCCGGCCTCGGGGGCTGCCAACCAGAGCGCGGAGCGCAACCCTGCGCATACCTTCTCCGCCCCGGGCGCCTACGAGGTGTGCCTGACGGTAAGCAACGCCTACGGCGCGGATACGAAATGCAAAACGGTGTGGGTGGGTACGGTGGGCAGTGGCAGTCCGCAGGAAGCGGGTGATGGTGTGAAGGTGTGGCCGAATCCGACGACAGGGGAAATCTATTGGGAAGGACTACCGGAAGGTGAACGGGCGAACGTTCGCGTGTATAATATGCTGGGAATATTGCAGTTGTCCGGAGCGCAATTGGAAGGCAATCTGGATATGAGCAGCCTGTCGGATGGGGTGTACTGGGTGCAGTTTTTAGCACCCGGAGGACAAATATGGGGGCTAAAGTGCGTGCAGTTGTTCAAAGAATAAAAACTAGCGCTACTTTTGTCCCCCCAAACCGGTCGTTTATCGACTAACCGGCGCCCTACATCCCTGATTACAGTTCCATTTTTTCAGGATACAACCCCGCGCCGGAAAAGTTGTTACACTTGCCTCAAAATTGAAGTAAATCATGTTCGACAAAAATGAATTTCAAAAGTATGCCGTCAAACACCTCGGTATGAGCGGCATGCACCTCGAAAAGTACATGGACACCAGCGTACCGGGCGTCCGTGCCTTTACGCCATACGTCATCGAAGAACGCCAGATGAACGCCGCCGCACTCGACGTGTTCAGCCGCCTGATGATGGACCGCATCATCTTCATGGGTGTGCCTGTCACGGAGTATGTCTCCAACGTCGTTCAGGCACAGTTGCTGTTCCTCGAAAGTACCGACCCCAAGCGCGACGTGCAAATGTTCATCAACAGCCCCGGCGGTTCGGTCATCGACGGTCTCGGCATTTACGATACGATGCAGTACGTATCGCCCGACGTGGCGACGATCTGCACGGGTCTGGCAGCCTCCATGGGCGCCGTGCTGCTCGCAGCCGGCACCAAAGGCAAACGCAGCGCCCTGTTCCACAGCCATGTGATGATCCACCAGCCGATGGGCGGCGCACAAGGCCAGGTTTCGGATATCGAGATTTCGTACAAACTGATCAAAAAGATGCAGAAGTCGCTCTACGACATCCTGGCACACCACACCGGTCAGCCGTACGAAAAGATCGAGGAAGACTGCGACCGCGACAACTGGATGAGTTCCGCCGAAGCCAAAGAATACGGCCTGGTGGACGAGGTGCTCGACCGGAATAATCCGAAAAAACAGTAACCGGGAGGTTTTCTTCCAAATATTAAGCCCGGAGCAGCGTTTTAAACACTGCCCCGGGCCTTTTTTGCTTTACCTTTGTTGAATAAACATCAACAATTCCTCTTGTATGATAAAACGTGGCAAACCCACCCAGCACCGCTGCTCATTTTGCGGACGCGGCGAAGAAGAAGTAATGATCCTCGTGTCTGGCATGGACGGGCAGATTTGTGAGGCCTGTGTGGAAAAGGCACAGGAGATCATCGACCAGGAACTCCGCAAGCCCGGTGGCTCGTCCGATCCGGACGATGCTGCGTCCGGGAAAAGCAGCCGCTACAGCGGCCCCATACACCTGATCCCGCCGCGCGATATCAAAACCTTTCTCGATCAATATATTATAGGTCAGGACGACGCCAAAAAGGTGCTGGCCGTGGCCGTGTACAACCACTACAAACGCCTCCAGCAGTTTGGCAAAACAGTCGGCAGCGACGACGTGGAGATTGAAAAATCCAACGTGTTGTTTGTGGGGCAGACAGGTACCGGAAAAACCCTGCTTGCCAAAACCATCGCCAAATTGCTCAATGTGCCTTTCACCATCGTCGACGCCACCGTATTCACGGAAGCCGGCTATGTGGGGGAAGACGTGGAAAGCATCCTCTCTCGCCTGCTCCAGGTGTGCGACTACGATGTGGAAGCGGCCGAGCGCGGTATCGTATATATCGACGAAATCGACAAAATTGCCCGTAAACAGGACAACCCCTCCATTACCCGCGACGTGTCGGGCGAAGGCGTGCAGCAGGGTATGCTGAAAATGCTGGAAGGCGCCGAAGTGCTGGTGCCGCCACAGGGCGGGCGCAAACACCCCGAGCAAAAACTGGTCAAGGTCAATACCCAGAACATCCTGTTCATCTGCGGCGGCGCTTTCGACGGCATCGACAAGATCATTGCCCGCCGGGTGAATACCCAGGTGATCGGCTACAACAAAAACCAGGAAGAACGCGTCGACAAAGACAACCTGCTTCAGTATGTCGGGCATCAGGATGTGAAAAACTACGGCCTTATCCCCGAACTCGTGGGACGTATGCCCGTCGTGGTGCACCTCGACCCGCTCGATCTGCCGACGTTGCGGCTTATCCTGACCGAACCGCGCAATGCGCTGCTGCGTCAGTACGAAAAACTCTTTGCGCTTGAAAGCGTCGAACTCGTCATGGATTCGTCGGCTGTCGACTTTATCGCCGAAAAGGCGCTGGAATACAAACTCGGCGCGCGCGGCCTGCGCTCGCTCTGCGAGGCTATCCTGACCGATGCGATGTTCGACCTGCCCACGGCGGCTAAAGGCGATAAAAAACAACTGGTCATCGACCGGGAATATGCCCGCGAAAAACTGGAAGGCTCGCGACTCGGGCGGCTAAAAGCGGCTTGAGGACAGGTTTTTTGGGACAGGATTTACAAGTTTAAATCTGTCGCGTAAAGGGCAATATTTGCAAGTGATACACAACAATAGACTTGTAGATCATGTAAATCCTGTCTGAAAAAAGCCTGTCCAAGCAAAAATCTGGCATGAATATCCGGTATGGACATTTATTTTTGATCCTGTCAGCCCTTGCGCTGCCGGCCTTTCTGTATGCCCAAACGGCGGTCGCCGACTCCCTCGCACGTATATTAGCCGTAACGCCTGCCGACACCCACCGCGTCATCCTGCTCACCGACTATGCCTGGGAGATCAACGAATTGCACACCGACGAGGCGGATGCACGCCTGCAGGAAGCCATCGCGCTGGCGCGGCGGCTGAATTTTCCCAAAGGCGAGGCTGTTGCCTGGAACGGTCTGGGCGTCGTCGAGGAGATCAGGGGCAACCTGGCCAGGGCGGAACAGCACTATCGCCAGGCGCTCCGGCTGCGCCGCAGTCTGGGCGACCGGCGCGACGTAGGCGCCTCGCTCAACAACCTGGCCGTTTTGCTGGAAATGCGCGGCATGATCGACTCCTCCATTGTCATCCACCGCGAGAACCTGGCCATCCAGCGCGAACTGAAAGACACCCTGCGCGAAGCCCGCGCCCTGTTCAACATCGCCAGCGCCTACCAGGAAATGGGTCTTTACCCGGAAGCGCAACGCGAACTGCTGGAAGCGCGGCTCATCCTGGAATCGCTGGGCAACCGCGACGAAATTGCCAAGGTGTACACCCAACTCGGGCATATCCAGTTTGAACTGGACCGCTACCCGGCTGCGCTCGAATGGTATAAAAAGGCGCTCGCACTGCGTGTCAAAAAGAAGGACCCCGGCCGTTACGCGGAGGCGCTTACCGACTATGCCAATGCCCTCGATGAAGTGGATTCGTCGGATCTGGCGATCAATTACTACCTGCAGGCACTGACCATCTGGAAAGAACTCGACGACTTGCCCGGGCAGGCGAAAATATTCACCAACCTCGGCGACGCAAATAAACACGCCGGCAAATATGCCGTCGCGCTCGATTACCTGCGCCAGGCAGAAAGTATTTACCTGTCGCTCGACGACAAGCAGATGCTCATGGAAGTGTACAATGTAATGGGCGATACTTACGGCCGCATGAAAAAATTTGACAAAGCGCTGGAGTACACCAATACCTATTACAAAATAGCGCTGGAAAGCAAGGATGGCAAATACCTTCAGGGCGCCTACAAGGATTTCTCCGAGGTCTATTCGGGCATGGGCGATTACGCCACGGCATACGAGTGGCGGGTGAAGTACGATGAGTACCGCTATTCCAGACTGGACGAGAAAATAGGTTCCGAGTTTGCCCGCAAGGAGGCTCTTTTTGCCGACCAGAAAAAACAGGAGCAGATCGAAGCCCAGAAACGCGAACTGCGCGTGCAGGATGCCGAACTGGCCTCCGCGCAAACCCGCCAACTTGCCCTGCTGGGCGGCGCCCTGGCGCTCACCCTGCTGGCCGCCCTGTTGTTCAACCGCAACCGCATACGGGCACGCGCCAACCGCGAACTGGCTGCTAAAAACGACGCCATTCAGCGCGAGCGCGAGCGGGCCGACAGTCTGCTCAAAAACATCCTGCCGGAGAAAACCGCAGAAGAACTGAAACAGCACAATATCGTCCAACCTGTTCGCTATGAATCTGTTACGGTGATGTTTACCGATTTCAAGGGCTTTACCACGATTGCCGAACACATGACGCCGGAAGCGCTCATCGCCGAACTGGACCGCTGTTTCCGGCTGTTCGACACCATCGTGGAGAAATACGGGCTGGAAAAGATCAAAACCATCGGCGACGCATACATGTGCGCCGGCGGGCTGCCTACACCCAATGAGACCCATCCGGTAGATATGGTAAACGCAGCCCTGGAAATGCAGCGCGAACTGGCTGCCTTAATGGCGGAAAAGGTTGTGGCACAACAGCCGGTGTTCGAAATGCGTATTGGCATTCATACCGGTCCCGTAGTAGCCGGTGTGGTGGGGAGCCACAAATTTGCCTACGACATCTGGGGCGATACGGTGAACACGGCAGCCCGACTGGAACAGGGCGGCGCACCGGGCAAGGTCAATATTTCCGAAACAACCTATCACTGTGTGAAGGAATATTTCAACTGCACCTTCCGGGGCAATCTGCCTGCCAAAAACAAGGGCGAAATTGCGATGTATTTTGTGGACGGGAGACGGGAGACGGTAGACGGTGGACGGTAGACGGCGGGCTTGACCAAATCCTGTTCTGGAGTCGATCGCAATTTTATATGTAAATTTTCCTGCCGGATGAGGAAAATCCAATTAATAAGCAATTTTTTCCGTCCACCGTCCACCGTCCTCCGTCCATGGTCCGCCGTCCACCG
>ERZ724519.740-NODE-740-length-13882-cov-4.741593_pt1 | contig 13882 bp, 10 predicted proteins | sample MGYA00376052_ERZ724519 | MGnify/ENA primary metagenome ERZ724519 (study PRJEB28724, sample SAMN07190883) | activated sludge metagenome | isolation source: activated sludge of sewage treatment plant in Hong Hong | place: Hong Kong | collected 2016-03-17 ... | reverse complement strand
CGGCAGGCATTACCCATGTGCCACCACTAAGCCACCATGACCCCTGCAATAATATTGGGAATACCGGCCTCAGGTTGATTACCTGCGACACCCGCTAATTCCTCAATAAAACTTGCTCCTGAAGTCATCCAGTTTAGCCATTTTCTTGAGCGAATCCATCAGGCCTATCCTGATATTGGCTGCTGCCGTAGAGCTGGCCTGGCGGCGGAACATGGTGAGGTCGGCCGGGAGTTGCGGATCAATCTTGTCGGTAATAGGTGAAAGGATATATACGCCGCTGTTGCCTGCGATCGGCGAACTGACGGCGCCCTTTTCCAGCGAGAAGGCCGTTCCGACAACACGCGGTTCGGAGCCGCCTTGTGCCATGGAAGTGCCGCGGGCCGTATCGACCGTAACGCCCCAGGTGCTGGCGATACCGGCAAGATCACCGGCATTTGCCAGCATTTTGCTGGTGATAACTTCCGCTTTTTTGCGGTTTTTCACTTTCTGGTCGGCTTCCGGATTCTCTTTCAGCGAAGCGACGGTAGCCGGGCCCTTGGGCGTGATGCTCTTGAGTGCCGCAACGACGTACTTGCTGTCGAAATAACCGCCCGCCGGGTCGCGGAATACAAACACCTGCTGGCTGATCGAGTTGACTTTCGTTTTTTCGTCGAAGGCCCAGCGTACGATCTCGCGGGCATCGTCGCCTGTCGGCAGTACGCCCACGCCGAAATCGTTGGCTTTGAGCGGTGCGCTGGAGAGCAGCTGCATGTTCTGCTGGATCACCTGGGTGTTGAAGTCTTCCATCGTTTTGGCCGACTGCACCAGTGCCACGGCGCGGTCTTTAACCGCCAGTTGGGTGTTCTTGCTCGGCTCGATGGTCTTGCTCATGAACACGGCCTTAACCCCCGTGTGGTTGTTGATGAATTTCTTGCCGGTAACCTGGATCAACTGGATGACCTGGGTATTTTTCAGTTTGTAGACTTTGTTTTCTTCCGCCTTGTAGAAAACGAGATTGGCCAGTTCATTGCCTTCGGCCGTGCGGCCAACCCAGCCCAGGTCGCCGCCTTTAACGGATGATTTGGTATCCTGACTGAATTTTACTGCCAGCGAGTCGAAGCGCGCCTTGCCCGTATTGAGCAGGTTGAGCAGACTGTCGATGCGCCGGTCGTTTTCGGGGTTTACCTGCATGGCAATATGGCTGATGCGCACGGAGTCGGGCACCTGCTTGCGGTCGAGTATCTTGGCGATATTCCAGGTATTGCCGTCGAGGTATGGGCCGATAACCGTGTTGAGCGGGAGTTTGAGGAGCGTATCGGCTATGGTAGCGGGCAACTCTGCCTTGATCAGGTAACCGCCGTTGTAGGTACCGCTGTTGCTCACGACATAGGTAGAGTCGTTTTCGGCAGTGCGGAGTCCATCGAGGTATTTCTGCACGCCGTCAAGGGCGATGGCACTGTCGCCGGCCGTCGGGATCACGTCGAAAGGCACGTAACTGATGACGCGGGTCTCTTCCGGAAGATTGTACAGGTTCGGGTTCTCTTTGAGAAATGCCTGGTAGTCGGCATCGGTCACAGGTGCTTCTTCTGCCGTCACTTTGTCGTAAGGGATACGCACATAGCTGAAATCGAGGCGCTGGTTGCTTTCGCGGAACACCATCTCGGCCTGCCATTTGGGCGCGTAAATGCCTTTTGTCAGCATGGCGGTGATCTTCTCCTGCAGGCGTTCCTTGATGATCTCCTTTTCCTGCTCCGCCCAGGTAGCCAGGAATTCCGGCTGGAGCTGCTGGCTGTTGTTGTCAATAGCCGTTTTTACACTGTTGAGATAGTTGCGGTCGGGCCCGGCATCGCCTTTATAGCGCTGGACAATGATGGGGCTGAGATTGTCGCCAAACTCCAGGTCGCGGAGTTCCTCCCTGTCGACACCGAGACCGAGGGCTTCTGCTTCCTTTTTGATCAGCGCGTTCTCCACAAAATACTCCCAGGTTTGCTGGCGCACCTGGTAATTGTTGTCTTGCTTCGAATAGATCAACGCCTGGTAAGTATCGAACTCAGAGCGCTTGATCTCGACGCCGTTTACTTTACCGAGGGTGTTTATATCTGCGGCGGCATAGTTGGAGGTGTTCTTCACAATATCCATCAGGATAAATCCTCCCAGGGCCAGGGCCATGGCGACGATGAGGATCCACCCATTCTTACGAATCGTTCCGATTAAAGCCATTTTGCTGTAATTGTTTGATAATCAAAATTTTAAATACAAAAATAGTGCGCTTTGAAAAAAGCAGACGCAAAGGTAAATGTTCAAAGTGTAAAAAAGGAAAATTTTTAAGAAGAGCTTCGGGACTTTATCAATCCTAAAATCTTTTCCGCCCGTCAAACGTTTTGCCATTCGGAGGCATTGATTTTCGATGTAAATGCACCACTTTTACCAGATGAAATGCTGAAGGGATCAAAAATACAGCGTCTGAGCCCCCAAATGCATCTACCGGGGTGCCCTGCGAACTCAAAAACTGTGCGGCTATGACAAAAACGATATTCTCTCTCCTTTTTCCAGGACTTTTCTGCTTTGCCTGTTGTGGATTGCCGGTTCTGATGGCCCAGACGACATCACAGACGTCTTTTGGCAAAAACCGCGTGCAATACAACCGTCAGATCGATGAGTGGATGCTGTACGAAAGCAGCAATTTCGTGACATACTGGTACGGCGATGCGCGGAATATTGCGCAGGCGACCCTGCAAACGGCTGAATACGACTTTCCCTATGTGCAGCAACTGCTCGAACACCAGTTGACCGAAAAGGTGGAAATGCTGGTATTCAGCGACCTCACCGACCTGAAACAGAGCAATATCGGCGAAGACGAGGTATTCCAGCTGCGCGCAGGCGAGACGAAGGTGGTAGGCAACAAGGTGTTTGTTTACTTCGACGGCGACCACAATCATCTGCGCGCACAAATGCGGGAAGGCGTTGCCGGCGTGTTGATCAACTCCATGCTTTTTGGCACCAACCTCCAGGAAATCGTTCAAAATGCCGTATTGCTCAACCTGCCGGGCTGGTATACCAATGGCCTCATGGCCTACTGCGGCGAGGAATGGAGTACCGATCTTGACAATCAACTCCGCGACCTGGTCCAGTCGGGTAAGTACAAGAACTTCGACAAGCTCGCAAAAGACCATCCGCGGCTGGCCGGTCACGCATTCTGGAACTATATCGGGCTGCACTTCGGACGCAGCACCGTCAGCAACCTGCTTTACCTCACCCGTATCAACCGCAGTATCGATGCGGGTTTCCTGTATGTGCTCGGCAGCGGTTACCGCCGCACGACGGATGCCATGCTCGATTATTACCGCAAACGCTATCGCGACGAGGCCAGAAGCACCAAAACCCCCGATCAGGCCAACCAGATTGTCATAAAAAATAAAAAGAAACTGCCTTTCTACCAGGTCAAGGTCAGCCCCGACGGGCGTCGTATCGCCTGGGTGAGCAACGATATCGGAAAATGGCGCGTATGGGTGATGGACCTCGAAACGGGCAAACGAAAACGCGTGCTCAAGGGCGGTGCCCGAAATGCCCTGCAGGCAACAGATTACGGCTATCCGCAACTCGCCTGGAACCCCGACAACCAGCGCCTCGCCGTCCTTTACGAGCGCCGCGACATCCCCAGGATTGCGTTGCTCGATCTCGCCAAAGGCAAAAAAGAGATCAGCGACCTGTCACCCGAATACCAGCGGGTATTTAGCATGGATTATGTAACGCCGGTCGATATTGCCTTGTCGGCTGCGGTAAAGGGTTTTTCCGATCTTTTCATCTACCATACCGTTACCCGTCAGACGGAACGCATTACCCAGGATTTCTGGGACGACCTCGACGCTTCAGTAGCCACGATCGACGGGCACAAGGGTATCCTTTTCGCCAGCAACCGCCCTACAGATACCCTGTCGATTGAGAAACTCGATACCGTCCTGCCGCTCAACCGTTTCGATGTTTTCTTTTACGACCTCGATAACCGCAGCGCCGAACTTGTCCGTATCACCAATACACCCCTGTTCGACGAGCGCAATCCGGTCGGCGTCGACAGCGCGCATTTCACCTTCCTGAGCGATGAAAACGGCATATTCAACCGGCAAACCGGTTACCTGGAGCCTTACATCGCCTATCATCAGGCCGTGGTTTACCTCAACGACGGCGCTGAAGTGAAAGCCCTCGACACCAACAATCCAGGCGAGTGGCCGTTCGAACGTGTACTCGCTTTCCTCGCGCCCCTCGATACGGTGCTGCAAAACGTGGATTCTACCCAGATCGACAGTATCCGTTTTTCACCGGTGTATAAAAAGCGGGCGCGTACCTGGAACCAGACCAATGCCGACCGGAATATCGCCGAACACCATATCGCCGTCCGGACCGGCCGGCTGGTAGAGGCTGTTCCGCGCGACGGCAAAACGCTGTTCTACACCCGAACCATAGACCCCCGGGCGGTAACACCGACCCGCTTTACCCGTTACCGGGAACTGACCTTCCGCAATGCGGGCCTTCCCATACCCGCCCAGCCGGCAATAGACAGCGATCAGGGTCTGGTACCCGACAAGCAACCCGATGCGCAAGATTTGGTCCGGCCGGATACTGTCAAGCAAATCGAGCCCGGCTGGCTGTTTCAGGTACCCGACTATCTTGCCGCTCCCCCTCCCGACAATGCGCCGGAAGCAAAGGCGCCACCCGAAAAAAAGGAAGAAGATGCGGAGCCGGAAACCAACGAGGATATCGGCATCGTGTTGATGCAGCCTGCCCCGCGGCGACCGCTGAAGCCGGCCAAACCGTTTATGGAACTGGGTAAAAACAACTCGGTGATTCGCTTTAATCCCTCTCAGATCATACCCTACCGACTGAAATTCAGGACCGACTATATTTCCACCAGTATCGATAACAACCTGCTTTTCGAGGGGCTGAACAGCTATGCCGGTACGCCGGAATTTGAAACACCGCCGCCGGGTATCCTGCTGAAGGCCAATTTTAAGGACCTGCTGGAAAACTATGTGCTCGAAGCCGGCTTCCGGCTGCCCACCACGTTTAACGGCGCGGAATACTACCTGTGGTTCGACGATAAAAAACACCGAATCGACAAGCGGTATGCCTTGTACCGCAAAACAGTGGTCAATTCCCTCAACCAGCCTATTCCCGGCACCCCGCTCAATGAACCACCCCAGCAACTGCGCACCAATACCCTGCTCGGACAGTTCGAGATGCGCTATCCGCTCGATGTTTTCTTCAGTCTGCGCGGCACGGCCACCATTCGTCAGGATAAATCCATCCTGCTGAGCACCAGCCGCACCTCGCTGGAAGTACCCGATTACGCCGAGCAGCGCGCTTCCCTCCGCCTCGCAGCAGTATATGACAATACGGTGGACGTTGACCTGAACCTGAGGACCGGATCGCGGGCCAAGTTGTTTGTGGAAGTGGTCAAACGGTTCGATTTTAATACCCAGCCGGACTGGAGCCTGCGATTCAATAAAGGCGTCATGACCGTGATCGGCCTCGACGCCCGGCATTATCAGCCGCTGGACCGGCGCTCCATACTTGCCATCAGGTTTGCGGCTGCCACCACCTTCGGCTCCGAAAAGATCCTTTATTTCCTGGGCGGTGTGGACAACTGGATATTCCCCAAGTTCAACAACGATATTCCGCTGCCCCAGGGCAACGACTTTGCTTACCAGACGCTCGCTGCCAATTTGCGCGGTTTTGATCAAAACATCCGCAACGGCAACTCGTTTGCGCTGATCAATACGGAATTGCGCGTGCCCCTGTTCAAGTATTTTTCCAATAAACCGGTCATGGGCAATTTCTGGCGAAATTTCCAGATCATCGGATTCTTCGACGTGGGTACTGCCTGGCAGGGCAAGGACCCGTATGGCGGCGACAACCCCATCAACATCGTGTACCTGTACAACCCGCCGATTGTATCGGTCAAGGTCAATTACTTCCGCGATCCGCTGGTGGCGGGATATGGTTTTGGCGCCCGCGCACTCATCTTCGGTATGTACATCCGTGCCGACTATGCCTGGGGTATTGAGACGCGTGTGGTGCAGAAACCCATTTTCCACCTGGCATTGGGAACAGATTTTTAACGGCAGGGTACCGTCGGTTTGACGGCCGGTCATTACGTTTGTGCCATGAACCGACGTATGATCGCCCTCCTTTCCGGTCCCCTTGCCTTTGCCCTTATCGCAGCGCTGCCCGCAGTGGGCGGCATGCCCGAACCGGCAAAAATGACCGCTGCCATTACCGCATGGATCGCCATTTGGTGGATCACCGAACCGGTAAACCTGGCCGTAACCTCGCTGCTTCCATTGGTATTGTTTCCCCTGTGCGGCGTCGCCGCGCTGAAGAATGTATCGGGCGAATTTGGCAACGAGATCATCTTCCTGTTCCTGAGCGGTTTCTTTTTTGGCAAGACGATAGAACGCTGGCACCTGCACCGTCGCATTGCGTTGCGCATGGTGTACTGGCTGGGCGGCGACCCCTCCCGGATGGTACTCGGCTTTATGGTTGCTTCCGCGTTTATTTCCATGTGGATATCCAATACGGCAACGGCGGTGATGATGACACCTGTCGCTATCGCGGTGGCGGCCAATGCGACACGGCACCAGCAGATGGCGGCGCCGGGACAGGCAGACCATTTCCCCAAGGTGTTGTTGCTGGGTGTGGGTTATGCCTGTTCCATCGGCGGTCTGGCTACCCTGATCGGTACGCCCACCAACGCCATTTTTATCTCATATGTGCAGCAGAAAATGAATGTAGAGGTGTCTTTCTGGCAGTGGTTCACTTTTGGCTTCCCTTTTTCGCTGACGCTCCTGATGGCATGCTGGCTGCTCTTGCTGAAGATGTTTCCGCTTGTGCACAACCACGAGGCCAAAAAGGCAGGCCGCGAATCTATTCGCGCCGACCTGGCGTTGCTCGGCCCCGTCACCCTGCCTGAACGCCGGCTGGTATGGCTGTTTGGCGGCGTGATTATAGCGTGGATCACCGGTTCGCTGCTGTGGTACAAGGCCGTACCCAACTGCAACGACACCGTAGTCGCCGTTACAGGCGCCATATTGTTGTTCCTGATTCCTTCCGGCGAACCGAAAACACCGCTGCTCGACTGGGAAAATGCACTGAAGATACCTTGGGGCATCATCCTGCTTTTCGGCGGCGGCCTGGCGCTGGCCAAGGGTTTTGACCAGAGCGGCCTGGCGGCCTGGCTGGGCGAGTTGATGAAGGGGCTCAGCACGATGTCGCACGCCCTGATCCTGCTGACGGTGCTGACGGTCGTGGTGCTGCTGAGTGAGGTAGCCAGCAATATCGCTACGGCATCGATGATGATGCCCGTACTTGCGGCACTGGCCGTAAGTATCGGCGCGCATCCTTTCGGATTGCTGCTGAGTGCCACCCTGGCGTCCTCCTTCGGTTTCGGATTGCCGGTTGCCACGGCGCCCAATACCATTGTTTTCAGTTCGGGCAGTATTACGACACGCGACATGGCGCGCGCAGGCTTTTTGCTCGATCTGGTTGCTGTGCTGCTGCTGCTCGCATTTTTGTATGTGTTATTGCCGGTCGTGTGGGGGATACAGATATGATGCCTGGAAATGTTTGGTTGCCGGAAAGCACTGAATGGCTAAAAAAGGTTTTTAAATGCCGTAAAACGGCTAAATTGCCCGGTAAAGAATCATGCCTTGTACCAATTATCCAAAACCGTTTGCCTGCTTTTTCTGCTGACCAGTCTGGTTGAATCGCCTGCCGTTGCGCAGGGCGGCTTCTTTATCAAAGACGGACAGCGACAGGTGGAAATTCCATTTGAGTATACCAACAATTTTATCATCATCACGGTATTATTCAACGGCGTTTTCCCGCTCAAATTCATTTTTGACACCGGCGCCGAGCATACCATACTCAGCAAACGGGAAGTCAGCGATGTGTTGCGGGTAACCTACGAACGCGAGTTCAGGGTAACAGGCTCCGATCTGAAAACCGAACTGATCGCCTACCTGGCGCGACAAATCCGCTTCGATATACCCGATAAGGTCACGGCGCCCCGGGAGGATATTCTGGTGCTTCAGGATGACTATTTTCGCTTTGAGGAATATGCAGGGGTAAACGTACACGGCATCCTTTCCGCAAATGCCTTTTCCCGGTATGTCATTCGCATCAATTACGACCGCAAGGTGATCACGTTGTACGACCGTGAATCCTACAAACTCCGCGAGCAGGGTTTTGTCGCATTACCATTAGAAATATACCGCAACAAACTTTATCTCCGGACAAACATGTTTGTCCAGCAGGATTCGATGGTAGCCGTAAAATTGCTGATCGATACCGGCGCCGGCCTTCCCTTGCTGTTGTTCAGCAATACGCACGAGATGTTGCATGCTCCCGAAAATGCCCTTCCCACCAATATCGGTATGGGACTGGGCGGGTATCTGGAAGGCTTTACGGGACGGGTGGCGAAACTCAATCTGGGCGATTTTTCCGAAAATAATATTGTGTCGTATTTCCAGACGATCGATTCTGCCCTGATCAACAGCGAGTACCTCAACGGGAGGAACGGACTGATCGGAAATACGCTGCTGGGGCGTTTTACGGTCATCATTGACTACCAGAATGCAAAAATCTGGCTGAAGCCGTCCCGCAATTTTAAAAAGGAGTTTGTGTACGACCGCAGCGGGATCAATCTCATCGCTTCCGGTGCAGGATTCAGAACCTTCAACGTCCAGAGTGTGTTGCCCGGTTCACCCGCCGAAGAGGCCGATATCCGGCGTGGCGATGTAATCGTACGTGTTGGATTCGCCCCGGCAGCGCTGTTGTCGCTGGGCGACCTGCAGCGAATCTTTCAGAAAAAACCCGGCAAAAAAGTGACGGTGGTAATCAAGCGCAACGGCAAGCGGATGAAGAAGAAGATTGTGCTGCGCGACCTGATTTAAATCTTGGCCGCAGCCTGCAGGCGCATAAAGTGCTGCAGACCGGTATCGTCTATCACACCCACCAGGTCAGATCCTTCGACAACACCTACGATGGAATGCCCCTGCTGAGAGAGCAGGTAATACACGTACTGAAGCGACTGGCCGGTATGTACCAGTTCCACTTTGCGCATATATTTGGCGATTTCGGCACTGGAATCATTTTTTTTCATCGCCGTCACGATGTCTTCCTCCTCCAAAGCGCCCACGAGGCGATCCGACATGTCGAAGATCAGGAAGTTCCGTTCCAGTCCGTGTTGCAGCAATTCCATCGGCGTCTTCATCCAGTCGTTGTCAGACAGGCGGGTGAAATGCCGGCGCATCAGGTCGGAGGCCTTGTAGCGGCGCAGCATGTCGTCGAGTTGGACCATTGTGTTTTCCGTGCGGGCGGTGGTGAAAACGAAAAACCCGATCAAGGCCAGGGTAAACGCACCCTGCCAGAGTCCGAAAAGGATAAAGCCGACTGCGATGACCTGTCCAACCATCGCTGCCATCCGGGTGGCGCGTACGCGCCCGATGCGCATGGCGAGCAGCGAGCGGAAGATGCGCCCCCCATCCATCGGAAAGGCCGGGATAAGGTTAAAAACGACCAGACCGATATTCGTCGCCACCAGCACAGGCAGGTAAAACAGAATACCCGACATGGCGATGCCCGACTCTTCCATCACGTCGCCGCTGTCGTCACTGCCCAGGAAAAGTTGGTTTTTCAGGAAATATTTGAATAATTCCCAGCGCTCGTTGTCGAAGATCAGCATACTTATCCCGAACAACAGGGCTGCGATCACGACATTGACCATTGGTCCGGCAATAGCAACGAGAAACTCCTGCATGGGTTTTTCGGGCATCCTTTCCAGGCGGGCAATGCCGCCGATGGGGGTCAGAATGATATCTTTCGTTTCCACCCCGTACCGCCGCGCGGTCAGTGAATGTCCGTATTCGTGCAGCAAAACGCAACCGAACAGCGCGATAAAAAAGCCCATCAGCCATACGGTACTGATGGCGTCGAGGTTGTTGTCGTGGCCGATCCAAAGGGCATACAAAAAGATAAGACCGAAGGTCCAGTGCAGGTGAACCGGAATACCAAACCACGTAAAAAGTTTCAGAGAGCCGCGCATTTCAGTAGGGCGATTAGCATAAGCAATCAGCAATAACGCTTATTGACTGCTTTCGTTTTTGGATGTTGCCGGTTTTTCAGCCAGCACTATGTATTGGTAGTCCAGCGCGTCTTTATCAACTTTGACGATGTTAAAACCTGCAGACAGCAGTTCGTTCTCTACCTGGCTGAGCGAGACCTTAAACTCCTCCGGCGGACCGATGGGCAAGTTGTTCTTCTTGAAGTCGATGATGAGCAACTGACCGCCCGGCGATATGCCCTTGATCAGTCTTTTCAGGTATGCAATGCGCTGCTGTATATAACCGTAAGTATTGACAATGATAACTGCATCGGCTTCTTCCGGCCGGAGCAGGGGGTCGTCGGCTTTGGCCAGCCGGCTTTCGAAGCGGTTGCGGTAGGGCTCCCGCAGGCGTACGTTCACGCTGTCGAGGAACCGGATAAAACGTTCGTCGATGTCGATGCCGATCACCTTTTTGGCGCGGGGCACCATACGAAAAGTAAAGTATCCGGTACCTGCGCCGATATCGGCTACCGTTTTGTTTTCCAGATCGCCCAGCAGCGAAATCACCAGTTCCGGCTTTTGCCAGATACCGCGATCCTTGCTTTCAAAGTCGGCAACCAGGTTTTCAAAACTGCCTGCGCCCGTTTTGGGCAGGGGCATAGGTTCTGATACTGCGGCTGCCGGCGCAGGCCTTTCAGGGATGAGTGAGGGGGCATCGCTGTTGGTGGGGGGAGTCTGGCCACAGGAAAACAGCGCCAATGCAATTACCCCTGCAGGTATATTTGGTAAGTAGCGTTTCATGTTCTTGTATTAAAACGCAACAAAAGTAGGGAAGTTCGGCGAAAAGCACTGTCGCCATGCCACCGGCCGTACATTCTTTTTGGATGTCCGGCGCATTTTACCTGACGAGCATTGCCATGATCATGCTGAATGCCACCGATCTGTTGTTTTTGCTACAATCGCCGGCCCATCTATCTTTGCCGGCAAGGGTCAAAACTGTCTATCTTGCGCCTTTAAGTACCGGAACTTAAATTAATTTATTGAAAATCAATTTTTTAAATAAAAATTGGCTGCAAGCGGAAGGCTTGTCTGCAACATCTGTCAGCACAGTATTTTTTGCGAGCCTCCTGGTGGTGAGCATGATCTGTTCGCCCTTCCTGCTTTCGGTAAGCATGTGGGGCTTTGTGGCTGTTGCGCTCTGGCATACTGCAAACGAGCAGCCCGCCGCCGACCGGCGTCAGGTTGCCGGGTGGCTAAACATCCTTGCCGTTTCATTCAGGCGCTTCTTCCGCAACACACCGCTGGTATTGATGGCGCTGCTCTTTGCAGTGCCTGCCATGAGTTTTTTCTGGTCATCCGATCAGCATTACTGGCTTGAGCGCACAAGGGTAAGGCTGCCGTTTTTTGTCATGGCCTGGGCGTTTGCCAATCTTCCGAACCTCACCCGGCGACAATACAGCCTGGTTTTATACGTCCTGGTTTGGGCGCTTACCCTCATTTCTCTCGGAGTCGCGGTCAATTTTGCCCTGCACTTTGATACTATTCTGAAAGGGCTCGGTGAGGGCCGTCCCGTACCGGTTCCGCGCAGCCATATCCGTTTCAGCCTGATCACGGCAACGGGCATCCTGGCCGGCGCCTGGCTTTGGGCACAAGGGTTTTACTGGAAATGGCGCCGGGAGCGCTGGGTATTGGCAGGCGCCGTGATCTTTCTGTTCCTGTTCATACACGTTCTCTCGGTCAGAAGCGGGATCGTGGGGCTCTACGCGTTGGTGTTTTTCACTATTGCCTGGTATAGCCTGCAGACCCGCCGCTGGAAAACCGGTGTCGTTGCCTTTGTGCTGGCGGTACTTTTACCTGTCACGGCCATCAATGTAATCCCCAGTTTTCGCATGAAGGTTGACTACACCTTGTGGGACTGGCAGCAATACCGGCAAAATGAGGGCAACCACTATTCCGACTCGGAGCGCTGGGTGTCGTTGCTGGCCGGTTGGCAGATATGGCGGGAAAACCCGCTGCTCGGGGCGGGAGCAGGGGATGTCCCGGCGGAGGTGCAGCGGGTTGTCGTGCAGCATTACCCTGAATACCGGGATGCGCCCAAATTGCCGCACAACCAGTTTGTCTACATCCTGGCAGGTACGGGGCTCCTGGGTTTGACGCTGAGTCTTGTTGCCTTTCTGTCCCCGCTGATCATGGGGCAATACCGGCGCTTCTACCTGTTTTCAGCGTTTCAGGTGCTGGTTTTTATGTCGTTTCTGGTAGAGTACACCATCGAAACGGCCATTGGGGTGTCATTTTACCTGTTTTATACGCTTTGGTTTATGAAGATGTCTGCACAGAAACCCTGAAAACCCATACTTGCCATGTTTGCAAAAAAATCATACGGCCAGCACTTTCTGAAAAACGACAGTATCGCCGCGCGCATCGCCGGCAGCCTGCAACAGGCTGACCGTACGGGCCACGTACTCGAAATCGGGCCCGGCATGGGCATGCTGACCAAACACCTGCTTGCCCATACCGGATATACTACCTATGCCGTGGAGGCCGACCGCGACATGGTGGCCTATCTGGAAAAAAACTATCCGGATCTCTCCGGGAGGCTTATCCTGAAAGATTTTCTTGACTTCGATCCCTCAGAAGTATTCGGGAACCAGGCGTTTTGCCTGATCGGCAACTTCCCTTACAACATCAGCACACAGATACTTTTCAGACTGCTCGACCTGCGCGACCAGATACCGGAGATGGTGGGTATGTTTCAGAAGGAAGTGGCCGATCGGGTAGTGTCGGAGCCGGGTTCCAAAGTTTATGGCATTACAAGCGTACTGGCACAGGCCTTTTTCAAAACGGAATACCTGTTTACGGTCGAACGCGGTTCCTTCAACCCGCCGCCCAAGGTGTTGTCGGCAGTGATCCGGCTCACGCGTAAGGAGAACTTTGAACTCGGTTGCGACGAAAAATTGTTCAGGCAGGTGGTGAAAACGGCCTTTAACCACCGCAGAAAAATGCTGCGCAATACGCTGAAGCCGTTTTTCCCGCCGGAGAAACTGATGGAAGACCCCTTTTTTGAAAAACGCCCGGAAGTATTGGGGTGGGAGGAATATGTACGCCTCGTTCGGGAGGTTACGGGTTAGGGCGGGGTATGGAGGTTTCGGGTTTCGGAGGTTTCGGGTTGCGGAGGTTTCGGGTTGCGGAGGTTTCGGGCTTGCAGTTGATCATTGGAGGAATGGAGGTGGTTCGGTAGGAAATTTTTCGTCAGCATTCAGATGGGGTGGTACGACCTGATGCAGCGTCTTTACGGGATGGCGCTGTCCTTTGATTTCAGTGGAATGCAGGTGTTTGATCAGCCCCTGAATAGCAGCGCCGACGCGCCATGCAAGTTTATCCAGTAACTGGCGCTCTTCTTCCGTGATATAACCCCAGTCTAAAGCGCGATAGGCCTGGGAACGCACTTCGCCGCTTGATCCCTTTGCAACTCCCAGGAAATATATGAATTCGTTTCTGCTCCCCCGTTCAAAGCCTTCCGCGATACAATCCATAGCCGAACCGGAGGATGCTTTTATCTGTTTTTTTAATTCCCAATCCGCGCAGAACCTGTCCTTATCCGTAAAGTTTTTCACTACCTGACACATTTCCCGTGCAATTTGCCAGGCTTCGATATCTTCAAATTTATGGAATGTCATTTTGGAGGGCTTTATCTCAATAATATAAAATAATTACATAAAAAGTACTTAAACTATTGTACTACAAATAAATATACAATAACTTCCTCCTGCCGCAACCCGCAACCCGCAACCCGCTCAAACCATT
>ERZ724519.733-NODE-733-length-13934-cov-4.050436_pt1 | contig 13934 bp, 10 predicted proteins | sample MGYA00376052_ERZ724519 | MGnify/ENA primary metagenome ERZ724519 (study PRJEB28724, sample SAMN07190883) | activated sludge metagenome | isolation source: activated sludge of sewage treatment plant in Hong Hong | place: Hong Kong | collected 2016-03-17 ... | reverse complement strand
ACGGATTTCCTCCTCGGTCGGATCCGGGTTCTTGGCGAGCAGCGCCTTGGCTGCGTCCCATTTCGGCCGCAGCGAAGCCGGGCCGACGAACAGGCAGAAGTCGAGCCGGTCGTCCCGGAAGGAGGCCGTGCGATAGATGCCGCGCGGCTCGTCGGTGAATTCCGCAAACTCGGTGCAGCCGAACATGCCGGCGGCGCGTTCGCGCCACGCGGGGAGGGGGGCGTCGCTCGCCAGCAGATATCCCACGCCGTCCGCGAATTTGACGCGGGCCCACCAGGTCTCCTCCGGCAGCGTGACGGGGTTGCGCGCCAGCAGGAAGCCGCGGTGCTGGAACGCGACGGGCGCGATGCTCGCCGGCGTCCCTTTCGCCTCGGGCTGGCCGGACCATCGATCCGTCGCCGGCGCCACGAGCGCGCCGATGCGGGCGGACGACGCGGTTTCATCGCTCCAGTGAATCGGCGCGAACAAGGAACCGCGGCGCTGAAACTCGCTGCACACGACTTTGAGAACGCAGGCGCCATGGGCCGTTCGCAGGCTTGCGAAACCGCCGTCGAGGAGCCCAAGCTCTGCTGCGTCCTCGGGATGAATTTCGACGAACGGTTCGCGGATATGGTTGGCGAGCCGCGGGCTCAGGCCCGAGCGCGTCATCGTGTGCCATTGGTCGCGCACGCGGCCGGTATTGAGCACGAAAGGAAATTGCACCGACGGGGGCGCCCGCAAGGCCGGAGACTCCGGCGCAACCAGGCGCGCCCTGCCGTCGCCGGTGTAAAAGTCCCCCTGGGCGAAGAAACGGCTGTCGCTGCGCGCGGCGCCGTCGCGGGCCGGCCACTGCACCGGCTCGAGCGCATCGAACGCCTCGTCGCTCAGCCCTGCCAACGCGCCGATGTCGAAATCGCGTGCGCCGTCGTTCTCGAAAGCCGACAGCGCGGCATGCTCACGGAAGATGTCGGCGGGCGAGCGGTACCGGAAGCTTTCGCCGAACCCGAAGCGATGCGCGACCTGCGTGACGATCCACCAGTCCGGCCTCGCTTCGCCCGGCAGCGGCATAAAGGAACGCTGCCGGGAAATGCGGCGCTCGGAATTGGTGACCGTCCCGTCCTTTTCGCCCCAGGCCGCCGCCGGCAACAGGATATGAGCGCCGGCGTTGATCGTATCATTCGACCAGACATTGTCGGAGACGACGAAGTGATCGAGGCGGCTCAGTGCATCGCGCACCGCCTGCGCCCGCGGCAGCGATACCGCCGGATTGGTCGCCATGACCCACAGCGCCCTGATCTCGCCGCGCTCGATGGCTGCGAACATGTCCACGGCCTTCAGGCCTTCCCGCTGCGCCATCGCCGGCGCACGCCAGAAGCGCCCGACCCGGTCGATATCGCCGGGCGTGAAATTCATATGGGCGGCAAGTTGGTTGGCGAGCCCGCCCACCTCGCGTCCGCCCATCGCATTGGGCTGGCCGGTGAGCGAAAACGGTCCCATGCCCGGTTTGCCGATGCGGCCGGTGGCGAGGTGGCAATTGATGATGGCGGCGACCTTGTCGGTCCCCTGCGCCGACTGGTTCACGCCCTGGGAAAACCCGGTAACCACCTTGGGCGTGGTGCGGAAGAGCGCGAAAAAGCGCGTGACGTCATCGCGGTCGAGCCCGCAGACGGCGCTGGTCGCCGCAGCGTCCGGCGCAATCGCGCGGGCACGGTCGAGGGCCTCGGAAAATCCCGTGGTATGCCGATCGATATAGGCGCGGTCGAGGGCGGAATGGTCGGCGAGGTGAACGAGCAGCCCGCAGAACAGTGCGGCGTCCGTTCCCGGCGCGATCGGCACGAAGAGATCCGCGTCTTCGGCGGTCGCCGTCCGCCGCGGATCGATCACCACCAGCTTCGCGCCACGCTGATGCTTGTTGGCGATCATGCGTTGATAGAGAACCGGGTGACACCAGGCCGCATTCGACCCGACGAGCACGATCACGTCGGCAAGATCGAGGTCCGCGTAGCAGCCGGGAACGGTGTCGCTGCCGAAGGCGCGCCGATGGCCCGCCACCGACGAGGCCATGCACAGCCGCGAATTGGTGTCGACATTGGCCGAGCCGAGAAAGCCTTTCATCAGCTTGTTGGCGACGTAGTAGTCCTCGGTCAGCAACTGGCCGGACAGATAGAACGCGACGGCCCCCGGCCCGTATTGCCTGATCGTGTGCGCAAAGCCATCCGCCACCCGCTCGATCGCGTCGTCCCACGCGGCGCGCGCCAGCGTCCCATCAGGCTGCCGCACCATCGGATGAAGCAGGCGCGTCTCGAGCCCGAGCGTCTCGCCCAGCGCCGCTCCCTTGGAGCACAGCCGTCCGAAATTGGCGGGATGCTCGCGGTCGCCGGCGATCGCCGCGCCGCCGCATCCGTCAGGCTTGGCGAGAACGCCGCACCCGACCCCGCAATAGGGGCAGGTGGTGCGCACCGCCGGCGCGTGATGCACGGGGGCATTCATCAATAAACGTCCTGCTGGTAGCGGCCGGCCTTCTTCAGGTTGGCCACGAAGGTCGTCGCCTCCTCGGCCGAGCGGGCGCCGTGCTGGGCAACGATGTCGACCAGCGCAAGCTCCACATCCTTGGCCATGCGCTTGGCGTCGCCGCAGACATAAAGGTGCGCGCCCTCGGTGAGCCACATCCACAGATCGCGGCCGACCTCGCGCATGCGGTCCTGCACGTAGAATTTTTCGCTGCCGTCGCGCGACCAGGCGAGCGACAGCCGCGAGAGAACGCCGGCTGCTTTCATCTCCTGCAGTTCTTCCTTGTAGAAGAAGTCATGCTCCGAGCGCTGGTGGCCGAAAAAGAGCCAGTTGCGGCCGGGCGCCGACACGGCCCTGCGCTCCTGCAGAAAGGCGCGGAACGGCGCGATGCCGGTGCCGGGCCCGATCATGATGATCGGGACGGAGGGATCGGCGGGGAGCGCGAAAGCGTGCGCCTTTTGCACGTACACTTTCAGCGCCGCACCCGGCGCGATCCGGTCGGCGAGGAAGGTCGAGGCCACGCCGAGGCGCCGCCGGCCGGCGAGAGCATACCGCACGGTGTCGACGGAGAGCGCGACGCGGCCGGGATTGAACTTCGGCGAGGAAGCGATCGAATAGAGCCGCGGCTGCAGCGGGTCGAGCGCTTCGATGAACGCCTCCGGATCGGGCCGGATGCCGGGGAATTTTTCGATCGCCGCCAATACGTCGAGCGTCTGCGCGTCGCCGTCCGGATCTTCGCCGGTCGCGAGCGCGCGCGCCTTTTTGCGGCGCTCGCCTCCCGTGACGTAGGAATAAAGTTGAAACAGCATGTCGGGCGCGGGCGACAACGAGACCGCGTCGAACAGGACCTCGCGAAGCGCACGGCCGCCGATCGGAAAATCAGGCGGCGCACCGAGCGCCTTGATGGTTGCTTCGACCAGCGCCGGGTCGTTCGTCGGATAGACGCCGAGCGCGTCGCCCACAGTGTAGTCGAGCCCGGAGGCGCTGAGGTCGAATTCGATATGCCAGGTTTCTTTTTCCGAGCCTTTTTTGTTGAGGCGCGTGCGCGACAGGAAACTGGCGAGAACCGGATGATCGCGCGAGCTTCCGGGCGGCGCGGCTTCCACGGGGGCGGCGGCCGAAGGCGCGCCGGCGGCGGCGATCGTCGCACGCGGCCCCTGTTTGATCTCTTCATGCAGGGTCTTGACCATCCGGGTGGTCTCCTTGCCACCCGGGACGCATAAATTGAGGCGTTCCTCTTTGCCGCTGAAGATTGCGCCGGAATAATTCCTGCAGTCGTAACCGCACTGCCCGCAGTCCTGCTGGGCCATCGCGGCCATCAGCCGCCAGCGCAGCGGCTTGCCGTCGGCGAGCTTCATGCGGTCGGTGAGCGGGATCGTCTGATCGTGCCACGGCGCGCCGCCATCATCGTCGTCGCCGGCCGCGCCGCCGTTGTTCAGCAGCGCCGCCGCCTGATCGCCGCTCAGCGGCGTGACGCCGAAACCGTCCAGCGACACGAAGCCGGCGAAAAAGCCATTGAGCCACGCCCGCTGCTCATCGGAGAACGGCGCCGTTTCCGGCACAAGCGAAGGGATCGGCGATGGCATATTTTTCGTCATTTGCCCGTTTCCATCGCAAACATCGTCTTCAGCGCGTCGACGTCATGCCGGTGCGCGAACGCAAGGAATGTCTCCTCGCGCGAGGCGCGATGCCGGAGATAGCCGTTGAGCATGCGTTCGATGGCCGCCGGCGCGTCCTCCGCCTTCACATCGCGATAGACCTCGCGGCCGATCGCGGCGTTCGGCCCGAAGCCGCCGCCGATGTAGACGTGATAGCCCTCGACTTGATCGCCATCGTCCGTCACCTGGATTTTGCAGGCGAGCAGGCCGATCTCGCTGATGTAGTGCTGCGCGCAGGAATGATGGCAACCGGTGAGGTGGATGTTGATCGGGCCATCCAGCGCAACGCGCGTCTCGCACCATTGGGCGATCGCCTCGGCGTGACCCTTGGTGTCGGAGGCGGCGAACTTGCAGCCGACATTGCCGGTGCAGGCGATGAGGCCGGCGCGGATCGGCGTCGCCTCGCTCGACAGCCCGAGCGCGGCGATGGCGGCTTCGGCAGCCGCCACCTTTTCGTCGGCGATGCCGGAGATCAGCAAATTCTGCCAGACGGTGAGCCGGATATCGCCGTCGCCCAGCTCGCGGGCGATCTCGGAAAGGCCGCGCATCTGCGCCGCAGTCACGCGCGCCACCGGCAGCACGACGCCGATCCAATTGAGGCCCGCCTGTTTCTGGCTGCGCCTTCCGATGTGAGCGGTGCGATCCTGCGGCGGACGCGGCGCTATCGCCCCTTCCGGCGCCCTGTCCAGCTTGCGGCCCAGCCGTTCTTCCACAGCGGCGACGAATTTCTCCAGCCCCCAGTCGTCCAGCACATATTTCAGCCGCGCCTTGGCGCGATCGGTCCTGTTCCCGTGGTCGATATAGACGCGGATGACGGCGTCGGCGACCGCCGTTGCCTCTTCCGGCCTCACGATTATTCCCGTGTCGCGCGCGAAATCCTTGTGCCCGGTGATGCCGCCGAGGGTGAACCGGAACCACACTCCCGCTTCCGGCCCTACTCCGTCTTTCACCTCCACCGCCTGGAAGCCGATATCGTTGGTGTCTTCCAGGACCGGGATGCAGCCCCCGCCGTCGAACCCGACATTGAACTTGCGCGGCAGCCCATAGAGCGAGCGGTCGTTGAGAATGTGGAAATGCCATTCGCGGGCGAACGGACGCGTATCGATCAGTTCCTGCGGATCGATGCCGGCGGTCGGCGTGCCGGTGACGTTGCGGATGTTGTCGGCGCCCGACCCGCGCGAGCACAGGCCGAGATCCTGGATCGCCTCGACCATGGCGACCGCATCTTTCGGTGCGATCTCGCGCATCTGCAGGTTCGCGCGGGTCGTTACGTGCGAATAGCCGCCGGCGTAGCGTTCGGCGAGGTCGGCGAGCCCCGCGAACTGCCAGTGCTTGAGAATGCCGTTCGGGATGCGCAGCCGGCACATGTAGGAATTCTGGGCCGGCGCGACGTAGAACAGTCCATAATAGCGCCAGCGGAAATTGTCCGCCGGCTTGGGCGCTTCGTTCTTGCGCGCCTGCTCTTTCAGCCGCTCATAGCCGTCGAACGGATGCAGCTCGCGCTTGAACTTTTCCTGATCGGCGAGTTTGCCGCCCCCAAGCTCCGTCCGTTCCTGCGCTTTGGCGTGTGCGGCGTCCGGTCCCGATGCATCGCCGGCGCCCGGCGTCAGCGTGCCGCGCGCCGCGCGCGCCGCAGTGAGGCCGGAGGCGAAGCCCTCGAGATATCGTTTCTGGTCGGGAGTGAAATCGCTCGACATGGCAGTCTCACGCTGCTTGCTGCTCGGCCAGCGCACGGCCGAAAATGATGTCGTTGCGGAAGGGCTCGATCACGGCGCCCGAGCGGATGAGATCGAGATACCAAGGACCGTCGGCGGTATCGCCGAACAGGACGACGCCGACGAGGCGGCCGTCGGCGATCACCAGCTTCTTGTAGGCGCCGCGGCCCGGGTCGGAATATTTGATCTGCTCGGTTCCGGCCGCACCGACGAAGTCGCCGGCCGAGAACACGTTGACGCCGGTGACCTTGAGATTGGTCCCGAACTGGACCGGGCGAAAACTGCCCGCCTGTCCGAGCATGACCGCCGCCGCGACCGCGGCCATGTCATAGAGCGGTTCGACGAAGCCGTAGCAGACGCCATCGTGCTCGGCGCATTCGCCGACCGCATGAATATCGGGATCGGACGTCCGCGTTTGATCGTCGACGACGATGCCGCGCGCGATGGTAAGTCCGGCATCGGTGGCGATCCGCGTCTCCGGCCTGATGCCCGTCGCCATGACCACGAGATCGGCGGGAAAAATCCGGCCGTCATCGAGCAGGACGGCTTCGGCGCGCTTGTGCCCGAGGATCGCCGTGGTCTGGGCACGACAATGGACTTCGACGCCGCGCGCCTCCAGCCAGCGCTGCAGCATCTGCGCCGCAGTTGGATCGAGCTGGCGTTCCATGAGGTGGCCCATGAGATGCAGCACGGCAACCTGCATGCCGCGCGCCCGCAGCGCCGCCGCTGCTTCGAGCCCAAGCAGGCCGCCGCCGAGCACCACGACATTCATGCCGGGCCTTGCGGCGACCGCCAGCATGGCGTTGACGTCGTCGAGATCGCGGAACGAATAAACGTTCTGCAATTCCTTGCCCGCCACCGGAATGATGAAGGGCGTCGATCCCGTCGCGATCACGAGCTTGTCGTAGGGTGTCTCGCCGTTGCGCGAATGCACGGTCTTGGCCGCGCGATCGATTCTGGTGACCGTCTCGCCGAACCGGCAGGCGACGCCGTGCTCGGCGTACCAGGCGGCGTCGTGGGTCACGATGTCGTCGAACGCCGCCTCGCCGGCGAGCACCGGAGAGAGCATGATGCGGTTGTAGTTCACCCGCGGCTCCGCGCCGAACAGCGTGACGTGGTAGGCGTCGGGCGCCATCCTGAACAAATGGTCGAGCATGCGGCCCGAGGCCATGCCGGCGCCTATGACGACGAGCTTGCGCCGTCGTCCTGTCCACCTGTCGCGCAAATGTCGCGTGCTCATGCTGGCGCTCCAACAGGCGCTTTATGGGGCTGCTCACCTGACGTCGGATTGTCGACGGAGGCCCCGTAGCGGCCGGGCCCGGCCGGCCTCCGTCGACTGCTTGCGTATGGACAAGCCACCGCCGTGATTGCCTTCGCGCCGTTCACACGCGCGCTTCGGCAAGACTCGTCGATTGCGGCGAGTAGCTGCGGCGGAGGTAGTACCACCACGTGAGCGCCAGGCATGATGCGTAGAACGCGAGGTAGATCGCGAGCGCCAGATGCGGGCCGCCGGTGGCCTGAATCGACGCGCCGAAGCCGCGCGGGATCAGATAGCCGCCACAGGCGCCGACCGCACCGATGAATCCGAGCGCGGCGCCGCTCTCGATCTTGGCGACGCTCAACGCGAGCGCCCGCCCGGCTTCGCCCGAACCTTTTGCTTTCCGCAGATTTTCCTCGCGGAAGATCGACGGGATCATCCGGTAGGTCGAACCGTTGCCGACCCCGGTCGTGATGAAGAGAACAAGGAACATCGCGAGGAAGCCGCCGAATTCCTTGATGTCGATGAAGTACATGACGCCGACCGTCGCGCCGAGCATGACGATGAAGTTCCAGAACGTCACGATGGCGCCGCCGACTTTATCGGCCAGCAAGCCCCCAAGCGGACGCGACAGAGAGCCGACAAGCGGACCGAGGAAGGCGATGGCGACCGAGACCGTGGGGAACTGGGTCTTGATCAACAGCGGGAACGCCGCCGAGTAGCCGATGAAGGATCCGAACGTGCCAATGTAGATGTAGGACATGATCCAGGTGTGCTTGCGCCGAACGATGGCGAACTGGTCCTTCAGCGATGCGCGGGCATTGGTGAGATTGTTCATGAAGAACACCGCCCCGAGCACCGCGATGACCAGCGGAAGCAGCCACATCAGCCCGGCGTTCTGCAGATAGAGTCCGCCCGCGCTTGGCGTTGCCTGGTACAGATTGATCAGGCCGACCCCCATCAGGATCGGCGTCAGCAATTGCACGCTGCTGACCCCGATATTCCCGCCGGCCGCGTTCAACCCGAGCGCCCATCCCTTCATGCGGTCAGGGTAGAAGAAGGAAATATTGGTCATGCTCGAGGCGAAGTTGCCGCCGCCGAGACCCGCAGTCGCGGCCACCAGCAGCATCACCCAGAACGGCGTGTCCGGTTGGGTCACGAAATACGAAAGCGCGATCGTCGGAATGAACAGCACCGTCGCGCTGATGATGGTCCAGTTGCGGCCGCCGAAGGTCGTCACCGCGAACGTATAGGGAAAGCGGATGAGCGAGCCGATCAGTCCGGGCAGCGCCACGAGCTGGAACAACTGGTCGGTCGAATAAGGAAAACCCGCCTGCGGCAGCTTCGTCGCGACGATGCTCCAGATCAGCCAGATCGAAAAGCCGAGATGCTCGGCGATAATCGACCAGATGAGATTGCGCCGGGCGATGAATTTACCTTCAGACTCCCAGAACTTCTCGTTTTCTGGATCCCAGTCTGAAATCCAAGTGGAGTTCGGCTTGTCGATCGAATTTGGCGTGCTCGACATTTGTCGTCCATCCCTGAATGCGGAGTGATCGCGGTCCGGCGCACCGTCGATCGTTTCGGTTCCGCCGCGGGATCACTGGTCCGCGACGGGCAACAAAAAACCGCAGCCCAAAGGATCGCGTCGTGCGTTCCCTGGGACAGCGGCTTTGCTGATTGGCCCGTCGTTGGACCGATGGACGCCAAGCTCCTGGCATCCGGTTTCGCGTTGTTTCAAGGATCGTGCCAAGGCGCGATCACGCGAATAATCATCGTTGAAACAAGCGGCTTGTTTGTTTGAAGGCGATCACTCGCGCATAACGGAAAGGGGACTGTGCCTATGGTCGGCGCAAAATGCCGACTTCCTGTGCGTTGCACATAAAATCAGCGCACCACCCTCATGGGAAGCGCGGGCTCGTGCTTGCCGCGCCAGCTCGCGACATAGCCGGCGACATCGTCGGCGTCGAACTGCGGGCCAACGAAGGCGCCGACGCCGTCGAACGGTTCGGGCTTACTGGGCGCAGCGCCGATCGCGGCGTCGTAGATATCCGAGCGGAAAACGGCTTGCGCCGCGATGCGCATCTCGTCCGACAGCGGCGCCTGCTGCCAGCGCGCGATCTGCGCATAGAGCCAGGCCGCCTGAACCGGATCGGGCCGGTTCGCGTCGGGGCCGCTGATCATCAGGTAGCGCCGGTCGCTCCGTTCGGCGCCGTCGGTCGCAAGCTTGAGGTTGCCGGCAAGGGTTCGGGCAATGACCTCGGCGTCGACATCGAAGCGGCGCGACAGGGACACAGCCACCGCATGTTGATTGGCGCTGTCACTGATGAAGTTGCCGGCGTCGGTGAGCGCCTGGAGGAGCGCGGCAAGCGTTTCCGGATTGGCGTTCGCCCATGGCTCGCGGACGGCGAGAACCTTTTCGGATGTGCGCGCCATGATCGCGCAGCTGAAATGCAGGATGCGGCCGAAGCCGGACTCGACGGCGACCGAGCTCCAGGGCGCGCCGACGCAGAAGCCGTCGACCTGACCGTTTGCGAGGCCGTCGACCATGTAGGGCGGCGGCAGCACCACGAGCCGCACGTCTTCGTCGGGATCGATGCCACCGGCCGCCATCCAAAAGCGCAACTGGTAATTATGGTTGGAGAAGGGGAACGTCATCCCGAAATTCAGGGGCTCGGCGCCCCGCGCCTTGCGCTGCGCGATGATTTTCGCCAAGGCGCGAGCGGAGACGAGCGGGTGGGCGATATCGCCGTCGGCGACGTTGGCGAGCGCCGCGAACAGCCCCGGGGACAACGTGATTGCGTTGCCGTTCAGCGCCAGGTTGAAGGGCGAGATGATCGGCACGCGCACGTGACCGATCCCAAGGCTGGAGGCGATCGCCACGGGCGACAGCAGGTGCGCCGCGTCGAACAGCCCGATATTGAGCTTGTCGCGCACATTCGACCACGACACTTCGCGGAGCAGCTCGATCGAAAGGCCGCGGTCGGCGGCGAAGCCATGATCTGCGGCGACGATGATCGATGCCGCGTCGACCAGCGGTATGAAACCGATCCGCAGTCTGGTCGCGCTCATTTGAACATCTCCGCGACGGTCAGCACGGATTGCGCAATCTCGATGATCCGTTTGTTTTCATTCATCGCGGTCTTGCGTAGCAGATTGTAGGCTTCCTCCTCATTGATATTTCTCGACTTCATCAGCGCGCCCTTGGCGCGGTCGATGATCTTGCGCTCCTCCAGGGCGTCCTTCGCCCGCTCCAGCTCGTTCTGGAGCCGGGAGAAGGCGTTGAAGCGCGATATGCACAAGTCGAGGATGCTGGTGATCCGCTCCTTCTTGAGGCCATCGACGATGTAGGCCGACACGCCCGCGTCGACCGCCGCCTGAATCGCCGCGCTGTCGCTTTGATCGACGAACATGGCGATGGGGCGCTTGACCGTGCGGCTCACCTGGAACATCTGCTCGAGCACGTCGCGGCTCGGGTTCTCCAACCCGATCAGGATGACATCCGGGTCGATCTCGTAAATGCGTCCGAGGAGCCGGTCCGTTCCTGCGATGCGCTCCACCTGCACGTAGCCGGCATCGTGCAGTCCCTCTTCCAGGATTGCGGCGCGGACAGGACTCTCGTCGACGATGACGATCTTGAGCGATGAACTGCGAAGCTCGGAGGGCTTGCCGGAGTTCGCCGCAGGATTTCGTCGCATTTCAGACAAATCCAGTATCCTGTCGAGTTGTGGAAAGACATCTAAGCAAGAATTGTTCCATTCAGGGCGCCAATCTGCCCGTTTTACTGTGCCGCCGGCGAACCGCGATTGCTGTCTCGCCCGAATGTCTTTGCCACGGGTCGTATCGACGCCGTATCGACGCGGCTGCCGTTTATTGGCTATGAGTTCGGGCTCCCCTCCGGGGCGGCCGGTCGGGGGCCTGCCAGAGCATTCTTTTTCGCCGCTCGCATGCAACCGGATTGATCTCCGATGATCCGAAATGCGCACGTTTGGAATGAAATCCCGGTGGAATCATCGGACCGCGCCGCAGCGCGACCGCGATTGCAGTGAGAGGTGTGCCCATGAGTTTGCACAGGATGCGCGCACTGGGAATCGCCGGTCTGGCCGCCGTGCTTGGGAATGTCGTCAGCGCACCTTTGGTCTATGCCGAGCAGAAACCGACGATCGAGGAAGGTCTGGCCGCCGCGGCTGCCCGCAAATACAAGGCCGAGCTGCCGAAGATTCAGGCGCTTGCCCGGCGCGGAGACGCTGACGGGCTTTTTCATCTTGGCCTGATGCATTTCCAAGGTTGGGGCGTTTCGCAGGATTATGCCGAAGCCTTGCGGCTGTTCAGCGCGGCGGCAGAAAAGGGCCACGCCCAAGCATTGATTTGGCTCGGAGACGCCTATGCCGAAGGCAAGGGCGCGCCGAAGGACAATGTCGAGGCGCACAAATTCTATGACCTTGCCACCACGCAAGCCAAGCGCGGCGACCTGGAGCTTTCGGAAATCTATCGCGAGATGGCCGACAAAAAGAAAAAGGACGTCGCGGCGAAGATGACCAAGGCGGAGATCGTCGACGCGCAGAAGCGCGCGAGCGAATGGAGGTCAAAGCTGTCGGGGCAGGAGTGATCGCGCCATGAAAAGAATAACGCGGCTGGCAATCGCAACCGCATCGCTCGCGGCCCTGTCCGGAGTTGTCGCGGCCTATACCTCCGATCTCGCTTTCATCTCCGCCGCGCAAGGGCAATCGGCGGCGCTGACGAGAACACAGTCGGATGCGCTCGCCGCATACGACAAGGCCCTGAGTGATTTCCGGTCGATCCTGGGAGAGCGTCGCGCGCAGATCAATTCCAATCAGCCGCTGCCGAACCTGCCGGGTCAGGCGCTGTATCTCGCTCGAAACGCGATGATAAGCACGTACAAGGATCTCACCGACGCGATGCCGTCCAAAATCGGCCGGCCCAACAAATTCCGAATTCCCCCCGCGTATTTCGATGCCGACAACGAGCCGCTGCTGGACGAGTACGCGAGCCTCTTCAAAATCATGCAGGCGCCGCCTGCCGATGCGCAAAACTCGGATACCCCGTTCAAGGACGTTGTCGACCTGGGGACCGCCATCGGACGAGCGAAGGGACTCGATGCAGCCGCCGCCGAAATGGCGGGTCGCATCGGCCTCGGCATTTTCTTCGCCGAGACCAATGGCAACCAGAACATCGGCAATGCGCGTTCGAACAAATACAAGGGAAGTTTCCAAACGGGACTGTCCGAGGAGCAAAACGGGCGGAAGAAGTGGTCGGCGATCAAACAACGGATTGCCGGCTTTGATCCCGCGCTGATCGCCCGCGACGACAAGGAAGAAGCGCGGGTCGGCAAGCTGGACCGCCGGTTCAATCACTGGATCGCGGTGCGCGACGGCCTTGTGAACGCCCATGCCGACCTTTTCCCGCAACTTCCGGCGATCGCGAGAGCGTTGCCCGATCCGATCGATCAAATGAAGCTCTTTGAACTCATCCAGATCATTCCCAGCCCGACCAAGTCCGCTCTGAAATCCCCGAACTTACTCGAATACCAAATCTCCAATCCGACGATCATGGGATACCTGCGCAACAACAGCGTCTTCACCTTTGGGAAACACGACAGGGCGAGAACGTCGGCAACCTTGCGTGAAGTTCTTGACGCGATGTGGCTCTTCAATGAAAAATTCGAGCAGGCGCTGTTGAAATTCAGCGAGATCAAGGCGAACCGAAATGGTCAGCAAACGCGTTGAAAAGCTGGTCACGCCACTGCGATCGGCCGTGCTTACGGGCGCTCTGCTCGCGGCCGCCGCTGCCGGGATCGCGCTTCGCGGATGGGCGGCCGAGGGCGTCCAGGTGGTTCCGGCGCCAATGGTCGATGCACAGGTTCCTGCTGGCGCGCCGGATGCAGCGTCCGAAACCGCCGTATTGGCGGGCGGTTGTTTCTGGGGTGTGCAGGGCGTGTTTCAGCACATCGACGGCGTGACCAATGCGGTTTCCGGATACGCCGGTGGCGACCGGACATCGGCGCACTACCGTATGGTCGGCTTGGGCACCACCGGCCATGCGGAATCGGTCCGCGTAACGTTCGACCCGCGCAAGATCAGCTACGGGCGCATCCTGCAAATCTACTTCTCGGTCGCCCATGATCCGACCCAGCTGAACCGGCAGGGACCCGACTTCGGCACCCAGTATCGTTCGGCGATCTTTCCGACGAACCCCGAGCAGGCCCGGATCGCCGAAGCATATATCAAGCAGCTCAACGAGGCGCGCGCCTTTGCCACCGCGATTGTCACCAAGATCGAGCCGGGACACGAATTCTACGCGGCTGAGGATTACCATCAGGACTATCTGACGCGAAACCCGACGCAGCCCTACATCGTCTATAACGACCTGCCGAAGATCGCGGCGTTGAAGCGGCTGTTTCCCGAGGTCTATCGCCTGGAGCCGGTCCTCGTCGCGAGCACGCGATCGTCGAACTAGACGCGGGGCTCGTGAGCAATCTTCTCGATGACCTTCCGGTTCGCACGGACGCGGAGGTCTTTACCGAAATACTCGCGAGAGAAGGCGTGCGGATCGAGCGCATCGTCTCGACCGGGCAGTTCACGCCTGTCGACAAGCCCTATCGTCAGGATCACGACGAATGGGTGCTGCTTCTCGCCGGCGCGGCTGGTCTATGGATCGAGGGCGAAGGTGAGCGCACGCTGCGTCCGGGCGACCATGTTCTCATTGCCGCTCGCCGGTCCCATCGCGTGACGTGGACGGCCACGGCAGAACCCACCGTTTGGCTTGCGATACATTTCAGCTGAGCAGGGAGCG
>ERZ724519.732-NODE-732-length-13954-cov-5.318728_pt1 | contig 13954 bp, 8 predicted proteins | sample MGYA00376052_ERZ724519 | MGnify/ENA primary metagenome ERZ724519 (study PRJEB28724, sample SAMN07190883) | activated sludge metagenome | isolation source: activated sludge of sewage treatment plant in Hong Hong | place: Hong Kong | collected 2016-03-17 ... | reverse complement strand
CTGGCCCTGCGGCTTGCGTTTTTCGAGGGTCTCGATGGCCAGGTCGGTGATAATGGTGGTGGCGTAGCCTTCGCGCCGGATGGTGTCGCCCATCTCGATCATGTCGGGGTTGTAATATTCGCCCTGATCGATCAGCACATTCCAGTAATCGAAACCGACGGGTTCGGAGACCAGGTGCCATTTCCCGATCATGGCCGTGTAGTAGCCTTCGGCGTGCAGGATTTTGGGAAATGTCTGCTGCGAACCGTCGAAGCGGCTGCGGTTGTCGCGAAAACCGTTGATGTGGCTGTACTTCCCCGTCAGCAGTACTGCCCGGCTTGGTCCGCAGATCGAATTGGTGACGAAGGCATTGTGAAAGATAATGCCTTCCCGGCCGATGCGGTCGATATTGGGCGTACGGATCAGCGCAGTATCGTAAGCGCTTACCGCGCGGCGGGCATGGTCGTCGGTCATGATGAAGACGATGTTGGGCCGTGTGGTTTGGGCAAATAGGGTGGCCGCGCCGGAAAGGGTCAGGATGAAAAAAATGCGAATAGCCATATCAATCGATTTTTGTGTCCAAACAAATGTAACAAAACACGGCCGGAAATCACCACCTGAATGCGGCCTCCATAAGTTCTTGCTCATGCCTTGAAATGCCGATATTATTCGCAACGAATCTCCATTGGCTCACCACTTTTTTTACCTGTTCCAATATGTCAAGCATTTCTTTATTATTCAACTGGAAATATTGCCCTGTGCTCATGGCCAGTTGAAAATCGAGCGCATTGTTATCCATGTCTATATTTAAAGCCAGTCCGTCTTTGTCATTGGAAGGGTTTAAATCATAGGCAGGCGCCAAATTCCATCCGGTTGATGACAAAAGAAATCCATGATTGCGCAAGTGATCGTCGGTGTTGGAAACGGCAATATGGAATACAATGCGCCGCCACAATTGCTGCAAATCAGCTTTGATGTTTGACCCTGAAAAACGGATAAACTCAGCCAGGTCGAGATAACTTGCAGGATGCTCCTTTAAAGTATCCTCGTTATTGCCGGTCATAGTCATGGCCGAAGCGAAATGTACCCTTTCACCCCCGACGCGGTCAAATCGTTTTGTCAGAAAGGTATGTCGATTGCCACTCACTTTCAATATTTTGGATGCTGCCATGACAACCCCGGCATCTAACGCCAATTTATAGAGAAGGAACTCCCAGGCGCCTTTGTCGAGCGAATCATTTTGGGAGGGAAATTTTGCAATCCAGGGATTGCCTTGTACATCCAGGACATTGGCCTTGGGTCGAGCCCCACCCAGGGAGGAACCGGGCGCTACCAGAATGGCCAACCATTTTTTGATGGCTTTATCATCAACATCAGACTCAATGATGCTCGCCGCATGCTGCAATTCCCGGATGGATGATATAGGGGGCACTGGATGGACGGCATCATCGTTCAAAAACGGGCCATTGGGGTCTAGTTTGAAGCGTAGTCCCCCCATTCGGCTCTCATCTTGTACTCCCAGCAGGAAATCAATGTCGTAGAGCGTAGGGACCCGCTGACCTGCTTCTCTTGCAATCTGCGCAGCCCGTCTTTTCAAAAGGGTACGACCCCAACGGTCGGGCATAGCGTCGAGAAATACTCCAAAGTTTTCTTTCCCGTTAGGAAACTGTGGGCCGGGAAACCAGCCAATGTCAGGGTCGAGCAATAACTGCCTTTTCGAACGAATCCAATCAGGGTCGTATTCGAATCCAAAGGCCTTCCTTCCTTTTGCCTGATGGGCGGAAAGGATGCCGACACATTTAGGGGTGTCCATCCCCACCCAATGTGCATAGACCCAAATATCTGTTTTGTTTGAAGCCATTTTTATTTCCCCTGCAACAAGCTCAAGTCCTGGAGTTTCCTCCCTAACTCATCGTCCGAAGCCAATTTTAAGAAATCGTCTTGCAAACCCAGTACCCGCAGCACGTTAAAATAAGCGCCTATGGATACCCCCGGGTTTCCTTTTTCCAACTGATAAAGTGTTGTCCGGTTGATATCGGCCCGTTCCGCGACCTGAATGGTTGTTAAACCTCTCCTTTTCCGCGCCAATTTGATGTTCTCGCCCACCTGTTCCAGGATTTTCTGATGCTTTGGGAAAAGCACTTGTTTTTTGCTTTTCATAAAAACGTTGATTAATTTCAACAAAAATAGATTTTTTGTACAAAATAAACAACATAAATTATTTTGAACCGGTTTTCACCCCCGCCATTCTTTCCTCTTCAATTGTTGTTTGCAGGAATTAAAATAATGAACTCGGTTCCCACGCCCTCCGCACTTTCCATTTTCATTTCCCCGCCATGCCCTTTTGTAATGATGTCGTACGCCAGTGAAAGGCCCAGGCCCGTACCCTGCCCCGTCGGTTTCGTGGTGAAAAAAGGCTGGAAAATTTTGGCTTTAAGGTCGTCGGGAATACCCGTGCCGTTGTCTTTGATGCGGATTTCAACTTTACCTTTTTTCAAGAGTCGGGAAGTAACCGTAACTGTCGGTTCGTAACCATCAGGGTTTTGGGTTTTCCTTTGGGTGACGGCGTAAAAGGCATTGTTGATCAGGTTGAGCAGCACCCGCCCCAGGTCCTGCGCCACAGCCTCGATCTTGCCGATCGCCGGATCGAGGTCGGTTACCATTTTGGCGTTGAAACTCTTGTCCTTGGCACGCAGGCCGTGGTACGACAACCGCAGGTATTCATCAGCCAGGGCATTGAGGTCGGTGGGCTCCTTCTTGCCGCTGCCGGCGCGGGAATGCTGCAACATACCCGTGACGATGCTGGCTGCCCGCTTGCCGTGGTGGTTAATCTTTTCCTGGTTCTGCACCAGATCCTGCATCAGGTCGCGGATGAGGTCCTCGTCCCGCTCCGGTTTTTCCAGTTCGTCGCGGAGTTCGTGGGCGAGTTCGATACTCAGTTCTGAAAAGTTATTGACGAAGTTAAGGGGGTTCTGGATTTCATGGGCAATACCGGCCGTGAGTTCGCCAAGCGAGGCCATTTTTTCGGAATGGATGAGTTGGGCCTGCGCGGACCGGAGTTCATCGAGGGTTTTTTCCAGTTCTTCTTTTTGGGTAGTCAACTCCGTAGTGCGCTCCACCACGAGGTGCTCCAGTTCCGCTTTTCTGGCTTCCGCCTGGCGCAGTTGCTCCTCTTCCTTTTTCCGCTGCTTGCGTTCCTTATTGACTTGTGTGAAAGCGTAGATGCCGAACCCGATCAGCCAAAGTTCGGAGAATTCCCGGGCTGAATCGAAGTAGCCCCTGTTGTCTTCAAAAAAACCGGGTACAACGAATGAAAGCAGGGTATTGACCGCAAAAATGGCGGCATAAGGCAAAACAGCCAGGATAAACAGCCGGGTGGAGCGCTGATGTCTTAAAAGGTAAAGGGTTATGAAAAGCAGGAGCATTACTATCTTTCCATACCAGTCTGCAAGAAACCCCATGCCCGGAAGGAGCGTCAGCAGGAAATAGCCAATCGACACGATCCAGATAACGGAAAGAAACCGGTCCCATTGGGGCAGCCGTTCCTTGATGTCAAGGGTCTTGCGCAGGACCTGGACGATGCCTGCTGTGAGTAGTATGAGTGGTACGATGCCCATTGAATGCTGCTTTTTTTAAGGCGTGCAAGGTACTTATAGTTGGTTACCGCTCAGTTGGCGCCCACCACATAATACATATCCATCTCCACTTTATTCTTCGTCGCGATCTTGCCCCGGTATTCCCACTGAAATTCATGCTGCACGGCTGCCTGTACAGCGCCGCTGACGTTGACGCGTCCCGCCGCGCTGGCTTCTTCCATCCGGGCCGCCGTGTTGACGGTATCGCCCCAGATGTCGTAAGCAAATTTTTTGGTGCCCACCACGCCCGCCACTACCGGTCCGAAATGGATACCGATGCGCGCTTCGAAGTACTGGCGCCCTTCGGAAATGCGCTTTTGCTTGAGTTGCCGCAGGAAGTCCTGAATCTGCAGGGCGATACGGATCATATCGGCGGGGCTTTCGTTGCGGTCGGAGAGTCCGCTGGCACAGATATAGGCATCGCCGACAGTTTTGATCTTTTCCACGCGGTTGCGCCCGATGATATCGTCGAAGCGGGAAAAGCAGTAGTCCAGTTCGGCAATCAGTTCCTCGGGTTGCATGCTTTCCGCCGTTTTGGTGAACCCCACAAAGTCGATGAACATAACCGTGGCGTGTTCGTAGCGGCGTGCGGCGACTTTGTTGCGTACCGTAAGTTCGGCAGCCACGGCAGGCGGGAGTATGTTGAGCAGCAGTTGTTCGCTGCGGCGGCGCTTTTCCTCGATCATGGCATTTTTTTCGGCGAGTTCGCCCCTGACACGCCGGTTAGCGCGCTGCCGAAAATAATAGAGCAGGGTCAGTACAATGGCCATAGCGGCCAATGCAGCCAGCAGGATGCGGTCTTCACGCGCTTGCTGTTTGGCCAGACTGGCCTGGGCGGCTTCGTGTTTCAGGCGCTGCTCATCGGCATAGCGGCGCGATTTTTCCTGCAGCAATGCGGCGCGTTCCCGACTCCATTCGAAGGCAGTTTTGAAATCGCCTTGTTTGGCGGTCATTTCCTCGAGTTTTTCCACGGCTTGCAGCGCTGTTTCGGGCAGGGCTGCCGCCGCCGCGGCTGTCCGGGTCTGGCTGTACAACATCAGGGCGTCTTTCTGCCGGCCGTCGCGTTCGGCGATGTCGCCGCATATCCAGGCCGACTCCGCCTCCCGGTGTTTGTCGCCGCGCTCCATCGCCAGATCAAGGGCGTTGTGGGCGTATGTACGGGCCTTGCTGCGGTCAGACATCAGCCAGTTCTTGGCCAGTTTGTAATTGAGTTCCCATTTTTCATCCTTCGACGTGCTTTCCCGAAGGCGCGCTTCGAGCTCGGGGATAGGCTGTGCCGGCAAGACAGATGCGCATGCAACAAGAAGAAACACGACAAGAGCGGCGTGGGCGCGTAGGGACATGGTCGGGTGGTACATGAAAGGGATAACAGCCAGCAAAATAAGCGAAAGAAGTGCAACTCCATGCGCGAATTGCAGCCATTTCTGCATTTCATTGGTGTGAAAAGGATGGCCGGGATGTCCAGATTCGAACAGCAGTGTCCAGATTCGTACTTATTGGTCCGGAAAACGCACACACAAAACACTGATAATCAATTTTATAAAAAAGTGGCACAAGGATGGCGGGTATGCTTGTCGGACCAGATCGTATTGTTTTTACCGTAAACCTTCAAATCAATATGGCTTTCATAGCAGTTCCCATCCCGTCGCTCCCCGGAAAGCAGGACATCGAGATCGAAGTAACGATCAACGGACAAAAGCAGCAACTGCATTACCGGGTTGAACTTTTTTACTGGGAAGATTGTGCAATACCCAAGATCGACCGCGCAGAATGTATCCGCCAGATGCTGTCGCGATACGACGACGACTGGACCCTGTACTATATCGGCGCGCCGACCGACGATTTCGTGCCCATCACTTTTGTCAAAAAGGGCGATATCGCCATCCAGCGCAAATTGATGCGCGGCGAACCGGTGTGAGAAAATGCGGTCTTTAAAGTGAGACGCCTGCACTGTACGCGAAGTGCAGTGTTTGCACAACCCCGGTTCAATCATCCAACTGCCATGATCCGAAATATTATAAAACTGGCCCTTCGCAACCTCTTCAAGAGGAGCGGTTACTCGATGCTCAACCTCGCCGGTCTTACCACGGGCATGGTGTGCAGCCTGTTGATCCTGCAATACGTCTTGTATGAGCGTAGTTACGATCGCTTTCCGGCAGACGCCGACAGTGTCTATCGCCTGCGGCTCGATTGTTATCAGAAAGGGGAACTGGCCTGGCGTTCGGCAACCGTATTTCCGGCCTATGCACCCTTTATGCAGCGCGATTTCCCGGAGATTGAAGCCGTCTGCAGGCTCTACGATGCGGAAGCCATTTTCACCAATCAGAAGCGCGACCTGCACTTCGCTGAACGCAAAGGGTATTTCGCCGACGCCGGTTTTTTAAAAGTGTTCGACCTCCCACTGGTGCAGGGCAATACCGAACAGGCGCTGGCGGCGCCGTCGCAACTGGTTGTCTCCAAACAATTTGCACAAAAGTATTTCGGTACGACGGATGTGCTGGGCCAAACGCTGTCTGTCAACCGTGACGGCATGCCCGTCGATATGCAGATTACCGGGGTTTTCGACGCTTTTCCGGAAAATTCCCACCTGATCGTAGATTACCTGATCTCCATGCCGTCCCTGGCCAATATCGTGGCCGCCAGGGGCGATACTACGCGCCCCCTGGAAACAAGTTGGGGGTGGTACGATTTCTACACCTACGTCAAACTGAACCCGAGGGCCGATGCCGGCGCATTTGCCGCCCGGGTACCGGCTTTCACCGATAAATACGTCAATTCCATCCCGCGACGGGTACAAGCCGGCGTGCGCTTCGAAACCCTGCTCCAGCCGCTGACCGATATCCACCTGTGGTCGGATATCAACCAGGAGGCCGAACCTAACGGCGACGGCAAGACGGTGGGTTTGCTGTTTGCCGTAGCGTTTTTTATCCTGCTCATCGCCTGGATCAATTACATCAATCTGTCCACAGCCCGCGCCGTGGAACGCGCCCGCGAGGTGGGCGTGCGCAAGGTATCGGGCGCCACGCGCGGACAACTCATCGGACAGTTTCTGGCCGAAAACCTGCTGCTGAATGCGGCCGCACTGGCGCTGGCGCTGCTGGTTGTCTGGGGCGCCACCCCGGCGTTCGGCAATTTTCTGGGCAGCCGTGTACCCTTCAGCCTGCTGTCCGGCGAGTCGCTGGCCTGGATGACGGGCATCTTTTTCGCCGGCACCCTTTTGTCCGGACTTTACCCCGCGCTGGTTTTGTCGGGTTTCCAGCCTGCAGCCATGCTGAAAGGCGCTTTCAAGGGATCGTTCCAGGGCGCCAACCTGCGCCGCGGACTGATCGTGGGCCAGTTTGCCATATCGGTAGCGATGCTGGTCGGAGTACTGGTGGTTACCCGACAGGTGGCCTTCATGCGCAGCCAAAACCCCGGTTTCGACCGCACGCAGACGCTCGTGCTGGAGGGGGCAGCCACCTTGCAAGACTCCCTGTACACGGGCGTATTCGAGGGATTCAGGCAGGAGGTGCTCCAACTGCCGGGCGTACAGCGCATGACAAGTTCGTCTTCAGTGCCTGGCGACGAGATATACTGGACCGCCGGTTTTTCCCAATTGAAAAACATGGAAGGCCAGCAAAGCACCCTGTTTATTCTCGGGGTAGATGCCGGTTTTGCCGACGCATACGACCTGAAACTCGCCGCAGGTCGCAACTTTGAGATCACGGACAAAAAAACCGTGATCCTCAACGAATCGGCTTGCCGGATACTGGGATTTCCATCACCGGAAACAGCCGTCGGTACATATATCGCCCGCGGGCGGAACGATACCCTGAAGGTATGCGGCGTCGTACGTGATTTTCACCACCTGGGTCTGCAAAAAAGCGTCGACCCCATGTGCCTGCAATACGGGCCCGACCACAGAAACTACTACTCTCTGAAGGTCGGCGGGACCGATCTGCGCAAAACAATGGCCGGTGTGGAAGCTGCCTGGCAGCGGCATTTTCCATCCGACCCGTACAGTTATTTCTTCCTCGACGCGTTTTTCGACCACCAGTACAAGGCGGATATGCTGTTCGGCAAGGTGTTCGGCCTGTTCACCCTGCTGGCCATTTTCATTTCCTGTCTGGGCCTCTTTGGTCTGGCATCCTACACGGTGTTGCAGCGCACCAAGGAGATCGGTATCCGAAAGGTGCTCGGCGCTACGGTGGGCAGCATTACGGGTTTGCTAACCCGCGATTTCCTGCAACTGGTTTTTGTAGCCATCCTGATCGCCTCACCGGTGGCCTGGTATATCATGAACAACTGGCTCTCCGATTTTGCCTTTCATATCGACATGCAGTGGTGGATGCTTGCGGCCGCAGGCCTGGCAGCCATCGCCATCGCCTTTCTAACCGTGAGCTTGCAAACCATAAAAGCCGCACTTACCAATCCGGTAGAGAGCCTGAAAAACGAATAACCTTCAATGAGAAAATTAAACATGAAACTTCCCGGGATATGTACGCTATCAACCTGAAACTCGCTTTCCGGAACCTGCTGAAAAACAAAACCTTCAGTGCCATCAACCTGTTGGGGCTCACCACCGGAACGGTTTGTTGCCTCTATATCCTCTTGTACGTGCAGGATCAGCGCAGCTACGACAAGCATCACCATGAGGCGGGCAACCTGTTCCGGGTCACCACGGAACTTGATCTGCCCGATGGCAACGATTTCAAGCCAATGGCCACCTGTTCGCCGCCGATCGCACCTGCCCTGGGCGCCGAGTTTCCGGAAGTAGAAGCCGCCGCCCGCGTTTGCAGTCCGCCGGGTGTGGAACAAAACCACTTCCGCGTGGGCGAACGGGTTTTTTCGGAGAAAAAGGGCTACTACGCAGACAGCACCTTTTTCCGGATATTCGACTACCATTTCCTTGCCGGCGACCCGCAACACGCACTCGACGAGCCCTATTCGGTAGTGATTTCCGAACAACTGGCCCAAAAACTGTTCAATACAAGCGATGTCCTGAACCAAACCGTCGGTATCGGCGGAGAGTCGGGCGAGGAGAAATTCAAAATAACGGGCGTCTTCAACGGCGCGCTCGGCAACACACACCTGATGCCGGCCTTCTTCAAGTCGATGAACTCCGGCGGTATCGGAGGGTTTGTGCGAAGCGACGACTCCTGGGCGGGCAACAACTTTATTTATGCTTACCTCCGCCTCCGCCCCGGTGCCGATGTACAGGCGCTGGAGGCCAAACTGCCCGCCTTCCTCCAGCGACACGGCGGTGAGCAACTCAAACAATTGCATATCGGCAAAACGCTGCACCTGCAGCCCGTACCGGCCATTCATACGGATGCGAGCCTGATCTCGGATATCGGTCAGAATACCAGCGAGGGTTTTCTGAACATGCTGTTGCTGGTCGCGGGTTTTATCCAGTTGGTGGCCTGCATCAATTTTATGAACCTGAGTACTGCACGCGCTGCGCGCCGGGCACAGGAAGTGGGCATCCGCAAATCCGTTGGAGCGGGCAGGAGTTCGCTCATCGGTCAGTTTTTGAGCGAAGGCATGCTGCTGGCAGTACTGGCCGTCGCACTGGCCTTGCCGTTGGTGTATTTGGCACTGCCCTGGCTCAACCAACTGACCGGCGCCGAGGTGGTACTCCATCTGTATCAGAATGCATCCGTCTGGTTCATGGTGGCAGGCATGGCGCTGTTCACCGGTCTGGTGGCAGGCAGTTATCCGGCTTTTTACCTGTCGTCGTTCCAGCCCGTCAGCATCATGAAAGGCATCACTTCCATGAAAAGCGGGAAAAATGCGGGATGGCTTCGGAAAGGCCTGGTTGTCAGTCAGTTCGTGATCTCGGCGGCACTCATTATCGGCGCGCTGGTGGTACAGTCCCAACTGCACTATATGCTGAGCCTCGACCTGGGTTTTGAGCGGAATCAGAAGATCGTCATCCCGTTCCGTTCCGAGGAGAGCAGGGCCCGACTCCAGGCTTTCCGCAATGAACTGGTCCGCTACCCCGAGGTGCGCTCGGCCTCGGCAATGGCCGTTTGCCCCGGCCAGATGATCTACAACGACGTACCGATGTACAAACCGGGTGGCGATATGCACAACGCCATTGATATTCGGTATACCCAGGTCGATGAAAACTATCTTAAAACACTGAAAATCAAACTGCTGGCAGGAAGGTTTGTTACCTCCGCCGACACTTCGGCAGTCATCGAAAAAGCCCGGGTGGTCCTGAATGAAAAAGCGCTGAAGCAACTGGGCATACCGGTGGACGAGGCGCCCGGCGTAGTGTTGCAATCGGATATTATGGGCCGGCACCTTGAATTCACCATCATCGGGGTAATGCAGGATTTCCTGTACCAGAACCTCGGCAAAGAACTCGATCCCTTCATGGTGATGGCCGCCGCGCCGTCCGAATTCGCGCACGTGGTCGTCGATGTAAATACGAAAGATTACACCGCGTTCCTCGCTAAAACGGAGACTGTCTGGAAAAACGTCCTGCATGATGCCCCCTTCGAATACTCCTTTCTCGACGAAGACTTTGCCAGGCTGTACAAAACGGAACAGACGCTTTCCCGCATCATCAGCGCCTTTACCCTGATGGCGATCCTGATCTCCTGCCTGGGCCTGCTGGGCCTCTCCATTTTTACGGCCGAGCAACGCAGGAAAGAGATCGGTATCCGGAAAGTGCTCGGCGCGAGCGTGGCCGGCATCACCAGCCTGCTGGCCAAAGACTTTCTGAAACTGGTGCTCCTGGCTTTCCTGATCGCCTCGCCGATTGCTTGGTATGGCATGAACCGGTGGCTCGAGGATTTTGCCTACCGCATCGACATCGAGTGGTGGGTATTTGCCCTTGCGGGCACAGTCGCCGTCGCAGTGGCATTCCTGACGGTGAGTTTCCAGAGCGTGAGAGCCGCACTGGCGAACCCGGTGAAGTCGCTGCGGAGTGAGTAAAGCCGCCCCCCTTCCTGTTGTCCGGTGTGTTTCGTTCAGAAGCGCACGGGATTTGTCCGAAATTGAACAGGGCAAGGGGAGCGTATTGTTTGCAAATAACTGATAATCATTTATTTGAAATTCCGGCATGACATGTGAGGCTGTTTTGTACTATGATCCGGAACTATATACAAACTGCCTGGCGTAACCTGCTCAAGTACAAGGGTTACAGCCTGATCAATATCCTCGGGCTTGCCTTCGGTATTGCCTGTTGTCTGCTCATCCTGATGTACGTAGCCGACGAGCACAGTTTCGACCGGAACTGGCCGAACGGCGACCGCATCTACCGCATATCGCTGGAACGCATTTACCCGGACCGCCGTACGGGATATGCCATCATTCCCCCGAGTTACGCGCAGTCGGTAAAAAACGATTGCCCCGAGGTGGAAGAAGCCGTCCGGCTCTCCGATTTCAGCGAGGGCGGCGTTGCGCAGTTCAAGCGCGGCAATGACGTGTTTGAAGAAAGCAGGCTGATCGGCGCCGACTCCACTTTTTTCCGGGTGTTTCAAATCCCGCTCCTGTACGGCAATCCTGAAGAGTGTCTCACCAATCCGGACGGGCTGGTGATGACGGCCTCCACCGCGCGGCGTTATTTCGGCACCGCCAACCCGCTGGGACAAACGGTCCAGTTGCTCGGCGGCGAGACACCGCGGCAGTTGACCGTTACCGCCGTTTGTGCCGACCTGCCGGAAAACGTTCATTTTGCCTTCGATTTGCTGATGTCGACGAAAGGCGTGCGGTTCCTCAATGAACTCAACCATATCAGTTTTGCTGCCAATACCTATCTCCTGCTGCACCCCGGCGCCGACCCGCGGGCGCTGGAAGCAAAATTTCCCGGTATTGTCGAAAAATACGCCGCAGGGGAGATACAGCGCAATTTCGGTGTCTCCTGGCCCGAATACAAGGCCGCCGGCAACGGGTACCGGTACTACCTCACGGCCCTGCCCGACATACACCTGAACAGCAACCTGGAGTTTGACCTCAAGCCCAACGGCAACGCGACCATGGTTCGCATTTTTACGATCATCGCATTTTTCATCCTGCTCCTCGCCTGCATCAACTTTATGAACCTCGCCACCGCCCGCAGCGCCGAACGCGCGAAGGAGGTCGGCATACGCAAGGCACTCGGCAGCCTGCGCCGCCAGGTGGCAGGCCAGTTCCTCGTGGAAGCCGTGCTGACCAGCGCCCTCGCCGCTGTGATCGCCGTGGGACTGGTGGCCCTGCTGCTGCCTTCGTTCAACGATCTGGCCGACAAACACCTGACCCTGGGGGCTTACGCCGACAGACTGACCATACCCGGCTTCATCCTGATGGCCCTGTGCACCGGATTGCTGGCAGGCAGTTACCCCGCCGGCGTGTTGTCGGGCTTCCGGCCTATCGAGGTACTGAAAGGTCGCTTCTCGACGCAGAAAAAAGGCATCTGGCTGCGCAACGGGCTGGTGATTTTCCAGTTCGCCATTTCCGTGGGCATGATCATCAGCACCCTGGTGGTATTCAGCCAGTTGCACTACATTTCCAATAAAAAACTCGGCTTTAAGAAGGACAATGTGATCATGGTGGAAAACGGTTTTGCCCTGGGACCGAAAAATGAAGCCTTCAAACAGGAACTGTCCAAAATTGCCGGTGTGGAAAGTGTGGGCGGCGCCAATGAAATGCCCGGCGGCACAAACTACTTCGGCATCTCGTTCAAAAAACCGGAAGACCACGAGACCGTGACCGGCCGCGGCTGTGTGGTCGACGACCAATTCGTGCAGACCCTCCAGATGGAAGTACTCGACGGGCGCAGTTTTTCCCGCGATTTCAACGATTCCCTTTCCGTGGTGCTCAATGAACGGGCAGCCAAAGACCTGGGCCTGGGGCCGGACCCCATCGGCAAACGCGTCATCCAGACCGGCGCTTTCTTTGACACAAAAGAGTCCGATGTGGCCTTTACGGTGATCGGCGTGGTCCGCGACTTTCACTTTCAGAGCCTGCACGAGCCTATTGTGCCCCTGTTCCTGATGTACAACAAGGTCTTCCACGGCGTGGACAATGCGGTGGCGGTCAGGGTGCAGCCGGGACAGATTCAACCCTTCCTGGCCGAAGCCGAAAATCGCTGGAAGGCATTTTTGCCCGACCAGGCGTTCCACTACTCCTTCCTCGATGCGAACCTGTCGGCACTCTATGCCGCTGAGCGAAGGGCACAGCGCATTTTCGGGCTGTTTGCCATACTGGCTGTATTCATCGCCTGCATCGGCCTGCTCGGTCTGGCGGCATACATGACACGGCAGCGCACCAAAGAGATCGGCATCCGCAAGGTACTGGGCGCCGGAACGGGCAGCATTATTGGCCTGCTGGCCAAAGACTTCATGCGGCTGGTAGCGGTTGCCATCGTATTGGCCTCCCCGCTGGCAGCCTGGAGCATGCACCGCTGGCTTGCCGATTTTGCCTACCGCATTTCGCTCAGTTGGTGGATGTTTGCACTGACTGCTGTACTTGCCGCCGGCATCGCGTTTTTTACGGTGAGTTTTCAGAGCCTGCGCGCCGCACTGACCAACCCGGTAAAAAGCCTGAGGTCGGAATGAGCCTGCGCAACACGAATCCTATTTTTTAAACCGCGCCTCTTCTACCTGCTTCGTATCCGCGCCCAGTGCCCGCCAGCGGTGGCGTGTCGCCCAGCGGTGGGTCTGGCCTTCGGCGGTGTCGGCGATCAGGTCGCCGAGTACGGGGCCCATTTTCAGCGCGTGTCCGCTGCCGCCCGCCGCGACGGTCAGGCCTTCGAGCGCCGGGTGTCGGTCGATCCAGAAATGCCCGTCGGGTGTATCGCTGTACAGGCATCGCCGGGTGAATACGATCGGGTCGTCGGCCAGCGCGGGCAGGCTCTCGCGCAGGAACTGCCGGAATTGCCGGGTGTCTTCATCCGTGACCACCCGCCTGTCGCGTTCGGGGTCGATCTGTAGCCCGATGCCGTGGTTGGCGATCTTGACCACGCCCTCCCGCGGATGCAGGGGGAATCCGTACCAGCCCGTGTTGGATATGTCTGCCGTGAAGACCGTGAACCCGGGTGTGGTAAAAAGTTCAGGCCGCGAGGGTTTCAGGTGAAAAACCGGGTGTCCCGTGCTTTTCAGGAACGGTTGGAGTTCGGGCAGCAGGTGTTGCGTATAGGCGCCTGCGCACAGCACGACGTGCCCGGCCTCGAAGTGCCCGCCCTCGCGCGTATGCACGCCCGTCACCCGCCCGCCCGTCTGCGCGAGGGTGTCGGCCGTCTGGCCGGTATGTATATCTACCCCGAGTTCGACGGCATAGGCGGCCAGCGCATTGACCACCCTGCCCGATTCGGCGAAGCCCGCCCTGGGGTTGAAAAACGCTTCGGAATAGTTCCCCGTGCTGAACGCGTG
>ERZ724519.728-NODE-728-length-14015-cov-3.808524_pt1 | contig 14015 bp, 7 predicted proteins | sample MGYA00376052_ERZ724519 | MGnify/ENA primary metagenome ERZ724519 (study PRJEB28724, sample SAMN07190883) | activated sludge metagenome | isolation source: activated sludge of sewage treatment plant in Hong Hong | place: Hong Kong | collected 2016-03-17 ... | reverse complement strand
GAAAGGTTTCTGTCCCGGACAAATTCAACCTTGTACTTTCCGGGGGTATTGCCATGCCCGGTGTACGTAATACTGCTGACATATACATTTCTGCCCGGTATGCTGCCGCCGGAAACGCCTGCATCTTCCTGCGTGACATATTCATACCGCACAAAGTTTTCGTTCGCATCCCGCATTTCCCCCAAAAACCACTGTGCAATATTGCCGGCATCGTCTTTCAATACTGATCCGGCATCGAACCCGGAGGCTGTGCCGCCGTAATAGCTGTGCATACCCTCCTTGCTCACTACTTCCCAGTAGTAGTTTTTCGGATTGCTGCCGTGGCGGATGATCTTCTGGAACGCGCCTTCCACGCGCGGGTGGTACTCCCTGTCGGTCACGCGGGCGACCAGGGCATCACGGTGAGCCAGCGGAGTCAGTTGGTCGCCGCCCATGAGGTAGGTTTCCGTTTCCAGCGCGGGGTCGTAGCGCGGCACCCCCCAGCGGGTATCGATACTAACCGAAGGCGCCGAAATATCCCATCCCACCCCCAGCCAGCCATTTCCGCCCTCGCTGTTGTACTGTATGGCGAGTTGCGGCTGCATGCCATGGCGGCCTGCAGGCAACTTGATGGGAAAACTCAGGTTGGCCGTGCCCATATTGTTGGCCTGTGGCGGCGCAATGGATACGATACCGGCCGAGGCATCCGAAACTTTCAGGTCCTTGATCTCGGTGGGTTTATAGCCCTGGGTTTGCGGCGATTCGGGCACTTTGATGATGCCGTTGATGTAATCGGTGAAGTGGTTGGTGGCGGAAACGACCGACGATCCGGCGATGCTGTCGAACGGCGTCATTTTCCAGCGGCGGTCGTTTTCATCAAAATAATAGGTCCGGATATCTTTTTCCGTATATCCGCCGGGAATCAGCGCGGGGTCGTAGGGCATGCCCAGGTGCACGTTTTTTTCAAAGTGGAACCCATCGGGCAAAAAGCGGAACCCCCTGTGTCCCAGGGTTACGTTCACCATGTCGGGCTCCAGCGCAGGCAAATCGACGTCGCGCAGGGCAGTAACGGAAATGGCTGTCGGGCTTTTTATCGCTCCTTCCGGCAATTCGAGGGTGACACCGAATGCTTCGAGGCTGCCGCAGTCGTTCGGCAGGAACCGCGCGGTTTCAACCAGCCCGCGTGCGGCGGTCGGGGTAAACCGGCCCGAACCCGCATCGGTATCGAACACGACAGACTTGCGGATTTCCGTACCATCCGGAAAAACAGCGCGCAGGTCGGCATACCAGGGTGTTGCCGACTGGCCGGGCCGTTCAACCACGTATTCAAATTCGTTGGAAACGACGGTTACTGCTGTGTTTCCGACAAACAACTGCGCCTTTTCAGCGCCGGCGCCGGAAATAAAGCCTTTCAGACAGGCTTTGTCGCCGAAATGACGCGTGGACGGCGGGTTGACGACAGGATCCTTTTTCACCGGTATGACGGCATGATTTGCCGTTTTTTCCACAACAATGCGCAGGTCTTTCACGGCGTAGTAGTAATCGGCGGTTTCCGGCAGGGAAAAACGAACCACATTGTCGCCCCGCTGCAGCCAGGCGCCGTCGATGTATTCCTGCTGCTGCGACCACGCATCACAGGGCGCGACAAGTTGCCCGCCGACCGATTGGCGGGTATTGATGCTGCGCGCCACGGCAGTATGGTCATGGACGCCTTTCAGGTCGTAACAGAGCCATACCTTGTCGGCTGCGGCCGGGACCTCGTCCAGCATAAAATGGAACACGTTGTCGTACGGGTCGTCGACAGGCGAAGCGGCGTCGATGCCGATGGTGCCGGAGGCGATATCGGCAGTATAGGTGACCACCAGCTTGCCGCCGAATTGTTTTCTGGTCGTTTTGCGAAATTCAGGTTGTTTCAGGGGGGCATCTGACGGTGTGAAAAATGTCGGGAAAGTAGTTTCGGGGATAAAATGGTTGATACCTGCACCGCCGAGCAACAATGCGGATACGACGAGTGCTATGGGAAAAAGAATGTTTTTCATGACTTGGAAAGTTGACCTGATGAAAAGGTGAGCCGGAAGTGACTGTTCCTCCGGTTGTCAATGCACGATCAGTATGAGCGGCCGGACTGAATCTTCCGAACGGAATCGCAATACGTAAGCACCGGGCGGCACGTGCAGGCTTTCGGTAAAACGATAAAAATTGTTGCCCTCGAAGCGGCGTTGCAACAACACTTTGCCTTCCGGGTCGACGATGTCCATATCCACCCGCGCGTTGCGGTAAAGCCCGATGGTGACCTGAAACGGCGCGCCGCTTGCCACAGGGTTGGGCGCCAGGGACAGCATTTTGAAATTGTCGGGCGCAAAACGGAGCACCCGAATGTCCTGCTGCGCCACACAGCCGTCGCGGTCGATCAACAGCCGGTAAGTGCCGGGTTCCGAAATGCCGATCTCCGGCGAATATTGAGGTCGACCGTCGGGACCCATCCATTGATAGGCAAGCCCTTCCGGCATGCCTTCCGAGGCGTCGAGGTGCAGCGTTTCACCGTCCTTCAATTCAAACTGTGTCGCCAGTTGCGGTACTGGCGCGTCGGCGCCGGCGACGAAAAATTGCTCCTCATACCGTGTCTTGTCCGCATCGACGATGACTACGGTATAGTTGCCGGCTGCTATGCCTGCGATGTCCGATACCGAATTGTCCGGATGATCCCAGTGTTTCGCAGAACCCGTTTCGGCGTGCATCAGGGTAAAGTGGTAGGGCGGACGACCGCCCTCCGCGCCGAGGTGGAGGACGCCGGCCGTTTCAGGGGTGCATACAGGGGGCGTAATCCAGACTTTGGACATCATGCTGGGGCCGATCCCAAACGTGAACAGGTGCTGTTCGGAGCGGTCGCTGCTCCAGACTACCCCTCTGAAAATGGCTGTTCCCTTGGCAGTAATACTGTCCATGCGGTAGTACGCTGTTTCGCTTTGCGGGAACTGTCCCGTCCCGCTCCGGTCCATACACAACCACCAGGTTTCGGCAGGGGTAGGCTGATTTTCCGACTGCTTGGTATCGAATTCCACGCTCGTGCTGAGGTCTTGTACAGCGCCGGTGATTTGCGCTTTCCAGCGGCGCATCAGCATGGCGGGTTGCCCCGAAGGTTTTTGTCCGGCTTCCAGGTCCATGCCGTTGTCGGCCCAGATCACGAAGCATTGCCTGGGAAGCAGCGCCTTGTTGTCGTCGTTGTACCGGGCTATTTGCCCCGCGCCGATGGCGAGCAGACCGGGTGTATTGCCGCTGGACGACTGTTTTTGCGCCAGGCCGGAGCGATCGTCGCGTCCGAAACCGGTTATGTTGCGGTTGAACACACCCGCCTTTTTGGCGTCCCAGATGGTTTCGCCCTTAGCATCAAGGTAATCTGTGGGTTGGTAGTCCTGGGAGAGCGAAATGCCGTATTTCAGCGCCAGATAACTTTCAACCCGTTGTTTTTCCCGTCCGGTCAGTACGCGGTCGTACACGATCATTTCGGAAATCTTTCCACGGAAGGGCTGCACCCCGGAGGGAAGGGAGCCGGGTGTTTGGCCGAACCGGAACGCCTGGGCAACGGGAGGGATGCTGTCTTTTTTACCATATTGCAGAAAAGTACTCAGCAAGGCGGCGCCGGAGCGCGGTGCGGCGAGTGGAATATTGCGACCGCTTCTGACGTCGGCGACGCGGCGGTCGGTCTGCACGAGGCGCTCGTCGCTGTCGCCGGTGAAGACCCAGATACATTTTTCGCCGGAAGTGTCGGCGGGTTGATACACGGTAAAAATGGTTGTTTTGCTCAGATCGAGGTCATACAGGGGAATGCTGAAAGGGGCGGTAGAGCCGTCCAGGTTGATCGAACTGTTGTAGTTGATCCTTCCGGCGGGGAGTGTGGCCCCGGACTGGCTGTACAGGCATTCGTTGCCGGCGAGCCGGTTGGTCCAGCAAACGGCGTTGCCGGCGTTGCGCTCGGCAGATAACCACATTTTCAGTCCGGAAACGCCTCCGGGAAGTGTGGACTGGCTATATGCAGTGCAGGCGACGAGCCAGATCGCCGCGGTCAGGCAGATTGATTTTTTCATTGTTATTCCGGATTCGTGGAAGGAAAAAGGTTATCGGCTCAAAGGGGCGAAAAAGCCCAGCGTGATCAGCCACGCCTGGCTGCGCACATCGGTTTCCTGATACAGGGTGGATTCCTTGGTCTTTATGGCGTCGCCAAGACCGTAACTGAAGCGGGTGTCGAAGCAGATGCCGAAGTTTGATTTCTCCCAGAAGTATTCGTATCCGATGCCGGCCAGCAGGTTGAAATGCGATTTGGCTTCCAGTTCATCTTTCATACGCCGGATGGTACCCGGGTCGGTTTCCGGCTGATGACTTTGGTAGGAAATTTCTTCCTTGACGACAAAACTGTAGTTGAGGCCGACACCCATGTGGAACCCGGTGAAGAATTTGCCTTGTGCGTCGCGGGCGTCGGCGGGCAGGGCAGGGTGCCAGTTGATAAAGGGGGTTATACCGGTGTAGGTGTACCTGAAGCGGCTGTCGACATGGAAAGAATCTGCGGGAATGTTGGTCGTCAGTCTGCCGCCGAGTTTATTGATAAACCCCTCCAGCAGGAACACGAAAGGTTTTTTTTCGAGGCGTTTGTGCAGGAAAAAACTGGCCGTATAGCCGTTCTGCCACAATTCGTCGGTATAGGGTCGCTCGATGGCCCTCAGCGGCAGGGGCAATACTGTATTGACGGCGTCTTCCAGCGTCGAGTAGGCGTAACCGCCTTTGAGGCCCCAAGCCCAGGCGTCTTCTTCGTCCATCTGGGCGGCTGCGGAAAAGGCAAGGCAGAGCAGGGCGGGCAACAGGAAATGTTTCATGTGTGTCGAAGTTAATAGTGAGACTTTCCTGTCTATTCCAATGCCTGCCCGTTTGTTACCCTGCTTTTCAGATTTTTTTTAAAGAATTGTATTTTCGACCTTTTAAAGTCATGTACGGCCTTGATTGGTGGATAACGGTGAACAAAAATATAATGCGCCTGCACGTCCTGCGGCCTGGGATACCTCGATGGTCCTGAAAGCGGTAAAGGAATGTCTTCCTGCATTGCAAGCCTATCTGAAGCGCCACAATGGCCCGCCGGAAGAGGCCCGTGATGTTTTGCACGACGCCGTTTTGGTCATGTACAACCGCATTAAGCGGGGAGGATTGCAGTTCACCGGCGAGCCCGGCGCGTTTTTGCTGGGTATATGTAAAAATCAATGGAAACACCGGTTGCGTAAAAAAAATCGCCCGTTTGAGGTCACAAACGAACTGCCCGGGGAATATGCCAGCGACGACCGTGTGGAATCCGAATGGCAACTGGTTGCCCGGCAGCGATTGTACCTCGAAAAACTGGACAAGATCGGCGACCCGTGCCGGCAACTGCTGGAGTCGGAATTCCAGGGGAAGCCGCTGAAGGAAGTTGCCAAACTGCTGGGGTATACCTACAACTATGTGCGGCAAAAAAAACGGGACTGCATCATGCTCCTGACCCGGTTGATCAAACAGGACCCGCGGTATCGCGACCTTATCTGAACGTCCTATGAGCGAAAAAGAACAACTGGAATGGATTGGCCGATATCTTCGGGATGAACTGGAAGATGGGGAGTTGCGGCAATTTGAAGCGCAGTACCGGCAAAATCCCGCGTTCGCCGAGGCAGTCGACCTGCAACGGGAACTATACGCCACCATTGGAGATAAAACGCTGGTCGAGTTAAACGCCGCTTTAAACGCTGCATTGGAGCGGAGTAAACCGGTCTCTTCCGGCCCTCCGGTTGCGCTTATTATCGCCGGGGCAGTCGCGCTGGCTGTCCTCTCGGGTCTTGTTTGGTTTTATGCTTCAAAAGAATCGCCTGCGCCGGCCGGCGACACCCCGTCACCCCTCCGCGTACAACCGCAACCGGCACAACCTTCTGTCGGGGTTCCGCCCGTTGAAACCCGCCGCCCGCCGGAACAGCCGGCAATTGCAAGCCAGGCCGGTTATGCACCGCTGGCAGCGGCGTATTACCGGCAGCCTGCGTTTCCCGCTTCGGGTGTCAGAGGCGACAGTAGTCCGGTATCCTTTCTCGACCAGGCATATCGGATGTATCGCGAAGCCTCTGCTGCGCAGCGCAATGGCGACCGGCAGTCGCGGATGTTGTTCAACGACCTCATCCGGTTTTTGCAGGCGCCTCCCGACAGTGTTTCCCTGCGGGCGTATTACCTGCGGGGGCATGTGCATTTTCACCGGCAATCCTTTGGACAGGCCGCTGCGGATTTCGGGCGTGTGGCAAAAGTGGAAAACGAAGACCAGGGCAGCGCCAGATGGTACCTGGCATTGAGCCTGCTGTCGCTTCCCGGAGACAATACCGACCGGGCGGTGGCGATCCTGACCGATATTGCTGAAAAAGGCCCCTTGCGATACAAGAGCGTTGCTGCCGAATTACTCGTCAAAGTGCGATCCCGATAAAACCGGCCCAGTAACAGGGATGGGCATACACGTCCGCAGACTTCAGGTAATCCGTTTTGGCTCGCCATAATGCCTCGTCGGGAGGTGTTCCCTTGCTGAGCAGGGTGTAAAATGCGATCATAAGCGAAGATGATTGCTCGTCGTCGACACTCCACAACGTGGTGACAATACTCTTTGCCCCGGCATAGGCAAATGCGCGCGACAGGCTGATGATGCCTTCACCCGCCTGCAACTTCCCGATTCCGGTTTCGCAGGCGGACAACACAACCAGATCGGCGTTCAGGATCAGGTTGTAGAGTTCGCGCAGATAAAGCAATGTGCTGCCGGCGCTGTCTGTTGCTGCGCTGAACGCCAGCCAGGCGTAATCTCCCGCCCGGTTGTCGGCCCGGGCATGTGTGGCCAGGTGAATGACCCGCGCCGTAGAGGCCACCGAAAGGAAGCGGGCTTTCGTGGCATCGGCGCCGAAATACGCTTTCCCGTTCATGATGTCGTTGATCGCCGCGAGTTCCCGGCCGGAGAAAGGAAGGGGTTTCAACTCCTTGCGCACTGACCTGTCATTGCCGTAAATACTGTGCAGCAATGCCGTGTCGCCGGTGTAATAGGGCGCGAAACCGATAAAATCCGTCGAAGTCGCCTGCCGGAGTTTTTCCTTTTTCATCTCGCGCAGCAGCGTCGCAGAGTAGCAGTAATTGACGAGGTGTTTTTTCCCGAGATAGGGGAATGCGCCGTAATCGTAGCGATCCGTCGGGACATATTCCAGCAGTGCGTCGAAAGGGATGTAGCCCAGGGCCCCGTCGGGAATGATAACAAGCGAATGAGGGAGACCGGATTTCAGGGGTGCAATCAGTTTGTCGTACAGGGCGGTTGCGGCTGCGATATACCGGTCTACCGAACGTTTTACCGCAGCGGAGGACTGGTTTCGTACACGGCCGTATTCGCTCAGCGCGTTGTGCAGGTCTTCAATCAGCGTGTCGAGCGGAAAGTTCCGGGGTATTGTCCGTACATAAAACGTATCCCGTTTCACGCAGAAAGCCAAAATGGCGCTGTCGCCGACAAAGTATTCTACGAGTGCCTGTTCCGGCCCGAGCAGGGTATCCTGCAAATATTTGACCCCCGCAGCGCCAAGATTGTATTTGAGTTGGTAGTACCGGGGGTATTGTTTTTCCAGCATTTTTTTATTTCACTTAAGGTCGGTTTTCCGGTCGAACAATCGGGCCGACCAGACGGTAGTCAGGCTGTCGCGTGCGGCGGGGCCCTTGTCTTTTTCTTTCCGGATGAGTTCTTCAAGGTAGCTGATATCAATGTACAATTCCCGTTCGCGTTGCAGCAGGCTTTCGGGTATGCCGGCTTTCAGTTTGGCAGACTCGTCTTTCAGTTTGCCGTAAAGCAAGAACGCCCGTGCTTTTTCAGCGTAGTCGAAAGCGCGTTCCAGGTATTGGACCGACCCGGTGCTTTCTGCTGCCTGCAGGCAGGTTTCCGCCCCCGCGAAGTAGCCGTCGTGTACATCGGATACGAATTCCGCGCGCAAATCCTGTGGCCAGGAGAGGTATTGATCGGAAGTAAGCAGGCGGTCCATTTCCTCAAAGGGCTCGAGCGCCTGTTCGATGGAGTAATGTGCTTTACTGTAAATATTGGAGAAAAAGCGGCCTTTCATGCGCAGTAACTGCACCTTTCCATCGAGCGAAACGGGATATAGCGCAGGGCTTTCCCGGATTTCCAGGTTTTCGAACAGGGTGCGAATTTCTTCGTGCCTGCCCTTGGCCCGAAGCGCCCCGGCGAGTTTGTTCAGGGTGACCACGCATTCGGCGCCGACATCGTTGATGTTTTCCAGTTGGATGTAAAACGCTTTATAATAATAGACTATGGCAGAATCGGCGTTGTTTTGACGGGTGTAACATTCGGCGAGGTTGAAGCAGGCGCTGCCGATCCGCGGGTGATTGGCGCGTAGTTTACGCACCCGTATATCTATGGCGCGCCGGAAACAGGTGATGGCGGAATCCGTCTGACCGATTTTGTCCAGCACAAGGCCGAGATTATTGTAGGACGTGGCAATATCCTGATGGCCGGGTTTTAACGCATCCAGTCGCAGGTTCAATGCTTTCATGTTGTATTCCAGGGCTTCGTCGTAGCGTCCCTGTTCGAGCAGCCAGGAACCGAAGTTGCTGTATGTCCTGAGAATGTCTCCGTGTTTTGGCGGCAGCACAGCAAGGCGGATGGCCAGCGCCTTTTCGTAGTAATAATTGACCTTGTCGTACTGCCGGATATTGCCGTACACATTTCCCAGCGAGGAATAGGCAGAGGCTATGGCAATACTGTCGGCTTTTGGTTGAGCCTCGAGGATGGACAAGGCCTTCAGTTGGTATTCAATCGCCTTGAAGTTGTCCTGTTTCTCCCGGTATATCTGTGAAATATTGGAATAGACGCTCGCTACTTCCGTGTGATTTGCCCCGTAGTTTTTTATTCTCACCCGCAGGCATTCATCCAGGTATTCCAGCGCTTTTTCTGTGTCGATCCCGGTGAGCCAAAGACCGAGGTTGAGCAAAATATTGGATACCCGGACATCGTCTTTCCCGACAACCCTGGTGGTGATTTCCAGGGCCTTGAGGTCGAGGTCTGCCGATCGATCGGGCCTGCCTTTCCCGGCATGGAAGATGGCCTGAAAGTGGTAACCTTCCGCGACCTGCAGGCAGGTGTCGCCGAAATACTTTTTGTAAATGTCAATGGAACGCTGGGAGACGACTATGGCGCTATCGTTGTTGCCCTTCTGGTAGATATGATAGGCATTCCACAGATTTTGCCGCGCAAATGCAGTGTCTGCCGGCAAGTTGCCGGTTTGGGAAAATGCCGGCGCGCTGTAAACAACAAGTGCTGTTGCGAAGAACAGCCTGCCAATAATGTTGCATTTTCCTGGATTGATGTTGAAGTCTGGCATGGGAAAATTATTTTTTATTACAATTTTATTCCAGTCCATCATGAAAGTACAATATTTTTGACCAGTTCAATTCACAAAAAAACCAACAATCCCGCCTTATGAAAATTTTCTTTTTTGCCTGCATGATCTGCTGGCTTCTTCCCTCTGTTCCTGCATATTGCCAGTCAGGTGATATCTGCCGCTCCGTGGTCGGTGCGGCCGGCAATAGCGCCCAGTACCAGGACTGGACCATTGAATATACGGTTGGAGAGCCGGCGATCCTGACCCTCGAATCCGCATCAGCCGGGGAGACCGTCACGCAAGGCTTTCACCAGCCCGAGGAGTGTATTTCGGTCAGCACTTTTGGCCCGGACGGTACCGAGCCGTTTACGGCAACACTGTACCCCAACCCGACTACCGGGAGACTTTACCTCAGTTTTGACCCGGCCTACATCCCGGAGATGGATGCGCAGGTGCTCGACCTGACCGGGAGGGTATGCTCCCCTGCAATGCCCGTCAGAGCTGCCATGTTGAATGAACTGGATTACAGTGATTTGCCTTCGGGTTATTACCTGCTCACGCTCCGCAGATCAGGCGATGAAAGGTTGATGTCCATTCCTTTCGTGCGCATACAATGAGGGCTTGTCCAATGCTCTTAATTTTTCTATTTATTCAGTCCCGGTACTTGCGAAAATAAACCCCAACAACACCTCGATTTTCAATGCTCTAAAATTCGTTAATTTCTTAAATTCGGAGAATTCCGTTTAAACCTCGCCACATGAAAAAGCCATTACTCTTTTCGGTACTGTTCCTGCTGATCTGTCTTACCGGTCTAAGGTCGCAAAATGCACCGCAAGGAATTAATTATCAGTGTATTATCCGCGGAGCGGATAAAATGCCCATTGCCGGCACATCTGTTAAAATCCAGGTTCAGATCAGGGCCGGATCAGAAACCGGCCCTGTCGAATACCTGGAAACGCACGTGGTGGCGACCAATGATTTTGGCCTAGCCAATCTGATCATCGGACAGGGCACTCCGGGACAGGGTACGTTTGACGCTGTCGACTGGGGGGCTTCGGCAAAATTTTTGGTTATATCACTCGAATCGGGAACCCCCGGCGTATACGACCAAATCGGCGCTTCGCAACTGGTGAGCGTACCCTACGCCCTGTTCGCCCAAAAAAGTGCGGATGCCACGCTCGCCGGACCGGCGGGCGGCGACCTGACCGGCGCCTATCCCGACCCGGCAATAGCGGATGAAGCCGTGACTACCCAAAAATTGGCCGATGGCGCCGTCACAGGGGTGAAAATCGATCAGATGTCTGCTACGACGGGTATGGTGCTGCACTGGGACGGCACGACCTGGTCGCCCATATCGCTGCCGCCGGACACGGACAATGACCCAACCAACGAACTGCAAACCTGGAGTACCCTGCCCGGTATCCCTGCGGGTTTTGCCGACAATACGGACAATGTAAACGACGCCGACGCTGATCCGACCAATGAGCTGCAAAGCTGGAGCACCCTGCCCGGTATCCCTGCGGATTTTGCCGATAACACCGACAATGTGAACGATGCCGATGCCAATCCATCCAACGAAGGCAGTCTCAGCGTCTCCGCAGGTACGGCAGCCACTTCGATTATCAACTCGAATACTTCCGGATCGGTAGGTGTTACGATCGCAGCCGGCAATGGTCTGGGAATAAGTGAAACGGGTAATACCATCACACTGACCAATACCGGTGATACGAACCCCGCCAACGATGTTGAAATCGGCGATAATGCCGGCGGCGATCTCGCCGGTACTTACCCCGATCCTGCGATACGTACCGGCGCTGTTACGACGGATAAACTGGCGAGCAAGGCGGTGACGTCGGACAAGATCGACGATATGGGCGCCGTCAATGGAAAAGTACTCAAGTACATCAATGGCGCCTGGGGGCCCGGCGACGACAGCGGAGTGGGCAGCGTATCGCTCACGCAGGGTCCGGGTATCGGTATTTCCGGCGCTTCTCCCAACTTTACAATCCAGAACACGGGCGACATCGATCCTGCCAACGACGTGGAAATCGGCGACGCTGCCGGCGGCGACCTGGCAGGTGCGTACCCGGATCCCACGGTCAAAAACGGCGCCATTACCACTGGAAAACTGGCCGACAAGGCCGTAACGGCAATCAAGATCGACGATATGGGCGCCGTCAACGGCAAGGTGCTCAAATACAACAACGGCGCCTGGGGACCCGGCGACGACAATGCCGGCATCAACAGCGTCTCGCTGACTGCAGGTCCAGGCATTGGCATTTCCGGCGCTTCACCCAACTTCTCGATCCAGAACACCGGCGATACCGACCCGAACAACGACGTGGAAATCGGCGACATGGCAGGCGGCGATCTTGCCGGCACCTATCCGAGTCCTGTAATTGCAGCCAATGCAGTCGGTTCGGCTGAAATTATCGACAATTCAATCACCACAAACGATATCGCCAATGGCGCCATTTCCGCGATTAAACTGAGCCAAATGGGCGCTGCCAACGGGCAGTCGCTCGTGTGGAACAACGGCTGGGCCCCTGCGGCAGTGAGCGGAAACGGGTGGCAGCTCTGTGGACAAGCGGTGCCTGAACGGATAGGTGTCGGAATTTGCCCATTTCCCGATTCCAAACTGGAACTGCGCTACGACACCCCGAACGAAGATAAATACGGCGCTTATTTCGACATCAGCGGCGCCGGACTGAACAGGGGTATGAAAATTGACGTCCGCGACGGAAGTAATGAAAATGACGGAATTATCATTGAAGCCCGGCAAGGGGCCAACGATACCAGGGCCGGTGTCTTTTTTGCCTACAATTCAGACCGGAATTTCGGGGTATTTACGGATGTCGGATCCAACTCGGAAAATACGGGACAAAACATCGGCATTTATGCCAGGGCCCGCGATCGTTCCAACAACTTCAACGAGCCTGATTTTGCCTTTTTCGCAACGGTTGACAATGCAGCGGAAGACTGGGCGGGTTATTTTGACGGAAAGATCGGCACCAACGAATACCTTCAAATCCAGAATCCAACAGGAAACAGCTGGCGCCTTGACGTGAACAATGGCAGTAACGTACTCAACCTGGTTTACAACGGCGCAACAGTCGGCACGTTTTCCACGACAGGTAATTACAGCTCGCCCTCCGATTCCCGTTGGAAAGAAAACATACAACCGCTGCAGCAATCGCTGCCTAAAGTGCTCGCACTGGGAACGTATTCCTATAACTTTACCTATGATCCGGAAAAGCAGAAAAATATAGGCTTTCTGGCGCAGAATGTAGAAGACCTGTTTCCCGAACTGGCCATCCGCTCGCCAAACGACGACGGCGAAGAAAAACTCATGCTCAACTACGCGGGCTTTTCCGTTGTTGCGATCAAAGCCATTCAGGAACAGCAGGTGATCATTGAAACCCAACAGGCGAAAATTGAAAGCCAGGAAGCGCGGATTGATGCCCTGGAAAAGGAAATGGCCTCCATCAGGGCGCTGGTAGCGTCATCGTTGAAGGCCGGATCGGCGCCCGGCGGCGACAAATAGATTTACGGTTATGCGCAAAGAAATTGCGTGGTTTGGGGTTGCGATAGGCGTTTGGGCGGCGATTCTGTTGCCCGAACGCCTGTATGCCCAGCAGCCTGCCGCGATTTTGGAACACGTGGTCCATGCCGAACGACTGGTCGATGAGGGGCATTTCGTGGCAGCGCTCCGGGAGGCAAAAACAGCAGGCACTCAACTGTCATCCTGGCCTGCTGCGCCCGATTCGCTAAAGGCTCGCGTTTGGCTTGCCACCGGCCGCTCGTATAAAATGTTGGCACGCAATGAGGCGGCGAATGCTATGCTGGACTCCGCCCTGGCATCAGCAGGTAAAAATCTGCCGGAAATGTACCATGCCATCATGCTGGTCCGCGGAAACGCCCAACAACTGCAAAATGCCCTGCATTACTTTGAATCCGGGACCACCCGAAAGGAGACCCTGCTCGCCGAAGCGTTTTTGGTGACAGGCGCCCGCCAACTGGCTACCGGACCCGATTCCGGTACCCTTTCTCTTTTCCAAAAGGCAATGAGCCTCCTGGAAAACAACGGCAGGAAGGTCTCGGCCGCCACAGCGCGTGCGCATCAATACATCGGATATTATTACTGGAAACAAAGCGCTCAATACAGCACGGCCATCGCATCATTTTTGGAGGCGGAGCGCATCTACCTCCGGATCGGCGGCCCCGAAAGCAATTACCTGGCGCCATTGTATGTCAACCTTGGCGGCTGTTACGATGATATGGGTTTTCCGGCCAGGGCGCTCGACCTGTACAGGAAGGCATTGGACAATTTTACGGCACAGGACAAGGCGCTTGCCGAAACGGAGGGCCATTATGAGCCGTATCCCCTGCTGTACCGCATTTTCAACAACGTCGGCAACTCGCACGGCGACCTCGGCGAATACACCCTGGCCATCAGGTACCTGGAAAAAGCAAAAGAGCTGGCGCCGCAAAAAGGCAAGTATTGGAATAACCTGGGCGATGCCTATCTCGGGAAGGAGGATATCGACAACGCGGAACGGTGTTTCCTGCAGGCCCTGGAGACCCTGCCCGCCGGGGATTCCCAGTCGCTAGCACGCCCTTACCACAACC
>ERZ724519.723-NODE-723-length-14029-cov-4.605195_pt1 | contig 14029 bp, 9 predicted proteins | sample MGYA00376052_ERZ724519 | MGnify/ENA primary metagenome ERZ724519 (study PRJEB28724, sample SAMN07190883) | activated sludge metagenome | isolation source: activated sludge of sewage treatment plant in Hong Hong | place: Hong Kong | collected 2016-03-17 ... | reverse complement strand
TCATCACCACATCAGCGATCATAGCGCCCTTTTTGCCTGCGCTGGGTCTTGCCGACGATACGGGCAGGTTGTTTGCATTGATGGCGATGGGGTGCGGCTCCATGACCCTTTCACACGCCAACGACTCCTACTTTTGGGTAGTGTCGCGTTTTGGACAATTACCGGTACCCGCGACGCTGCGGGTCTTTTCCACCGCCACCCTGATCATGGGGAGCAGTGGCTTCCTGGCGCTATGGCTGGTAAAATATTTCATCAATAGGAACGCCGGCTTTTTTATCTCCTGATTCGCATAAAGTATCTCTGTCATTCTATACATGATGCGTCCCGTCTGACGCGCCAGCGTCTGTACGGGAATCGTTCGTTGCCAACCCCATCCCGTCTGACGCGCCAGCGTCTGTACGGGAATGGTTCGCTACCCCTCCCCGTACAGACGCTGGCGCGTCAGACGGGGTTGGTCACAAATTCCAGGACAAGGGTATCTGCGCTGCCGTACGCGTCAGGTTTTCAGCCGTTCTGTCGAGCATTTCCTGCAGGGGCCGTTCCACCTCATTGATGCTCCAGGCGGCCTTCAGGCCAATAGCCGCCAATTGTTCGGGGGAGGCAGCGAGCCGGCCGCACAAGGCGACCACCGGCACACCGCTTAGGGTGGCGCGCCGGCAAATACTTTGTACCAGTTTGCCGTGCAGCGTTTGCCCGTCCAACTGTCCTTCACCGGTGATAACCAGGTCGGTTTTTGCCAGGGCATCGTCGAATCCGGCAATATCCATGACCAGGTCCGCGCCACGGCGCAAGGTGGCGTTCAGAAAAGCCATTGCGCCAAATCCAGTGCCACCGGCAGCGCCTGCGCCGGGTATCCTGGCCAGATCGCTCTTGCCCAGTTGTTCAGTAGTCAGTCGGGCAACATGGCGCAGACCGGCGTCCAGAATAGAGATACCCAGTTCGTCGGCGCCTTTTTGACGGGCATATACAAAAGCGGCGCCTTCGGGTCCGAAAAGCGGGTTGGTGACGTCGCAAATCACCTCGGTCTCCGGCACAATCACAAATTCAGGGGGTGTGATCCGGGCGATCTGGGACAGCGCAAGTCCGGTTACGGCCATTTCGTGCCCCGAATCATCCAGAAAATTCCAGCCCAGGGCGGATGCCATGCCGGCGCCGGCATCGTTGGTCGCGCTGCCGCCAAGTGCCAGAATGATTTTTGACACACCCTTGTCTATGGCATCTGCCAGTAAAAGACCGGTCCCGTAGGTTGAAGTATGGAGCGGGTTGCGCTCCTGCCGGGCAAGCAATTGCAAACCGGAAGCCCTTGCCAGTTCGACCACAGCCGTGCTGCCATCGGCGCTGAGGCCGTAGGACGCGCGGATCGGGCGAAGGAGCGGATCAAAGGTATCCACTTCAACAGCATGCAGGTCAAGGTGAAAGGCAAGCACCTCGAAGGTGCCTTCACCGCCGTCGGCCAAAGGAAACAACGCGATATCGGCATTGCCTTGGTTTTGGCGTAGACCTGCGGCAATAGACCGGCAAACTTCCGCTGCAGGCAAGGCGTCTTTAAAGGAATCGGAGGCAATGAGGATACGCATTTGGGAACAGGGTTTATCCGCAAAAAAGCACTTAATTACTGGTAAATAAACGAATTATTTTGTTGATAATCAACAATTTTAGCATCATTATTTTAACAAAAAACGGCTTAGGTATATCAATAAAAAGTGATATGCCTAAGCCATTTTAGCAGAAATAGTTAAGTATCACCGCACCTCGATAGTTCCCAAATGCACCCCTTCTCCCGAGGCGCCCAGTTGATACACATGCATTTCGAAACAAGGCGGAGAATGGCCGTTCCTGGTTTTCACATATGCCCAGTCGACGTCTGCAATGGCAAGCGAAAAGGTGTTCCAGCCATCCTGTGTGGTCTCTCCCACATAGAACCTCTTTGGATATGCGGCTCGCGTCCTGTCGCATGGTTTGAGTTCCACGTAGATCTTGCTACCCAATGCTCCTTTTGCTAAAACATCAAAATCAAGGGCTGGCTGGTAATGCAGTGTATTGGGTCTGATCTGTTCCGAAAGCGGTGGGTCCCCGCCTTCGCCCTTTCCCGAACCCAGCAGCCTGCTGGCGCCCAGATAAACGAGCAGAAAAAGTACAATTCCTGCAAATGCCCTGGCCGGGCCGGGCCACTTAGCCAAATAAAAGCAGGCAGCGAATGCTACAAAAGCCAGGAAAAGCGGAAGGGTGCTGTTTATCTGGCCCATTTTTCCTGAGTCCGGAAGCATACCGGGAACATTAGCCAGCATCCAGCAAGCCAACAGGACAATTGGTGGAATAAACCAAACGGGAGTTTTGCTATTTGGCGGCTTCGGCTCGGGGGGGTGGTTAGGTTGTATAAAATGTCCCATTTCCTTTATTTTTTTGTTGGTTGGCGTTGATTTTTCTTGGCTTCTTCCCAGTCGATATAGATAATTATGCTGCAATTGCGCTTTTGCAAGTCCCTGATCGGTTTTACCGAACCTTCAACGATCGTCACTTTATCAGGGCGTGTTTTCAGGCGATGGTTGAAAAGCAGGCAACTTTTTACAAATGCGGCGCGCAACTGGGGCAGAAACGGGTTAATGATGGTGTTTCCAATAACAACCGTGTCCTTTTTTACCGCATGTCGTTGCCGGTCTACTTTCAGCAATGGAATCGTATGGAAAGAGGGATCGTCGTAAAGCGGATGAAATGGTTTGGGCCTGAACGTTACACTGTCCGCCGAACCCTGTACGAACACATGGTAGGCGCTGTTCCCGTAGTCCTGCATGATTCCGATCACCAGTTCTGAAAACGTTTGGATAGCAGGCGAAAAAGCCTTCCAGCGAGACTGATCGCCGTGCTTGACATCCGAATCATCTTCGATGACGTATTCCCCGCCGGCGAAGAACAGGACCTCCAGTGTTTTCGCGTTTTTGAACTTTACATCATAGGGCACGCCATTTTCCCCCGGAATGATCCGTCCGTCGCCCTGTACCAGTTGTCTGATTTCGATAAAAGAGTCAATCAAACCTCGGGAAAGCAGCTTTTCCAGTTTTTCAATCGGTCCTTCACGGGGCGTTTCGGGAGCCTTTTCCGGCCTGGGCGCCGGTTCCTGCCTGCTTTCAGGTTCCGGGTCGTTACGCGCGCCAGTATCTTTGCCCGAGCAGTCCTGACCCTGGACCAGGCCAAGCGACCGGGCAGTTTCGGACTGGTAAAAGCGAATGATTAAATCCTTGTCGATACCGAATGTATCCTTGTAAGTCTTTCTTTTTGCCTTCGCCTGTTGCAACGGCAATTTGTCAATTTTTTCAAACTCGGTCAATGCATCGCGCAGGTGGCGGCAGGACAGCACGGTATTGCCTTCCAGCGCTGTACGCATGTGCTCGTACAGGTAGACAAAAACCGGGTATTTGGAACTCACCTGTGTTTTAAGCCGGCTGAATTCCAGTTTAGACTGTTTGAAAAACGTTTCAAATTCCTCCTCTGTAAGGTCCGTGGAATCACGCTTCCCCATGTAACACCAGTACATCTGGTTGAAGGCATCGATCACCTGTCCATTAGGAGAAGGCTGCCCCGCAGCCCTGGTTGGCGGGAGCGTGAAAAAAAGCAGGATGAGCACGAGGGCAGAAAAGTATCGCATGACAAATAAAGTTTTGATTTAGCAGAAAGGAGTGGACGAAATTGGAGCATCCTTATCGGGGCACAGTCGCCGATTCAAAGCATAGAAGTCAGGTCGGCCCCAATTATCACCTTTGCCCCCCGATGTACGAGAATCACCTTCCAGAATTGCAATGCCTGATTGACCGTATCGTCGTTTTTCTCGTTTCGGTACGCTACCAGGTAAATGGTTATGCTGTCGAGCGACGGCAGCGGACACACGCGGGATAAAGTCGAATCAGCAAATCCCACGGGATCATTCAGGTATTTCAAGTTCTCTGGCGGATAAAGCGAAAAGAGCGCGCTGTTTTCCAGAAAATCAGAGTACACCACCATGATCTTGTATTTGGCCGGATCTGACGCCAGACGAGTCAACTCATTGCACAAACCCTGATATATTTTGGATTGGCCGGCATCCTTGCGGTAAGTTCGGCCAAAAGCATCGAACGCGTCCAGCGCATCGTGTTCAAATTCAGATACATCATCCTGGCGGACATAAGGATTGACCCCTAAAAAACCGGCGTCTACTGCCGGAAGGGTTGCGGTGCGGACACTGTTCTGCGACAACGCATTCAGGGCGGATAACCGCAATTGCCCGCTACCATTGTCCTGTTTCAGGGGATCATGCACAATCAGCCAGGTGAGTGCGGCGATATCTTTTTTGTAAAAGGCACTGTCGTTGAAAGCCTGCTCTGACACGTCGCAAAGCACGGCAATGGTAGTGGAGGGGGAATGCTCCCGTTGACACCCTGTAAGGTGTAGCAGGACAGCGACACTAAGCAATACGAAAAAGCAGCAGGTTTTCATTGTTTGAAAGCATTAGGAAGATTAGAAAAAGTCGATCCGGTTCAATTGGCGTACCGGGTGTTCAGGGGCGGCTTGGATACATCCACCGGGGGCCATTTAAGTTCGGGAATCAGGTGCAGGGACAAGGCAAGTTCGGGCAATGGCGCCCGCCAGGCCACCGGCTGGGCATGGTTGGTCCTGAATTTCAGGTTCTCCTCGCGCCGGCACAAAATAGCGGCGTGGCAATATGCCTGTTGTTCCCGCTCCAGGCGCTGACCGAGGGCCAACACCTGGTTGTAAAGCGCTGTGGCATCGTGTATGGACTGTTGTACAACGGACAATCGGTTCTGCGCCGCGGCTTCTGCCTGAGAGAATGTCTGCTGGATACCTTCCTTTTTTTGTTGGTAGCGATCCGTCTCTGCACGAATCTGCTCCTCGAAACTGGCCAGTGTACGGGCATGGCGGCGCTGCGCCTGTTGGACGGCGCGGTGGGCGTCGCTCAGTGCAATACTGGGATCGTGCGCCAGGAAAGAAGCGATGGCTGCAGCCATAAAAAACAGCATGTTGACCGTGAAAAAGAACGGTACACTCGCCGCAGGCGCATCCTTCAAAACATCCGTGCGCAGTTCGCTGGCAAAGTGGCTCAGCACCACCGCTCCGAGGCTCAGGGCGCAGGCGATGAGGTAGTAAGCGGGTCGTTCGCCGGCCTGGCGGAACAGACGGCCCGCACTATGAGCGATGACCGGCATAACGACCACGAACGACAGGGAAAATATCATTGTCATGAGCAAAGAATCCCGGAAAACGAAAAAAGTCTTGTAGTTCAGCGGCACTTCCAGTATGCCGATAATTACCGCGATGGCGATGGCCCAGAAAGGCCTGATCTTTTGGTGCAGTTCATAGCGGCCCAGGTGTCGGGATATCCCTTGCAGGCGGTTCTCTGCGGCCTCGATATCCGTCTTGGCCCGGTTGAAAGGAGGTGCGTTTTCCAGTGCCTTGAGGTTGTCAAAGTGGATATCCAATGACTCCTCCAGGAGCCGGTCACGGACTTGCAACGCGTTCCGGACCTGTTGTGCAACCCAGGCCTCTGACCACTGATCCATTTCGGTCACAGCCGATTGCCACCGGCGGTCTTTGATGTCGTGCAACATCTGCCGCACCATCCCGGCTACTGTTTCCACCCTCGACTGGTAGCGGGCCAGCATGTTCCGTTCGTCGGGAGGCATGGTTTCGTCGGACACGGCGGGCAGGTTGCGGCGTCCGTCCTGCTCTCCGAAGGCACGGTTTTGCTCCAACTGCCGGATGTGATCCTCGTGAAGTTGGCGCTCAAAGGCGTGCAGGCGATCGATATAGGTTAAGTTCTCCATGGTAATGATTTAGTTGATCGGTGAAAGAGCGAATCTGATCTATTAAGGCGAAACAGCAACATCACGCGCGAAACCAAATTTCGCAGCGCACCATTCACGCGTTGTGCCCTTTCAAATTCGTTCAATAAAATGATCGGTCAGGAAAAGCCGCATGATTGTCCGGCCTTCAAAAGGCGAGGCGCCGGGATAGAGTCCGCGCTCCAGCGAGATATAGAGGTTCTGGTCATCGTCGTTGCGGAAGTTGACCTTGTCTGTCAGACGCAGGTGATAACGCGCGTGCAGGTAGTCGGAAGCCATTTCAACATTCATCCGACCCAGGCAGACTTCAGGGAAAGTGTGGTATTGGCCAGACCGCTGGATGCCGACCACAATGACCACCTCGAAGCCGACGGCAGATTCCAGTGATCCGAGGTAAATGGCGTAATCGTCGCAATCGCCACGCCGGATTCGGTGCGATTCTGCCGGATGCGCAAAATAGTCGCGACCGGCAGGGTCGTTGACGTAGTCCCAGTCGGTAGCCGAATCAAACAGGTCGCATAATTGTCCGAGGTTCAGCAGCCGGTCTGCATTTTCAGGCGCTATCAAGGAAACGGCTTCGGGCCGCACTTCAGCCACCTGACAAGCATCCAGGACATCCTCTCCTTTGCGGTATAAAGCGTTAAAGCGATTACGTAGCGCCTCGAACCAGCCGGGCGGAACGTGGGTCAGGAAAACCGGGGGCACCCGAGGTGCTTCGAGTCGTGGGCGCGCTTCGGTAATTTCCGGTTTACTGTTATCAGGTGAGGCTGTACCCTGCGAGTCCAGGATGACATAAACGATAGCGACAAAGAGGGCGAATTGGAAGAGGTCTTTCATGATGCAGCAGATTTAGTGAAACCTTCTGCATGTAAAAGGAGAAATGAAAATCCGCCCTGCGAAATGCCGATTCGCAATCCCGGGCTGTGGCTGGAATCATGTGGAATTTTAGAGCACCGGATCGCCTGTATCCCAATCGGGGGCGTGTCTTAGGGTGGCGTCGTTGCTCAGGCCGGGTACATATTTAAACGGCTCGTGTTCGCCGCGTCTCTTAAGGATCAGGGTTGCTTCCAGGTATGTTTTGAGCTCCGGGTGATCGAGCTGCGCGATAGCCGCATCGATACCTTTTTTCAGGCTAGTGTTGGCATTATGGGCGCCGGTCGGTTTGAACGCCTGAAAAATCTTGAACTCTTTTTTGTCAAAATTACTGTCCGCCTTGATGATCTTGCTTTTGTCGCGAGCTAAAAAATATTGCTGATAGTAATAATTGTTGTTGGGCTCATGCTCAATCAGCACCATGAGCAATTCAAATATTATGCGCCAAACCTTTGCAATATCTTCAGGCTTGCTCAATTGTTTCAAAGAGTCCTGATAAAAGTCCAATTCACTTTTCAGTTCTTTTTTCCGCCTTTTGTTCTCCGCAGAATCAAACTCCTGTGAGCTGCCCGGCCCCTTGGCAAACCGGTGCTTGCCATAAATTTCCAGGGCAGAAAATCGACGCTCGGGGTGTTGAAGCAATATCCTGATGGCTTCCAGGCCCACATTCCGCTCTGCATTTGAAAGCATATTCACTTGTGCGCCTTTAAAAAGAATAACCCAGTCTTTTTTCCCATCGGGTAAATAAAAACTAAACGGCTTCGGTGGCGTCAGTGTACTGTCCTCCTGCTCTACAGCAGCGTATGATATACGCGCGATATCCTTCCCCAGATTCTCAATAAGCGTGAAGATTTGATTGAACTTGGCGATCAACGTTTCGCGATCAGGTACCGGTGCATGCAGACGCTCCCAGCGTCCAAACAAATTCCTGGCAAAGTACCGCTGAAGCGGCGACCACACCACATGCGAATGGGTGTGGTTCGTTTCGATGGCAGGCAATTCGTACGCTAAACAATATTCCTGATTACCATTACGGACAACTATTTCCCAGGTTTGCCTATTACCAGGCCACAGATTGAAATAGTTCTCCGCATTTTGCGGCGCCGTTCCGTTTGATACGACATGCGTCGCCGGAGCAAGCCAGGGGAGCAGTATCTGGTTGAACTGATGGCAGAGTGTCTCGGTATCGGCAATACGGAGCAATACTTCATCGGTAAAATACTCATCCAGTTCGGTCTGCAGCGCCTCCATGAGCAAGGCACTGATACCCGGGCGCCAGAGGTTGGTCGTTAATGACTCCTGATCGGACAGCAATAAAAAACCTATCGGCGATGTAAACAGCCCAAGTGACAGAGGGATATAGCTTTGGCGACCGTCTTTGCCTAAAAGACCGGAGATTTCGGGAGGCAGCTGCACCGGACCGACCGGGTTGAAAAGCGACTTTGCAAAATCAGGGTCCAATACCTTGCGTTCGTCAATCACCTCTATATGATTACCGGTTGGGTAAAAATGAAATATTTCAAAGTGAACAGCCCCCCCAGGCTGCGGACAGCCCAAACTGAGGAAGGTCAGTTTTTCAAACGTTTTCAAATGGTCAACCAGCTCTTTGACAAAAAGCGAACTGCGGCGGGTAATAGGAAACAAATGCATGGTTTGGAGTAAAATACTTTGGACAAAAAGCGTGTTCTTGCCTTGGATAAGTGTTTGCGAAATGGCATTTCGCACTGCGAAATCCCATTTCACCTTATTACAAATACAACTCTAACCAGTAATTTTCCACACTCCAAAAAGGCTATGCGGGAATAAACAAGCCGCTAAAATACAAAACCGAGGGTTATTTGTTAAATTTATACAGTTTTTGAACCATAGATGTACCTGTTCCCCGGTATGGAGGGTGCGTCTTCTATTCATGTATCGCTTAATTTGTAAAGATTCCTGACCATTATGACTCATCTTGCCCTGCTTGAGACATACAAACAAAAGCCGCTTTTTGAAATATTACGTGATCCGTCCTTTCCGCAAGAGGCTTTAGAGAGCATCCTTTCCCAAATTCTGGCCGCCCGCAAACAATCCCTTGAATTAATGCGCCCCTGGATGGTACTGGATCAACCTGTGTACAAGGTCAAGTCCTATTCTTTGGAAGAACTGGCGCTGGACTCGCTGGCAAACCAGCCAAGAGAATGGCTTGACGAATTATCTCCCTTTTTTGAACAAACTTTTTCCAAAGCCCTGATCCATCGGGACAAGGTGGTTTTGAGCCGGTTGAAGACATTGATTTCCGAAGCGCATGCCGGCGTATCGCCAACCTTTCTGGAAGACCTGCTGCACAAGCCGCCGGTCATTTATACAGAATTGGAGGAACTGGATATTTGGCTGCTGCGCGCCAAATTATGGGAGCATCTGGAAGAAATCGGGCTTTATATTTTTGAACTGGACGAGCTCCTCGAGCAGCGCCCCTGGTTGCTGGTAGTCAAAATATATGCCTTCAGAGAAAAAGACCCGTATACCGCCCTGGAATTACTGCATTACTGGGATGAGTCTGAGGACTACCTTCTTTCTCCCGAGATCGAGGATTATGTATCCGTCTATCTTCGACATGCTATTTACAACCTCCTGCATGATGGCGTCCTGGAAAATTACCACCAGTTCCTTAACCTGACATACAGTTTTCAAAAGGCGCATATTCGGGAATTAATAAAAAAAGCATTGCAACATGAATGGTTGCAGGATATAGCGAAACAATTCGATCAGATCAATAGCATTGTAATTGACGCCAATATCGCCAAATCAAAGCAACACGCTTTAGCTAGTCTTTTTAACTGAATAACTGCGGTGTAACTGAAGATTACTGCCGGGAGTAATTTTCAGCCCCCAACCAATGTATCTAACCATGGGCGACTCCTTTATCCTCGATTTTCGTGACCCAAGAGGTCTGGCTAATGACATTCAATTCTGCGATGCCCTCAACCATCTCCCAAGAGCGCGCCAAAAGATATTTTTCGATACTGCCGGCGCGGTCGACATGCTTTTGGGTTGGGAAGCACTGTTCGACGGAGAAATCCGCTCCATTAAATGGCGGTTTTTCAAAAAGCAACCCATGTTGCTTTGCGCTCTGGCGTACAAAGGATGGCTGGGGCCGATACACCTTTTGCCCCCGCATACGGAAGAACTGGTCAACAAAATGCTCCGGGATAAACGCCGTTTCCCGGACCATCCGCAGGAAAGCCTGCAGATGCTTACCGATGCATTCTGGGCGGAGATCAACCTCTATATAAAGGAAACCGGCCTGGAACGGGATGTCTATATCGCCGCTTTGCAAAAGGACGCCACGAGTATTTTCAAGGGTGTTTTTCTGGGCAGGAACGGAGGATTCTGGAAAAGCCGCTATAAGAACCTCAAAGATGGTGAACACATTCTCCACCTGGCGAGCGACGCAGATTATGCCTATGGCGATATCACGTCGCACCCATTGTTCCGTCCCTTGTTGCGTTTTTTAAACAAAGAACGCGAAAAACAGGCGAATAACTATCTGGACGCCATTGCGTTATGTCTGCTCGACGAAAACCTGAAAAAGTTTGATCTCTCGAATGCCAGCACCACCTTGCCCATATTCTTTTCCAACCAGGACCCTATTCTCAAAGCGGTGTCTCACTTCAGCCAAGAGCGCGATAAAGACGGTAGGTATCCGTTTACCTATCACGGGCCCAGAGGCCGACCCTTCCTGATCGTGCGCAATTGCAATTTCTTTATCATTAGTGGTATTTACCAGGGCATAAAAGAAAATTCACTCCCGGAATTACTGGAGAAGTATACCAGCTACCTCAACAGTCTGCGCAGCAAGGTCGATGACAAGGCTTCCGGTGACAGCAACATGAATGAAGAATCTGTCAGCGATTATGCCTCGGTTTTCTCGTATGTCCAGCCCTCTTCAGAAGAAAACGTGCTGCTGAGTTTTTTCCAGGAATGGTGGCGCATGCATGGGCCCGATGAACTGAATGCGATCCTGTCCGACCAATTGGGGAAGCAGGAAGTTTCCAATGAAGAAGTGACGCAGTTTATTGAAGCCGAACAGGCGCGCCAACGCCAGCAATTGCAGGGATTTGGCGACCGGATAGGCATCGTCAGGGGCATCTGGCACGACTTTGCCGATCTACCCACCTTTGTTGAAAAAAACAAGTTAAACCTGACCGACCTGGATGTGTACAAGGAGATCGGTCCAAGGCTTTACTACCCGGAGGCCGTTTGCAACAGGGTCCAGGAACGCATGAACAGTATCATTCAGGCTTTGCGCGACCGGTCGAACAGCGAACGGGAATTGGTAGATCCGATTGCGGAAGTAGTCAACGACCTGGCCAGCGCGCTGTTCAGCGGCAACAAGCAGTCGTTCGATGCAGAAAAACTGGAGCGATTGACCTGCGGCCTGGCTGTTTTGTGGCTTTTTGAAAAGTATGAACGGATCGGTCAAATTTGCGACACCGTGTACGAACGCTACCGCGATGCCGATCCTTCAGACGAGGCCGACCAGTATCCCTCACCCACGATCGCCCTGATCCATGCCGCCGCCATTCTCGCCGGTCGTTTGCCCAAGCAGGACCATGTGCTGCGCATTATCACCTGCGTGATGCGCAAATTCGGCGCCCAAAACTACAATGTCTGGCTCGCCCTCTCCTACATCCACACCTCCATCTGGCGGTTCTCCGGCGGCGGGTTCAACTGTCCGGAATGGCATTACTACCGCACCCAGCGATTCGACTTCGAGCCACCCTACGAAACCAATCTCCGGGAGAGCCTGAAACTAAGCGGACAGACCTATTTTTGGCTGATCGACGATGAAAAAAACAACAAGGAACTGACCCTTGAAAAGAAACGGGAACGGCGGGCCAAACTGTTTTATGCCTTGAACAACTACCTGTTCATGCTGGCCATTTGCGGAACCGCCGAAGAATTCCGTAACAGCATCTACCTGGCAGAGGTGTTCCAGGATGGCGTACCCATTACCGATGTCTGGCACAAAAGCCGTTATGCAGACACCCTGGCTTGTTACTATTTCCGCATGACACTGCTGAGCCAGACCCAGAGCGAGTTCGAGCGGAATGTTAAAAGAGCCCTTTACCACAGCGAAGTGTCCATAGACGATTACCCCATCGATACCTATATTCAGATCAACATGAAAATCAAGGAGATAGCCGAAAAAGGGTTTGATTATGTGCGAGACAGGCTGGCGCCTTATGTGCAGAAAAGGGCAGCGGATGTGGTGGTATACGAGATATAACAGGGTGACACAAATGAAACGCAGGATCGGCCAGTGGGACCACTTGAATAGAAGGGTTCGATCCCACTCGGGGCTACACATGATTTTCTGATTCAATTCCAATCTGGTACGGTTAAAAGTCCAACTCGCCGGCGCATCGCCCAACGAGCCGGAAAGTTTCAATTCCATTCTGGTACGGTTAAAAGGCTTATGCAAAAAACCAGTTTACTCAAGGAAATCTAGTTTCAATTCCATTCTGGTACGGTTAAAAGGGCAAAGGCTCTTTCGGATGCGCAGCGCGAAGTGAAGTTTCAATTCCAATCTGGTACGGTTAAAAGAAGAAACAAACAAAGGCGCTCGACCTGTTGGAAGAGTTTCAATTCCAATCTGGTACGGTTAAAAGGTGCCGGCGTGGATGGCTTCTTCGGCGGCATCTGGTTTCAATTCCAATCTGGTACGGTTAAAAGGGAATGCGCACGTAGAGCGGACGGGTGCCTACGGCAGTTTCAATTCCAATCTGGTACGGTTAAAAGCCACAACACGACGATGAAGATGAAGGCGGAACCCAGTTTCAATTCCAATCTGGTACGGTTAAAAGACCCCGCGCTTTCGTGTCGGCGCGAAGTAGTCCGTGTTTCAATTCCAATCTGGTACGGTTAAAAGACGAGTCTGGCGGCAAAACTTACACTTGGTCGCAAAGTTTCAATTCCAATCTGGTACGGTTAAAAGACAGCCGCGCCGTTGAAATTCGCAACTTCTCCCGGAGTTTCAATTCCATTCTGGTACGGTTAAAAGTCTTCGGGATAAACGCAGACGCCACCAACCCGTCGAAGTTTCAATTCCATTCTGGTACGGTTAAAAGCCTGGCTCATTGTCAAAAATAATGCCCATATGCCAAGTTTCAATTCCATTCTGGTACGGTTAAAAGTTTACTGTTGGCAACTTCACAAGTTCTTCCTTCGGTTTCAATTCCATTCTGGTACGGTTAAAAGGACGGCGGATAACACAAAAGCGCATTGGTTTGTAGGGTTTCAATTCCATTCTGGTACGGTTAAAAGTTTAGACCGGCTGCGTGGTAAGAAAGTGCGATGTCTGGTTTCAATTCCATTCTGGTACGGTTAAAAGCTTTTTACTTTTATCGGGAACGTCTGAATCAAGGAGGTTTCAATTCCATTCTGGTACGGTTAAAAGAGGTTTTTAAAGTGCGGATTCTCTTTCACTCCGTCAAGTTTCAATTCCATTCTGGTACGGTTAAAAGGGCTATCAAGGTCACGTGCCTCGGAAACAACTTTCTGTTTCAATTCCATTCTGGTACGGTTAAAAGACAATGGGTAAGTTTCAGATATTCAATGCCGGAAAAAGTTTCAATTCCATTCTGGTACGGTTAAAAGGGGCGCACGGTTGGCGAGGCCGAGGGCGGCGAGTGGTGTTTCAATTCCATTCTGGTACGGTTAAAAGGTATCGTTAAACAGTTGGATGCAGAATTGCTCAAAAGTTTCAATTCCATTCTGGTACGGTTAAAAGCTATATGCAGGGCGTTCACCGTATGTGGGTTAAACTGTTTCAATTCCATTCTGGTACGGTTAAAAGGCGCGGTTGAGTGCGATGGTTTTGCCGGACCAGTTCAGTTTCAATTCCATTCTGGTACGGTTAAAAGGCCGGGGCTGGCCTGTAAGGCTGCGCCCTGAAAGGGTTTCAATTCCATTCTGGTACGGTTAAAAGTCAGCACGTGGGCAATGGGGCCGAGTCCCGGCACAAGTTTCAATTCCATTCTGGTACGGTTAAAAGCTACACGGATGCGATGCGGGCGGAAACAATCACCTTGTTTCAATTCCATTCTGGTACGGTTAAAAGGGGCATCAGGCCCAGTGCGCCGAGGTCTATGTCGCGTTTCAATTCCATTCTGGTACGGTTAAAAGGCGCACAACGCTTTTCGGGCCGATAGCAGCAAATTTGTTTCAATTCCATTCTGGTACGGTTAAAAGCGTGGTGTCTACCCCTACTGGCACGCAGGGCGATAGTTTCAATTCCATTCTGGTACGGTTAAAAGCACCGCAACCGCCATTCAGGGCGA
>ERZ724519.722-NODE-722-length-14039-cov-4.373856_pt1 | contig 14039 bp, 4 predicted proteins | sample MGYA00376052_ERZ724519 | MGnify/ENA primary metagenome ERZ724519 (study PRJEB28724, sample SAMN07190883) | activated sludge metagenome | isolation source: activated sludge of sewage treatment plant in Hong Hong | place: Hong Kong | collected 2016-03-17 ... | reverse complement strand
TTCATCACCGGCTGGGAATCATCTGCTAGCAGAGGAGCGGCCCATGTTTCTTCTCACTGGAAGCTATCAAAGTCGCCCTCTGCAGTATCGCTTCGCTCAGAGTGTCGTCTTGCTTGGGCGTGCCCAGGACAACGATCTCCGCATGGCTGATCGCTATGCATCCGCGCATCACTGCATGGTTCTGTGCTTCGAGGGACGCTTCCTTGTCCGTGACAGAAACAGTCGCAACGGAACCAGAGTGGCCGGGCGCTGGGTACACGGGGAGGTTCCGATTGCGGTGGGCCAAGAGATACAAATCGGAGAGACAATCCTTCTTCTTCAGCTTGAAACAGAGGAAATCCCGCGCTCAGTGACTCTGCCGCTTGGACCACTTCATCTGGATCTGGGAACCACTCCCCCGCAGGGTCACAGGGTTCCTCCATTCAAGCACCCACATGATGACTTCACCTACGAACAGACCCCAGTACCAGGTCAGGTATCGAGCACCAGTGCCTCTGTATCCCCGCAGATTCGACCCGCGAAGGCACCGACTCGCGCGTCTCTACGTTCGCTCATCGAACACGTGATCCACCACGCCGCGCAGCTTCGAGCCTTGCTGGTGGACTACTTTCCTGATCTGGCGAAGCAAATACCGCCCGACATGGAGCGCTTGAGCGTCGTATCACTGCTGCTCGAAAGAGAGCCTGCACTCAATGTGCTGCGCTGCCTGCAGCTAGCCTTCCCACAGGAATGCGCAGAACACTGGGCACTCCTAAGATGGGAATAGGAATCCGGCAGACCACCAAGTCGAAAGGGACCGACTGATTCCTTGCGGTAGGTCGATGCCCGCAGCGCTTCTTATCGTGGCGCCTTCCCCAACTGAATCGCTACGGCAAGGGCGTTGGCCAGGAGAACAGCACAAGCGACGAATCAGCGATTCCTTCAAGAAGGAAGAGACTGAGAATCCGCAACAAGGCGAAAAGCTACCCAACGAGACGACCCCGATTGGGAAAACAAACAAGAACAACTAAGCCTTTTTCTGCTCCACAACGATCCGATTCCCTCTCCCGTTGATCTGGATGCCGTCGATTTGTTGACTTGCGACTTCGCTGACATCCCCGCGCCCATACTGTCCAACCTGAATGAAACAATTGTCACCGTCCGTTTTGATCGAACCAATCCGTTGCGTTTGCCCGGATGGAACCGGCGAATCGCCATGGATGGTGTCTTGGGACGCAAAAGCATCAGCCGCAGCAAAGCGAATCCGGCTCGGGTCTACGCTGCTGCGAACGTATAGCCTGGGTATCGATGTCGAGTCAGCCGGAATCGATTCCGAGAGTGCCATCTGCGCCCGTCCCAGCGCGACGGATTCTACAAGGTTCTTCCCAAACGAAATCGCTTCATAGAATCCGGCAGCAAAGGCGATCGCTACTGCATCCGTCACCTCTCGGGACATACCAACCACAAACGGGATCGATGAGGCGATGGCCTCTGCTTGGATCGCGGAGAAGCACGCATTGAGGACCACACACTTGATGCTGTCTTGGAAGGATTCAAATACCCGCCGCAGTGCTTCGGCAGAAACCGGTTGGGTCGTAAGATCTCTATCCTCGACAAAGTACAGCTCTCCTTCTTTTGACCCATGTCCGCTAAAGTGGACGATGTCTGGCCGATGCTCTAACAGTACCGTCGGCAGATCCGTAGCGCGCAGGGCCGGGGCGATATGGATCTCGAACAACTCCCGATACCGTCCTCTCCGGACTCGCGATGTAATAAGTCGGATCTCCTCGTCTAGCCGCAGTGTTGCGGTGTCCGATGGATTCGCCGTCACGAACAAGATTTTGATCGTGCGAGTACTCCCAGGTGTCGAAGACATCGGGCTGGTGTTCATGGCCACATCTCCTGAACATCCAAAATTTCGCGGGCCAGTGCATCCATCTGCTCAGCGGTTCCAAGTGCACGAATTAAGGGGGCCATGCTGCTGATCGAGGTCATTAGTTGTGACCGCGTATTGCCTCGATCTCTGAGTACCCCTAATAGATGCTTCAGGAGCATTTCACGTTGGCTGGGATCTTTGTCTGCCAACCGTGCACCGCACAGACCTAGGGTGTCCAAGACTGGATCCTTCCCTCCGCTCTGCGAACGCTTGGTCACTTCGTGGATCAAACGGAATGCATCAAGGAGGAGTGACGAATCCATGCGACCGAATGCGTCCTGGAACGATTGTACCCCTTGGGGGTAGCTTGTGTGCGGGATGCTTTCGACTGCCTCGCGGAGTGCACGTCCGTCCAAGTACGGCGACAGTTCAATGAGCAGGCGTGCACGGGAGTGGTTCTCAAGCGACTGCGCAGCCGTATGGAGTTGCGAGACAAGCACCTGTCGTAAGGTTCCAGGAACTCGCTGAAGAAGGCCATTGTGTCTGATGGAGAGTTCGGCAGACATGCTGCGGAGTAACGGTACTACTGTCGAAAGGTGGCGCTCTTCGAGAAACGGAGCGACAGCCCACAGCACCGTTATTCTGTTGTCGTTCGACGAATGGCCCGGTCGTTCATAGAGACGCGCGATCGACAGCAGCTCATCGACAATCCCGACACGCCTGGGCTCTTGAACATGCGGGAGGAGCCGCGCAGTCACACCACTGCCTGGCACTGGATGCATTCGCCGGGATTCTTCCAGCAGTTCCTGGATGATGGACTCACGGCGTTCCGATGACAGTGCTGGCAACAGAGAGCAGATGTCCGAAACCCAGACTCGCGGCAGCTCGGAGAGAATGTGTTCCGCCCGTTCGGTCGTGAGATGTCTGCCGATGATGCCAATTGCCGAGCGGATCGAATAGATTCTCTGTTGCTGTGCGGAGGACATATGTCCCAGTCGTGAGCGTTCCCACTGGGCAACTGGTATGGCTCGCAGACTCTCTAACTCGGAGGACACTTCTCTGAGGTCTGCCTGCAACTTGTTGTAAATTTCTTCGATCGTCGCTCTTCGGATTTCATCGCGCGCATGCTGTATCACGAAGAACTGTGTGTGGATCTGAGGATGAAACAAGACTGGTTTTGCAGCGTCCACTGCGAGAGTGATTGCCTCATCTTTCAGACTCATTGGCGTCCGCGAAAGAGCCGCCAATGCGAGGAACCGTTCTTGAGGCGTCGAGAAGGATGTTGCACGGTTCAGAAGATCACGGCAGATGCCGGGGGTGGGCTCCAAATGGGCTGCCGCGACCATTGCCACAGCGGCATCATTGATCCGCTGCGATCTCCTTAACGAATCGCGGAGCGCGCAGATCTTTTCTTCGTCCGATTCCAAATGCGGCACCACTTCCGTCAATTGATGAAATGATGTGCGTGAGTCCGTTTGATTCGAATAGAGCTCCAGGAACATGCGGCGGGCACGCTGGATGGCTTCTGGCGGAATATTCTCAGATTGCTTGAGGATGCTCGATAGTTCGCAGACCTGCTTCCAGCTGTCTTGCTTGCTCAGCATCTCCAATCGGGTTCGCCAGACCTTCGTCCAGTATGGCTCTGGCAACCGGTATGGTTCTGGCAACGAGGAGGCAAGGCGCCGCATCGTCGAGTCCACAGCGGTTTCGTCGGTCGTGGCAAGGTCCGACATCAGCTGCAGGAGGTCTTGAACCGCTGATTCGGTTGGGTTGGCCAAGCAGATCTCCGCCAAGATTCCGAGGCAATCTGGCTTCCCTGCAATCTGATCCCATGACGACTCAAGAGTCAGAAGGACAGTTTCGCGCAGTGGATTTGTGCAGCGGGGCAGCAGGTACAACAGTCCCCGCACACGTGCCAGCGCAGTTGGCACCGTCAGGATGTATGTCACCGCTTGAGGGACAAACTCATCGGACAGGTTGGTACACAGCTGCTCAATCAAACCCATCATGTCATCTGGTAGGGCATTCTGCAGAGCGTCCCCAAGGACTGATACTCTTTCTTCTGGGGGTAACAGGTCTGCCGCGCGCACGAGACCCACAGCCCGCTGCTCTTCATTCGCAGTGGCTCGAATGATCGCAACGACCTGCTCCTTACGACCGAGTCGAGCGAGCTGGATCAAGTATGTGATGTTCCAGGCCTTGAACCAGAGACTCGTAGCGGCATCAAGAAGTGCTGCACCAATGACGTTCATGTCTGCCGTTGACAGCAATGACTCAAGCATCGACCACCGATTAAAAGTGTCCAGATGTATCCACTGAACGAGAGAGTCGAGCTGACCCTCCTGAATCATTCGACGAACGACGTCTGCACCTGCTGTTTTGTCCACCAGTGGGAGCGCTTCCAGCACTTCGTGGAACGGGTAGTCTTTGCTGTCACAGATGAACGCAGCGGTCAGCGCTTCGTGCAGAACGGACCCTACTCGTTCAGGCGGAAGTGCCTTGAGCAGTCTTACGAGCTGATGCTTGCGGCTTGCTGAATCGGGAAACGACCGAGCCGCAGTTAGTCCTTCGTCCAGGAGTTCGAGCTGGGTCTGTGCATCAAAATACGAAAGACCCAAGGACACTCCAAAAACAAAAGGCCAGGGCCGGGGGAAGGCCCTGATTCGATCCAGTGCCTCCTTTCGCAACTGGTTCGCACGCACGGCCCATTCCTGCGGTACGTGTTGGATCACCGCGAACAGTGCCTCCACACATGAGACTCGACTGCGAAGAAGCCGAATCGCCAGAAGGGTCCCCTCCAGATGATTCGGAACCAAACGAGGGATGAGTCCCACAAGGAGCTCGACCGTCCCACGCTCGTGGTTAGTCCATTCCGTGGCGATGTCCAGTGCCTCAGAGAGCAGGCTCTCCGGAATGATCTTCAGAAGCTTGAGAGCTGGCGTTGTATGTTCCTGCCGAATGTGATCGAAACGTCCTAGATTTGCCACCCAGATCCGCAGATGGGCCAGAGCTTCCGCGGGGGTCATGACTCCGTATTCGACACAGGGCGCCAGAAGATTGAGCGGGAGATTCTTGGTCAAACTCAGAATGCTGGACCGCCACAGCAGGCTGCGCAGCAGGGCAGGAAGCACCGTCGGCGTTCGCCGATGTCGGATGTCACGTGCGCAGTCCGCTGTCAGCCAGGCCACCGCGTGTTCGATGTCACGCAGCAAGCCCCTCTGACCCAGCGGACGAAACTCCCACGCGTGCTTCCATTCTTTGCAGAGCAAACGGCTCCACTGCAGCGATGAGGCATTGCTTCGTCGCATGTGTTCCGTCAGGCACTGGAGCAGATATTCAGGGACCTTTTCGTGGGTCCGCCGTTCATCGCGGAGTTCCTGCAAAACCAGCTCACCCCAATCCACAAAGCGACGGTTGCAGGCTCTCCTGTCTTTGTCTCCCAGCTTCTGTTCGTAAAAAAACTCGCGCAGCTTCGGCAAGCAGAATGTGTACCCACCGGGAACCCGAAGAATCCAGCGCGCGACGGGCTTCATGGCTTGATCAAGCCCTTCACCGCTAGGTATGTTCGCCAGTTCCATCAAATCATCGCGCGCAACCGGAGCGAGTGCGCACGCCAGCACAGACAGAATCCGCCACGTGTCACCTCCATGCTGGAGTGCACCACGCTCGCTCGTCTTGATCATCGATTCCCAGACACCGGACAAACCAACCGGAATGTCGGCGTCCGGCTTGGCAAGCCAGTCTCTTAACGCTGTCGAGCTGTCCAGTGGATCAATGAGCAAATTCAGCGTGAGCGGATCTCCCTCGCTTTTGACAAACAACCGCCGCGCGGCTGCCGCTTCCTCATCGCAATGTTCTGACACCAAGCGCTTTGCACGAAGTGCTGCCAGGATGTCTGGCTCGGTCAACGGTGCCAGCTCGTCTTCGTTGGCTGACTGTTTCTGCAAGCCCAGCCGCAGCCGCAAGCCGTGAGCATCCGCTTCTGCAGTCTGGCGCATCGTGAGAAGAACGCGCGTGCAGGCAGGCAGGTCGGGCGGCAGAAATCCCGGTTCGATCGACCAATCACTGGCTTCGTCGATACCATCCAGAACGACCAGCAGTCTGTCCCCATTTGGAAGCGGACGACGCAAGTACTGCGATACCATCACCCGCTCGCTTTCCGGCCCTAGATTGTGCGGTGCGGGATCTCCGTGCAACGCAGCCAGTCGACCCAGCAGAGCAGTGAAGGCTTCTCCCGCCAGGCTCAAATTGAAACGGATAGAGATCGGTAGGAACGCGATGCGCAGCCCATCTTGGTTGGCCAAGGACTCGATCAGACGACATACCAGCGCCGACTTGCCTCGACCAGTGGGAGCAACCAGCAGTTGGTATCGTGTGCCCTCGCTGCCGCAGGCCCAGCGTTGCAAACGATCGAGCGTTGCGTCCCGTCCCACAAAGGACTTCGGTGCGTCATCTGTATCCAAATAGTGGAGCAGAAAACGCTGCACGGCATCAGCGGACCGCAGCGGCAATCCAGACAGCAGGCGTTCGATCCATGGACGAATCGGGTTGATGAGCGGCGGATCTTCTATCGGACCAGGTGCTGCGGGCGCGGGAGTCGACACGCTCTGCTGGATCGTGATCGAGCTACCCGATTCTGCATGAATCGAGCCGATGTGTTGGTGCTGCTCGGTGCGTTCCTTCATATGGCCCCTACCACAGCCAGGCTCGGCGAACGCCATCCTATCGCATCGGTCGCATCGACGATAGATCGTTACGCTCGACGCACGGCTTGCCATCGTGTCACAGATGCGCAGAACCCCACCGAACGGGCGTCGGACCGGACCCGGTCTGCGCAATCCTGGGCTTCCTGGCTGGTGCCTGGCGGTGATACGGTGCGCTGCGTGGGAGCCACCTTGTCTTTGGTCGCCGCGTTCTGCACGTTTGTCACTTCTGCTTTCCACTCGGAGAGGCGTTCATGATTCCTGCCACTGGCGATATCGTGCGCGTGCGCTCGCGGCAGTATTTGGTCGAAGGGGTCGATCCGCCGCCGAAGTCGGGGGACAGTACGCGGGTTCGGCTGTCGTGCATCGAAGACGACGCCCAGGGTGAACCGCTGGAAGTACTGTGGGAACGCGAGGTCGATGCGCGGCTTCTGCGACAAACCGATTGGGACCGCATCGCCAGTCGGGGTTTCGATGAGCCGCGGCTGTTTTCGGCCTATCTGCACACGCTGCGCTGGTCGTGCGTCACCGCGACCGATCCCAAGCTGTTCCAAGCCCCCTATCGCGCCGGCATCGAGGTCAAGGCGTACCAGCTTCAGCCGCTGCGGATGGCGATTGCGATGCCGCGCGTGAACCTGTTTATTGCCGATGACGTGGGCCTGGGCAAGACGATTGAAGCCGGCCTGATTCTGCGTGAGCTGACGCTGCGCCAGAAAGTCCGGCGCGTCGTCATCTGTGTTCCCCCATCGGTGGTACGGCAGTGGCGCGATGAAATGGAGGAGCGCTTCGGCCTAAGCTTCGTCATCTATGACCGCGACTTTGTCAGCCAGGTGCGACGCGAGCGCGGCTATGCGGTCAATCCATGGAAGACCCACACCCGCTTTATCCTGTCGCACGCGCTGGTCCGTGACGAGCTGTACGCCGCGCCGCTGCGCGACTTCTTGGGTGAGTTTTCCGGCGGCTCGCTTCTGATCCTGGATGAAGCTCACAACGTCGCGCCCGCCAGCGGGGGCCGTTATGCGATTGACTCGAAGCTGACGCGGGCACTGCGCGACCTTGCGCCGCGCTTTGAACACAAGCTGTTTCTATCGGCGACGCCGCACAATGGACACTCGAACAGCTTTTCCGCGCTTCTGGAGCTGCTCGACCCGCAGCGCTTCGTGCGGGGCGTACCGGTCGATGCCAAGCTGCGCGATGCCGTGCTGGTTCGTCGCCTCAAGTCGGATCTGCGCGCCCTGGGTGAGACATTCCCAGAGCGGCAGATCGTTCGCATCGAGATCGACGGACTTCCCGAAGACGCCCCGGCGCTCGCGCTGTCTCGCTTGCTAGAGCAGTATCGCCGGGCCCGCGAAGAACGCCTGGCGTCCGCCAAAAAGACCCAGCAAGCCGCCGCCATGCTTGTCGTCCTGTCGCTGCAAAAGCGGCTGTTGTCATCGATCGAAGCCTTTGCGCGCACCCTCGACATCCATCGCGCCGCGGTCGGCAAAGAATCCGCAGCAGATTCGCACCTACCGCCTTCGCACGCGCTCGATCTGCTGGCCCTGTCCCCCGATGGGGATGATGATCGCGCCGACCTTCCCGAAGAAGAAGTCGAGGCCGAGGCCGATGCGCAGATGCAGGCCGCCAGCGTGGTCACTTCGGTCACCGCGCAGGAACGCGCGCTCCTAATACAGATGGCCGACATCGCCACAAGGAGCCGTTATGACGTCGATCCGCGTGTGGCCTACCTTCTGTCGTGGATTCAAAAGAACCAGTGCCCCAACCTGGGCCAGCCCGACGCCGACTGGCTGCCGCGCCGCGTCATCATCTTCACCGAATACGCCGACACCAAGCGCTACTTGCAGCAAGTGCTGGGCGATGCCATCCGCGAATCACTGCGGGGCAGCGAGCGCATCGCTACCTTCCACGGAGGCATTGGTGAAGACCGCCGCGAAGCCATCAAGTCCGCCTGGAACGCCGACCCGCAGCGCCATCCGATCCGCATCTTGATCGCGACCGACGCCGCGCGCGAAGGCGTAAACCTACAGAACAACTGCGCCGACCTGTTCCACTTCGACATTCCCTGGAATCCCAGCCGCATCGAGCAGCGCAATGGCCGCATCGACCGCAAGCTCCAGCAGTCCCCCATCGTGCGCTGCATGTATTTCGTCCTGCCGCAGCGAGCCGAAGATCGCGTGCTGGATGTCATCGTCAGCAAGACCCGAAAAATCCACGAAGAGCTGGGCAGCCTGGCCCCGATTGTCGGACGACGCATCGACGAAGCGCTGGCGCTGGGCATTGCCCACGATCGAATCGAGGATCTGACCCAGGCCCTTTCGCAGGTCGATGCACCCGACCCCGGTGACGATGCGGGCGACGCCAAACAGCCAACCGACCCCGGCGCGGCGTCCCCTGTGCACGGACGGGCGCGCACGCTGCTGTTTGAAATGGGCCACGCCGAGTCCAGCGCCCGGCGCGAGCGACTGGACCGGCAGCTTCGCGACCTGCGCGAGCAGCTCAAGCGGTCGAGGGAGTGGATTTCTCTTGATGACCGGCACTTCCGCGATGCGCTGTCGGCGTCGCTCGAAACCATTGGGGCCGAGGGTCTACAGCCCGTCGATCCGGCCCATGCCGCAAGTGATCCCGCCCGCGCAAGCTGGCAGCTTCCCAAGCTGCACGAGCGGCGCGGTGCCGATCCGTCGTGGGCGGCGACCCTTGACACGCTGCGCACGCCGCGCAAAAAAGGCCAAAGTCCTGCCGAGTGGCGACGCGACGCGCCGATTCGCCCCGTCGTCTTTCGCGATCCCGGCAACCTAAATGGGGATGTGGTTCACCTGCACCTGGAACACCGCGTCGTCCAGCGACTGCTGGGACGTTTTTTGTCGCAGGGCTTTCGCGACGATGATCTGCGCCGTGCCTGTGTGCTGCGTACGGTCGAGGCCGTGCCCCATGTGGTGCTGCTCGGTCGGCTGTCTTTGTTTGGGGACGGCGGCGCCCGCCTGCATGACGAAGTGCTGGCCGCGGCTGCCGAGTGGATGCCCCCCGAGCAGCGCAGCGGCAAGTCGGGCCTGCGCGCGATGGGCGAAGAGGGCAAGGCCGACGTGCTGCGGCTTATCGAAGATGCGCTGGCCGAGCCCCGACTGCGGGAAGCCGAAACGCCGCTGCAAGTCCGTCTGCGTCAGCATGCCAGCCGCGATGTCGCCGAGCTGACCCCCAACCTGGAACGCCGCGCTGCGGTGCTGGCCGACCGGGCCGCTCGCGAGCTAGGCAAGCGAAGCGATGCCGAAGCCGCCGACATGGCCAAGATCCTTGTTTCCCAGCGTGAGCGGATCGAGCAGCGCCAGCGCCAGCTTGACGAGGAATCGCGCCAAGGCCGCCTCGCCTTTGATGCCGACGAAGAACGCCAGCTCGCCGACGATCGTCGCTACTGGCAGACCCGGCTTTCGGCCATTGCCCGCGAGCTGGAAGGCGAACCCCAGCGAATCCGTCGCAGCTATCAAGTCCGCGCCACCCGCGTTGAAGCGGTGGGCCTTGTCTACCTTTGGCCGCTGTCGAGCTAAGCCATGGCTGCAAAATCTTTCGACCCCCAGCGGGAAGCACACAAGTCTTGGCTCGGCCTGGTCCAGCCCGTCGGCCTGGTGGTATCGGCCCCGGCGCTGTGCAAAGCCCAGCTCGTCTTAGACAAACACATCGCCCCGGTTTCGCAGGCCCTGCAAGCCGTGCTGGTGCGGCGGTCCACGCTGCGCGGCGATGGCGAGCTGCGGCTGACCGACTTCCCGCGCTTTGCCCGTGAAGTGCTCGGCTGGTCGGCGGCGGACTTGGCCGGGGCACCCGACGGACCGCCGCTGCCTGATTCGCTGTGCGTCCAGCTTGCGTCGTATCAGGAAACGCTGCGCCCCACCTATGCGGTGTACGACCCGATGGCGCCGGGGGCGGGCACGGCGGGCGCGGTGCCGATTCTGCTTGTGCAAGTGGTCGATCCCGGTACGCCGCTCGACCAGGTGGCGGACGACCGCGAGGACCACCGGCCCGGATGGTCCGCCAGTCCGCAGGCCCGCTTCGAGCGACTTCTGCGCGGCACCCAAGTACCCGCCGGCCTTCTGCTAAACGGCGACGAGCTGCGCCTGGTCTACGCGCCGCCGAGCGAAACCAGTGGCTACCTGGGCTTTCCGATCGCCGAGCTGGGTGTGGTGGCCGGTCGCCCGCTTTTGTCTGCGCTGCACATGCTGCTGTGCGAGCACCGCGTCTTTTCCGCCCCCGATGGCAGCCGACTTTTGGATGTGCTGGCCGAAAGCCGCAAGTACCAAAGCGAAGTCTCGACCCGGCTGTCCGAGCAGGTGCTTGGGGCACTGTGGGATCTGCTTTCAGGCTTTGCAGCGGCGGATGAAGCGACGCGCGGGCAGATCCTGGCGGGACTTGTCCACAGTGCAGAAGGGCGCCAGCACATCTACGGCGGCTTGCTCACCGTCATCATGCGCCTGGTGTTTTTGCTGTACGCCGAAGACCAGGGCCTGCTTCCCGACGATCCGGTCTATGCGCGCGGCTATTCCATCGGCGGTCTGTTCGAGCGGCTGCGCGAAGACGCCGGGCGCTATCCCGACACCATGGATCAGCGCTTTGGCGCCTATGCCTGGCTTCTGTCGACCTTCCGACTCCTCTTTGATGGCGGCGGACACGGGGATCTGCACCTGCCTTGCCGCCACGGCCAGCTTTTTGACCCCGATGCCTACCCGTTTTTGGAAGGTCGGCCTGCCGGCAGCCTGCGCGTCGTCGGTGATCCCATCTTGGTGCCGCGCGTGTCCGATGGGGTGATCTGGCGCGTGCTCGACGGGCTTTTGATGCTGGACGGTGAGCGGTTGTCCTATCGCGCCCTCGATGTCGAGCAGGTCGGGTCGGTCTACGAGTCGATGATGGGCTTTGCAGTCTGCGCGCTGCCCGGTCGGGCGCTTGCGCTGCGGCCCAAAGGCGTCGTGATCGACCTGGATGCCCTGCTGGCGCAGCCAGGGGCAAAGCGTGCCGCCTATCTAAAGGAACACGCCGAGTGTGATCTGCCTGCGGCTGCTGCCGCCGCGCTGCGCGAGGCCCACACCATCGACGAGGTCGTCGCCGCGCTCGGTCGGCGGATTGCCGAACAGACACCGCAGCCGCTGCCGCCCGGAACCCTGTTTTTGCAGCCCGGCGAAGAGCGTCGGCGTTCTGGATCGCACTACACCCCGCGCGAGCTGACCGCGCCGATTGTCCGGACCACGCTCGCTCCGATCTGGGCGGCGCTCGGCGACCGACCCAGGCCGCAGCAGATCCTCGACCTTGCGGTCTGTGATCCGGCGATGGGCTCGGGCGCGTTTTTGGTGGAAGCCTGTCGCCAGCTTGCGTCTGCGCTGTGTACCGCGTGGGAAGTCCACGGCGGCATGCCACAGCTTCCGTCCGATGAAGAGCCGCACCTTCTGGCCCGCCGCCTGATTGCCCAGCGCTGTCTGTATGGCGTCGACAAAAACCCGTTTGCGGTCAGCCTGGCCAAGCTGTCTTTGTGGCTGGTGACGCTGGCGCGTGATCATGCGTTTACCTTTTTGGATCATGCGCTCCGCCACGGCGATTCGCTGGTCGGGCTGCGCGATGCGCAGATTGGCGCCTTTCACTGGCAGCCGCCCAGCCTGGATTCCGGTCCGCTGTTTGCCGGACTGGCGAGCCGTACCCTCGCCGTCAGCGGGCTGCGCAAAAAGCTGTGGGACATCGAAGACAGCGAAGGCGACTACGACCGCCGCCGCCTGGCCTGGAAGGAAGCCGAAGATGTCCTGTACGACGTGCGCCGCGTCGCCAACCTGTGCCTTTCGGCGTTCTTTGGCGAAAGCAAAGACAAGCCAAGGGAAGACCGGCGCAAGCAGAACTATCGCTTGGTGCAGGACTGGCAGCAGAGCGGCCACCGCGACGAAGTCGATGCCGCGCTGGCAGCGCTGGGCAAGGGGTCGCAGCCGCTCGATCCGCTGCACTGGGACATCGAGTTTCCCGAAGTCTTCCGCCGAAAAAAACCCGGCTTCGACGCCATCATCGGCAATCCGCCGTTTGCTGGCAAAAACACCATCGCGGCATCCAGTCATCCGGCGTTTCAGGACTGGCTCAAGTCGCTGCATGAGGAATCGCACGGCAATGCCGACTTGGTCGCGCACTTCTTCCGCCGCGCCTTTTCGCTTCTGCGTGACGGCGGCACCCTGGGCCTGATTGCCACCAACACCATCGCCCAAGGCGACACCCGATCGAGCGGTCTGCGCTACCTCTGCAGCCACGGCGGCACGATTTATGACGCGACCCGCCGCTACAAGTGGCCGGGACTGGCGGCGGTGATTGTCAGTGTGGTTTACATCCAAAAAGGCAGCCACGCAGGAATCAAGCGGCTGGATGGCAAGCAAGTCCCGACCATCACCGCCTTTCTGTTCCACGGCGGCAGCAGCGAAGATCCCAAGGTGCTCAAGGCCAACGAAGGCAAGAGCTTCATCGGCAGCTATGTGCTGGGAATGGGCTTCACCTTCGACGACACCGACAAGAGCGGCGCGGCCAACCCCCTGGCCGACATGCAGCGGCTGATCGCGCAGAATCCGCGCAACCAAGAGAGGATCTTTCCGTATCTGGGCGGCGAGGAGCTAAACAGCAGCCCCACCCACTCCCATCACCGCTATGTCATCAACTTTGGCGACCTGACCGAAGAGGAAGCGCGCGCGTGGCCGGACTTGCTGCGGATTGTGGAGGAGAAGGTCAAGGGAACCCGAGGGAAACACTCCACAGCACCATGGTGGCAGTTCGAGCGGCTTCGCGGCGAGCTGTATTCCGCCATCGCCGGACTGGATCGGGTGTTGGTGATTCCCTTTGTCGCCAAGTGGCATGGACTGGCGTTTGTACCCGCTACTACGGTTGTTGCGGCGCCAACCATCGTTTTTGCGAATACGTCTTATGCATTCTTCATGGTGTTGCAGTCGCGCGTTCACGAGATCTGGGCGCGTTTCTTGGGCTCCTCACTGAAGGACGACATTCGCTACACGCCGTCCGACTGTTTTGAGACGTTTCCGTTTCCGCTCGGGTGGGAAAGCGATGCGCGGCTCGAAGCGGTGGGGAAGGAATATTATGAATTTCGCGCGCAGCTTATGGTGCGAAACGGCGAGGGCCTGACCAAGACGTACAACCGCTTTCACGATCCGAACGAACAGCATCCCGAGCTGCTGCGGCTGCGCGCCCTGCACGCCGAAATGGATCGTGCCGTGCTTGCGGCGTATGGCTGGACAGACCTCGACACCACCTGCGACTTCTACCTGGACTACGAGATCGACGAAGCGAGCTTTGGCGACAAAAAGAAACCCTACCGCTACCGCTTTCCCGACTCCGTCCGCGATGAGCTGCTGGCCCGGCTGCTCGATCGAAACCAAGCCCGCTTCCGCGAAGAGCAGCTGGCCGGCCTGCACAGCAAAGAGTCCAAGTCCGCCGCCGCCCCCGTGTCCGCCACCGCTGCAACGTCC
>ERZ724519.721-NODE-721-length-14040-cov-4.644333_pt1 | contig 14040 bp, 16 predicted proteins | sample MGYA00376052_ERZ724519 | MGnify/ENA primary metagenome ERZ724519 (study PRJEB28724, sample SAMN07190883) | activated sludge metagenome | isolation source: activated sludge of sewage treatment plant in Hong Hong | place: Hong Kong | collected 2016-03-17 ... | reverse complement strand
GAAGCTATTGAGGAATTAATGACTGAGGATTATTGCATCACTACAGCAGGTGTGTTGATAGAAGGAAGAACAAATTTCAAAAATTGGGTAGCCGGCTTCCAAAATATATTATTGGAGGCTGAAAATAAAATAGAAGATATTTTCTACAACGAGGCACAAAACAAAGTAGTGGCAAGGTGGATATGCCGCGGAAAAAATAACGGACTATTCGGGCTACCCGGAGATGACAAAATTATTTCATTCTCGGGTATAGCTATTTGGACCGTCAGGGATGGGAGACTTTCAGAATGTTGGGTTGAAAGAAGTGCCTATGAACTTTATCAGAGTCTGAAATCAGAAGGCGAGTCGAAGTTTGTTTGACCATTTCGAAGGCAAAAGACGCCCCGGGACAGGGCTTTGCCACTTTCAATGTTCAGATATGATCAACCAGGAGAGCCTGATACTTCTACCTGAGACTATAAAAAACATAGCGAAACATGAACAATACAAACAACCACGATGAGCGCATTGCAAAAATGACCTTCGCCTCGGTATATCCACATTATCTCGAAAAAGTCGAAAAGAAAGGCAGGACGAGAGAAGAATTGCTGCAGGTAGTGGAGTGGCTGACCGGTTATGATGAGAAAAAAGTGCAGGAACTCATTGAAAAAAAAGTGGATTTCGAACTATTTTTCCAAAACGCTACACTAAACCCTAATGCGCATCTCATTACAGGTATAATCTGTGGCTATCGGATAGAAGAAATAGCAAATCCGTTAACGCAACGGGTAAGGTATCTGGATAAGTTGGTGGATGAATTGGCAAAAGGACGAAAGATGGAGAAGATATTGCGGGTTGCGTAAATTATTCGGCAAAAAAACAATCCATATGATAAAAAACGCTTTACTTATTGCCATCCTTTGCTTCCATGCCATAACAATGATGGCCCAAAAGAACTATTTGAAAACAGGAGGCGGTATCGGCAATGTCCCTTATGAAGGCACGCTTGGGCTGAATGTTGAATTACAGTACGAATACCAGATACTGACGAGGCTTTCCGGGTTTCTGTCTCTCGGCATGAACAGTGACAAATTTACTTCAAGTGGCCGATCGCAAGGGATTGAAGGAACTGAATCATGGGATAACAGTTGGCAATATCAATTGCACAATCAATTTTCAAGTACCCGGAAAATATTTCCATCAGCAGGGGAATAATTGAGCAGCAAGATAACGCAACCCGTAAAGTTGAAGTCGGGATGCTCCTTTTTGGATTAGAAAACCACCTATCAATAACCGACCGGATTGGCGTTAGCCTGACTTTAAATTATAGAACTTCATTTAATGAAAAACAGGAGTTCACCCGGGTGGTCAAATTTGACAGTGGCGACATGACTTCTACCTCGGAGATATTACATGTGATGAACGTGGCATTACAGTTTGGATATTTATTCTAAAATCCTCATATTATGAGAAAAATAATTTCATTTATGCACATATCGCTCGACGGTTTTGTTGCAGGACCTCACGGAGAAATGAACTGGATTAAAGTTGATGAAGAAATTTTTGACTTTGTCGGCAAGCGGATAAGCGAAGGCGACACTGCTTTATATGGACGGGTAACGTATCAGATGATGGAAAATTACTGGCCTGCTGCCGGCGACAAGCCGACTGCGACCAGGCACGACATTGAACATTCAAAGTGGTATAACAACGTTCACAAAGTTGTTTTATCAAAAACATTGAAAGAGGCGGATTTGGTTAACACAACCATTATCAGCGACAACCTTGCTGACAGTATCAATGAAATAAGACAACAGGATGGCAAAGACATCTTGCTTTTTGGCAGCCCGACGGCAACACATTCACTTATTCAACAGAATTTAATTGATGGCTACTGGCTATTTGTCAATCCGGTTGTTCTAGGGAGCGGCATTCCATTGTTTGTAGATATCAAAGACAAAATAAAACTAAACCTGCTGAGTACCAGACGGTTTACCTGTGGGGTAACTGAACTGAATTACACCGTGGACAGGCCCTAACAACGAATCGTTCACAGCCTGCGTATGCCAATAACCGGTGTAGCGGCAATCGAAGGTTAACGAGTTGAATTGGGAATGTGCGAGTACGAGTTACTTATGCGTTGAAATTTTGAGGGTACATGGACGTAACCGGGCGCCCGAAACCGGTTTTCACATTTCCCATCAGGTATTAATGGCGTTTCTATTTTAACTTGGGAGGTTATTGAAAAGTCTTAAATATTGATATAACTCTGCATGGTCTCACATATCCGACTAAGCGCGGCCACGTAGACCATGCTCACGTTCCAGCCAAATCCGGCTATAGCCGTGAATGTATATGGCGACCAATATTTATACATACGCTAACTTTGCACGTATGAGCATACAAGAACAAATCGATACGTATATTGCCAGCCAGTCCGAGCCCAAACGCAGTGACATGCAAGCGTTGCACCAGCTCACACTCCGGGTGTCGCCGGCATGTAAATTATGGTTCACCGATGGTAAAAACAGCGAAGGCAAAACCATTGCCAATCCTAATATAGGATATGGACTTTACACCATAAAATATGCTGATGGGACAACCAGGGCGTTTTATCAAATTGGTTTGAGTGCAAACACAACCGGAATATCTGTCTATATTCTTGGCATTAAGGACAAGACATACCTGGCTAAAACGTATGGAGAAAACCTTGGAAAGGCTAGCGTGACCGGGTATTGCATCAAGTTCAAAACCCTGAAGGATATAAACATTGATATTCTTGAAGCAGCGATACGATACGGGTTTGAGGCGCAATCCTGACACGACGCCATTGCGCAGCAAAACCGGCATTAATACCCCTAGTGTCATAAAAGATGACAAAAACGTTTAAAAAACCTGTCAAAATATCATAACATGAGGAAAGCCATCATGATTACAATTGCCGTACTGTTCTATTTTTCAGTATGCGGACAAAATTCGTATAATCCAAAACTGTCCTTTAATCACCTTGCACTTTCGGTGAAAGACCTAAATCGTTCCGTCGATTTTTACAAGAACGTTCTGGGGCTTCAGGAAATAACAAAAGAAATAAAGGCAGAGGGCCCCCGGTGGTTGTCTCTGGGTGAGGGAAAGGAATTGCACTTAATCTCCACTGTCAAGGACACCGTTATTATAAACAAAGCCGTGCACCTTGCCTTGACAACAAACGATTTTGATGCCTTTATTAAATGGCTGGATACCAATAATGTATTGTATAGTGACTGGCCGGGCACGCCAAATAAAACAAGTGTACGCGCCGACGGGATCAGGCAGGTGTATTTCCAGGACCCGGACGGATATTGGATTGAAATAAATAGCGTTGGACAAAAATAGGCAGCCCCCCACCCCACCATGAGCCGTTTTAAGTATTTACTTTAACCCATGCAGCGGTCATTAGTTGCCGTTACAATTGAAGATTGGTAATACAATAGAACATCGCCCATCCCGAAAAGCCAATTAGCAGTATCCAAAGCCAGCTGGGTACGCTATGTGGCGTTTCGCTTCCTTCGATGACAAATGTCTTCTGACTGCCCTTGTCGTACGCATTAATGAGCAGGGGAATGACGCCATCCACCACCTCGTTTTCCGCCAGCCCTTCCAGGGCGATCGAGGGGCCGTTGCGGACAATAAACTTCACCAGTTGTATACCTTCCCGCCCGGTGGGCGATCTGCTGACGATCTTCATCAAATGCTCGCCGTCCGTCAGTTTTCGGGTATCCATTTCAAACTTTACCGGTGTCTGCAATGCTGCAACCGGCTGCTGCTGATCGTCGATAAAGATCAACACGGTGCTTTTCTCCGAATGCATGGCCTAAAGGTTTAAATCAGTTAGAGGACGGATTGTTTGATATGGCTTTGTTCGTTTTCGCCGGGACGGACGAGCAATTTTATGGAGCGAAAGAGCGTGTAAAGGGTAATCGCCATAACGATTCCTACAATGACCCAGTCCCAGTCGGACTCCGGACCGGCGCCATGGGTGATCCCGCGCAGTAGCCGGGGCTGCTGTTTTTCGCAAACGGGGCAAGCCATTGCAACGGTGTGTGCCGTAGTGAACAGCAGAGCGGCAAACAATTTTGTTTTCATGTCAATTGCTTTTTTCTGTTAAAAGAATGAAATCCATGATCTTTTTTACCTCATCCGGCGAAACCGGCCCGGCCTGGTTGCCCCAGCTCGATCGTTCGTGATTGATAATGGCAGCCACCTCTTCCGGAGTAAGGCCGTTGATCGAACCGATCGCCGGCATGGAAGCGTACTCCGGCCGGGGGTCGTAGCCTCTCATAATGATATTCACAAACAATTCGACGTCGTCGCCATTGACAACAGGGCTCCCCTTTAAGGGTGGAAAGGCGCCCGGCAATCCTTCGCCATTTGCCTGATGGCAACTCTGGCAGTTTTGCGTGTACAATTGAGCCCCGTCGGGAAGTGCGGGATTGCCGTTGTTGTCAGCGGAGATTGTTTTTTCTTTTTTGTACAGAAATTCGGCCGGCCGGCTTCCATCGGGCAATGCCTGTTGTTTCAGGCTTTGCAGGTATGCTACCAATTGCAGGGCCGCCTTTGTGGCGACAATCTTGCCTGTAATGCCCGACCTGTATTTCTCGGGCACGGCTACCTCCACATCGTCCGGGCCCGTTTTTTCCCTGACCTCAAACAGCCACGGATAGGCGGGCATGATCGATTGCTCTACTACGGCGCGCGGCTGGTACAGGTGCAGCAGGTGCCAGGCCATGCTGGGCTGACGCCTGCCGATATTGATCAGGTCCGGACCGGTTCTTTCGGTGCCCATCAGGGTGGCGGTATTACTCCATAAATCCGGCCGGCCGATCCCTGCATAATCGGCGGCGATGCTCGGGCGGTCGCCAAATACTTTATCCATGTCCACATTGCGCACCTGCTGGCTGTGGCAGGCCACGCATCCGTTGGCGATGTATATTTTCTTGCCCTCCATTTCATCTGCCGTCAATATATGAGCGCCGGGCAACGGCTTGTTGCTTTGCTGGTTGTTCCACGCGGGTAAAATGGCAACGATGAGCGTCAGAAACAAAAACAGACTCAGGGCGACGCCAAACAGTTTGGTATGTTGATTGAAGAATTCCATATGCCGGATTTTAGATTGTCTGCAGATCCATTTGTTCTCTTGCGTTTAAAATATCGATGGCCGATTCCGGTGTCTGTACGGTATTGCGCCCTTTTACCATGACGTAGAAATTGAAGGCAAATACCAGGTGCGACAACCACATTAAAGAACCGCCTATCGCCCGCCAAAGCCAAAACGGCTTCATCAGCACCACGCTCTCTATGAACGGCTTGCCGTCCATCCACATCATGCCTTTCAGGGTAGCGCCGGTCATTAAGGGAATGGTGTAAAACAACAGTCCGATCAGGGCGAGCCAGAAATGCGCCCCTACCGCCAGTTGCGACGGTTCGTTGCCGGTGAGCCTGGGCAGAAGCGTATAAATAAAGGCCCACAACATAAATGTGATAATTCCATACATCGTGAGGTGGGAGTGCGCAACTGTAAAATCGGTAAAATGCCACAACAGGTTGGTAAACCGGAAGGCCTCTGCCGTCCCCTGCAGGGAGCCGGTGAAATAAAATATGATGCCGATCAGGTAAAACGGCAGCGTATAACTGTGCGCCACTTTGTTCCAGGCGCCCCTGAAGGTCATCAGGAAATTGGTTGTGCCGGCAATGACCGGGATGATCATTCCTGCACTTCCGACTATGGCAACGGTCTGCAACCACCAGGGAATAGCGCTGAAAATAAAATGGTGCGTACCGATCAGTGTGTAAAACAGGATTTGCGCCCAAAAGGCCAGGATTCCCAGACCGTATGAATAGATGGGTTTGTTCAACTGCTGCGGCAGGAAATAATACATCAGTCCGAGGCAAAACAGCATGAACCACATGCCAACACCCTGGTGCATGTAATAGCCCTGTATGATCGTCTCGCCCAAACCGTTTTGCCACGCAGGAAAATACGCCACGAAGGCAATAACCAGCAGAAACATCAGCGCAGAGACCACATACCAGTTGGAGACATAAATCTCTCTGGTGGTTCGCCGGCCGATTGTTTTGATAAAGTTGAACAGGGTGAGCAGGATACCGCCGCCAAAAACGACCATTACCGGCCAGGTATATTCGCGGTATTCGCCGCCGCCGTTATTCACGCCGGCCATCAACTGCAGCGAGCCGAGTACCACCGCGGCATTCATGGCGAGGAGTGTGTGGTACCCCCATTTGACGTTGTGTATGGCTGTATTGCAAATGCGCGGTACGACATAATAAGCCAGGCCAACCATGGCGATCGAGGCCCAGCCCCAGAACACGGCATTGGTGTGAACGGGTCTCAGTCTTCCGAAACTCAGCCAGGGGACATGGTCGATATCAGGAGCCGAAAATTTGATCCCGAGGTATTCGCCCACCGTCGTGCCGAAAACGAGCCAAAACACGGCACAGCCCAGGTACCAGGTGATAAGCCTGACCAGTTCCGGCGGCATATCGTGTTTGGGCTGTGCCCGCTTTTTGGTTTCAATAAAATGCAGCCCGGGCGAGGTATCGATGCCGTCGATCAGACCTTTCCTGTCTGCCGCCTCCAGGGTGCCGCCCAGTTCATTGTGCTGCAAAGAGAATTCCAGCTCCGCTTTGCGCTGTTGCAACTGATCCAGTTCCGCCGGGGAAAGGCTTTTGATCCGGTTGTTAAATGCGGCCAAGGCCTGCCTCCGCCGGTAGTTTCTGATAACGGCGCCCGCCTTGATCATCACCAGGAGGGCTGCTATTACCAGGGGCACGAGGATAAGGAAGATGGTGATCAGGATTCCGGATTGCGAGAGTAATGTTTTTGTTTCCATACCTGTTTGTATTTGTCGTTGCAAGGGTATTCGCTTGAAATATTGATACAAAGGAAGGCGGGCATCAGGCGCTCCGGAACAGCAATGCGGATGAGTTGCGTATTTCGAGGTATGAATTGATTGCAGGCTGTTCCATGTTGTTCAGGCATATAAAAACGCCGGAAAAACAGCCATTTTGCCGTAAACATCCGTTACAGCTACTTCAATCGGAGGAATAATCAACTCATCCTGCCCGCCATTTTCAGGCCTCCAGGGGCCAGATACCTTTGACCCGAATTTTAAATCAATAAGATATGGAAACAACAATCTTGAGTACCAAATCAACAGGCAGATTCAGGCCTGACATCGATCAGATGGAAACACTGGGCACCCAAATTCAATGGCTGGATATTGAAAACGCAGAAGCCGGGACGGTTCTGCTGGCAGCCGAAACCGACGGTCCGCCCATTCACTTTCATCCGACGCAGGAGGAAACGTTTTATGTCCTGCAGGGAAAACTGGAGGTTTATAAACAGGACAAATGGATCACCCTAAAGGCGGGCGATATATTGACCATACCGGCCAAAACACCGCACAGCTACAAAAACACTTCCAAAGAGGCTGTCCTGTTTGAGTTTCACATCACACCGGTTGTGCGGTTCAGAAACATGCTGGAGGCGATGGACGTGTACGTAAAAGAGGGCAAGATCAAAGGAACCGATTTCAAATCCGTCACGTACCTGTGCCGGGTAATGGCAGCGTTTCCGGATGTCACCCAAAGCGTAAATCCGCCGCAGTTTGTGGTGAAGCTGATGGCCGGCATCAATAAACTGTTTTTCAGACACTAATAAATAGCCGGGTTTGCCGTGACGGCAAACCCGGCTTCTTCATGGACTGCAGTATCCGGACAGCACTATACGCCGTTGCTGATCAGCGGAACAGTTACCGAAAAGTACCCTTCCGATTCCGTGATATCAATGGCGCTCTTGTTGATCAGCCGGTATTTTTCGGCAATATTGGACAGCCCTACCTTGCTGCTTTCTACTCTCAGTATTTTTCGTTGCAGGTTGTTTCGCACCGTTAGAGATTCGCCCGACGTCGTGATTTCAATCACAAGCGGTTTGTTCTTTCCTACGGTATTGTGTTTCACGGCATTTTCCATCAACAACTGAAGCGTCAGGGGAGGCAACAGCTTACCGTAGTCATCGGGTTGTATGCTTTGCCGGAGCATAACGCCTTTTCCAAACCGCGTCTGCAGCAGGTGAAAATACGAATCAATAAAATTAATTTCGTTTGCCAGGGTGGTCAGTTCATTTTCATTGGTGCGGAGCAGGTAGCGGTACACCTTGCTTAAATCGCTCAGATATTTCTGGGCGTCTTTCGGGTTGTCGTTTATTAAAGCGGAGAGCGTGTTCAGACTGTTAAACAAAAAGTGCGGATTGATTTGCTGCAACAGGCTGTTCAATTGTGTCTGGAGTTTCTCCTTGCTGAGTTGTTCAGCCTCGAGTTTTGTTTCTTTCCACTTGTGATAACTGTAGATACTTTCACTCATGGCGATGCCGATGACATCACACACAAATCCGGCCAACAGCCCCCACTTCAAATCAGCCACGGTTAACCGGTACCCGAACAGGCCCAGATAGTCGTACAGCAGTAAAAATCCCACCACGAACATCCCCGTAACGGGAAAATGAATGCAGGCTGCCAGCAACATCCGTTGGACGAGCCTTCCTTCGGTGGTTTGCCTACTCCGCATAAAATTTGCGATGAATATTTGTATGCCAGAGAGCAGGGCAAGACCCGCGAGCATTATCAGGCTCGATAACAACAGGACGTCCAACCGGGACCAGTACGCGGACCCAAACATGATGATATTGAGGCTGATGGCCAGGGCGGGTACGAGCATAATCAGCAACCACCTGAATTTTTCCAATTCCAATTGCGCTTTCAGCATACTTGCGTTATTTACCCATCCAGGTTTTGAATGCACTTACTTTTTCCCGGCTGACAATCACCTGTTCGCTTGCCGGCGGCTTTAACTGCAGGATCAATCGCTGCCCATAATAATCATCGATTTTCTGGACCGACTTTATTGCGATCAGGTACGAGCGGTTGATGCGAAAGTACTCGGCAGGATCGAGCATTTGTTCCAATTCTTCCAGGGTGTAATCCACCGTGACCTTGCGGTTGTCATAGGTTCGGAACAGGTTAATCCTGTCTTCCGAAAAAAAATAGGCGATCTCATGCGTTTCAATCGCGACCAGTTTATTCGCGTATTTTGTCAGAAAGCGTTTGCGATATGACCGGGGTTGAAGCCTGGCCTGCAATTCCTCCACCAGGTTGTTGATCGAAAAGCCCGGCGCGCCGGTACTGTAAAAGGCTTTTACGCGGTTGAACTTCTCAAAGGCAGCCAGAATGTCCTCTTTTTCCACAGGTTTCAGGAGATAGGCCACGCTGTTTACCGTGAAGGCCTGAATGGCGAATTCATCATAGGAGGTGATAAAAATAACCGGGCATTTTATCTCTGTGCGTTCAAAAATCTCAAAACTCTGCCCGTCCACCAGTTCGATGTCCATCAGGATGATATCGGGGGTGGGATGCGCTTCCAGCCATTCAACAGTTGACTCGATGGAGTCCAGATCCGCCAGAATTTCGGCGTCGGGTTTCACCTCGTTCAACAGGCCGCGCAGCTTTTTTACGGCCAGTTCCTCGTCTTCTACAATCAGTATTTTCATGGAATGAAATTTTGCCCAAGATAAATCCAAACCGAATAACACGTTGTTGCCTGGCGCTGAATCAGCTATTCGGGCGCCTCAAGTGTTTAAAAGCAGGGTCGAAAATATATCTTAATCACGCGAAGGCAATGGCCGGACCAAGCCATTTGAAAAAACACCGGTTAACTTTCACAGATAGCGGCATAAACGCAACGAACGATCTGTTTCTCAAAATTTGACGTAAGGCAGACTCACCTCAACTCTGCAACATCCCGGATTAGGTAATGTGTGAATGATGTAAATCAATTTAATTATTGTGTAAGGTTTCAGGCAACAATATCCTCAACTTTGTGAGATTGTGAAAATTCGTTTACAACCTGACATAGTCATCAGATGAATTAATTACGGCAGTTTTCGCAAATCACTTTCCATAGGTATTGGGACTGTCATAGTAATGAACTTTTCGATATTAAAATTGGAAGGTTTGGGCAACCTATTCAATATGGTTGGTATAAATATTATGCCTTACAGTCCTGTAATGAAAGTAAAAGAATTCAGTGAAGTACAATACACTTCCAAAGAACCATAACCATGAAAATGTTTCTCAGTACAATTTTGTCTCAGCACTCTTTTACGCACAATCAAACATCTTAATAATGAGCAAATCAATATTTTTCAAAGCCCTTTCCTTCTGCATCCTTTTGTTTGCCGCATGCCAACAAGCACCGGCGCCTGAATCTGCAGCGCCGAAAGGTCCCCAGCCTGATATGAACATGGTGAAAACCGAGATCCAAGCCTTAGAAAACGCCTGGGCTGCCGCTGATAATGCCCGGGACGCCGCCGCGGTTGTGGCATTTTATTCGGACGATGCGCGCAGCATGCCTAACAATGCACCAACGTTTGTAGGCAAAGCAGCTATTCAAAAAGACATTGAGTCTTCCCTTGCAAAGAGAAAAGAAGGCTCCACCGTCTCCTATGAAACACTGGAGGTGTTCGGCAACGAAAATTTAGTAACAGAAACCGGAAAAATAACGGCCAAAGATGTCACCGGAACGGTGACTTATACCGGGAAGTACATGGCAATCTGGGAAAAACGCGATGGCAAATGGCTGACCATTCGGGACATGAACAATGATGATGTAAAAGAGAAGTAATGCAGGCAAAAATATAGGTTTCAAGTGTTGTATTCGCCGGGCGATTTCAACATCCCCGGCGGATACTTATCAATAATAAGTGCCGATCAAAATACTAAAGCAATAAATACTGGACCTGTCGAAGCACTCTACATCAACCGCCGCCAAAGCCAACGGCATGTGAGACCTTGCCACTCAGGCAGGGTAATGTGGGAATGTTGTAATTCAATCTAATTATTGTGTAAGGCTTTAGACAACAATATGCCTCAACTTTGTGTGATCGTGTTATGTCCAAGGCATCAACACCTTCCACTTCGGAAGAAAAACCATAGCAATGAAATAGCATCCAATAATATTTACGGTAACAAAAAAACAAACAAAAAATGAGAATACTTAAAAATATACTATTTCTGACTTTAGCGGTGCTGATAAGCTCTTGTGTTTCAAGCAAAAAATTCCCAACCTCCAGCGTTGTTCCGGCTGCAAATATTACAGCCAAAAAAAGAGTCGATAACCAAAAAAACTTCTCCCTGGAAATTACCTCACAAAACCTGGCTAGTCCGGACAGGCTGAACCCTCCCGGCAGCAATTACTCCGTTTGGATTGTCAGCAAAGAACATGGCACAAAAAACGTAGGACAATTAATTGTTGAGAATGGAAAAGAAAACAAGTTTAAGACAGTGACACCATTTGATTTTGATGAAATATTTATCACTGTGGAAAACCAGGGCGACTTACAGTACCCTCGGGGAGTTGAAATTGCGAGAACCAGATTATAAGGCAAATTTAGTGGCAGTATTCGGGTAATCCGGTGAAAATTCAATACCGGATAAAATGAGGTTCGCTGCTTGAAAGTCAGAGATGGATTTCTGAACACGCTTTTAGTGATACAAATCAAATAAGATGGTTACGGTAAACAAACTCGGTATTCTGCTCCAAAAAACTACTAACAGATTTGAAAGCGAAGGTGTATTGAACCCTGCTGTAATAAAAGCAGGGAATACCATTCATTTGTTTTACAGAGCAGTAACCAAAGATAATTACTCTACAATAGGATATTGTAAACTTTCTGCACCGATGGTGGTACAAAGCCGCAATGACACTCCCCTTCTTTTCCCGCAATCGCCTTATGAGTTTCAAGGATTAGAAGACCCGCGAATTGTAAAAATTGAAGATACCTACTACCTCACTTATACTGCTTTTAATGGTACAAATGCCCTGGGCGCTCTGGCCATTTCCAAAGATTTGGTACATTGGGAAAAGAAAGGAATCATTGTGCCCAGAATAACGTACGAAGAGTTTAAACACTTTGCCGAATCAAAAGGAACTATACACGATAAATATGTAAGATTCAATAATTACCCAAAGAGCCGTGACAAGCAAGATCAAAAAAGTTTTTTATGGGATAAAAACCTGATTTTTTTCCCCCGAAAAATAGATAATAAATTTTACTTTATGCATCGCATAAAACCAGATATTCAACTCGTGGAAAAAGTTGAAAAACTGGAAGACCTGACCACCGATTTCTGGCAAAATTACTTTTCCCGTTTTGATGAAAATATTGTCTTATCACCAAAACATCACCACGAGGTAAGTTATATTGGCGGTGGTTGCCCGCCCATTGAGACCACTGATGGATGGCTGATTATTTATCACGGAGTACATGATACGGTCAAAGGCTATGTGTATTCAGCTTGTGCTGCCTTACTCGATTTAAAAAATCCGCAAAAAGAGCTTGCACGGCTGCCTTATCCATTATTCTTCCCTGAAAAAGAATGGGAGATCGAAGGTGAGGTAAACAATGTGTGCTTCCCTACGGGTGCAGTTTTGGACGATGATACACTCTATATTTATTATGGTGCAGCAGATAGAAGAATTGCCGTGGCCACGGTTAGTTTAAAAGAACTTCTGGCCGAATTGACTTTGAACAAAATTTGAAAAAACATATTAATGGCAACAGAGGCTATACCATATTGCCCAGCAACTGAATTAAAAAATCGGGAAACTACAACAGCTCTTTTGTCTGTTAACCCTAATGGATTGGTTCAATCACAAAACAATATTCCTGAAATACTTTTCATTACTTCCTTTCCGCCAAGAGAGTGTGGCATAGCCACGTATTCACAGGATTTAGTAGATGCCTTAAATAATCAATTTGAAAACTCCTTTACATGTTCTGTTTGTGCGCTGGAATCGGAAACAGAGCAACACCTTTACAGCACGCATCCCAAATACATCCTAAACACTGATGAACGCAACGCTTTTGCCAAAATTGCATTTAAAATAAATGGAGACGAGAACATCAAACTTGTTGTCATGCAGCATGAGTTTGGTTTTTTTGCTGAAAAAGAAAAGGAATTCAAGTATCTTTTTAATAGTATCTCCAAACCCATTGTATTTGTTTTTCACACCGTATTGCCCAAGCCAAACGCTGAATTGAGGGCGAAAGTGCAGGATATGGCAGCTACTGCTGCTTCGATAATAGTCATGACCACGAATGCTGCAACAATTTTAATAACAGACTATAATGTTTCTGCCTATAAAATAACTGTAATCCCACACGGTACGCATTTGGTATCGCCATTAGATCGAAAGAAAGTAAAAAAACACTATCAGTTATCTGACAGAAAAGTGCTTTCCACCTTTGGGTTACTGGGTTCAAGCAAGAGCATTGAAACCACATTGGAAGCCCTTCCATCGGTAATTAAAACGCATCCGGATGTATTGTTTTTAGTATTGGGTAAAACACACCCGTCTATTGTTAAACAAGAAGGCGAACAATACAGAAAAATGCTGGAAGAAAAGGTAGCAGAACTAGGTATTGAGAAGCATGTAAGATTTGTGAACGAGTATCTACAGCTGCCAATACTTTTGGAATATCTTCAGATCTCGGATATTTATCTGTTTACATCCAAAGATCCTGTTCAAGCCGTAAGTGGAACATTTTCGTATGCCGTCAGTTCTGGCTGTCCTGTTATTTCCACCCCCATTCCGCATGCCAAAGAAGTACTGAGTGATAACAATGGAATAATCATTGATTTTGAAAATGCCGCACAACTATCCAAAGCCATTGTTTCATTGCTTGACAATGAAAAACTTAGGATTGAAATTTCGTCAATCAGTTTTCACAAAATGGCTTCTACCGTCTGGCAAAATTCCGCCATTGCCCATGCATTGCTTTTTGAAAAATTAACGGAAAATGCATTTCAATTAAACTATAAAGTCCCCGATATTAATTTTAATCATATAAAAAAGATGACCACCAATTTTGGCATGATACAGTTTGCCAAAATTTCCACTCCAGATATACACTCGGGCTACACTTTAGACGATAATGCAAGGGCTTTG
>ERZ724519.718-NODE-718-length-14059-cov-9.361825_pt1 | contig 14059 bp, 14 predicted proteins | sample MGYA00376052_ERZ724519 | MGnify/ENA primary metagenome ERZ724519 (study PRJEB28724, sample SAMN07190883) | activated sludge metagenome | isolation source: activated sludge of sewage treatment plant in Hong Hong | place: Hong Kong | collected 2016-03-17 ... | reverse complement strand
CAAAATATTTCAAAGTCAAGATATGCTGAAATCCATTCGGATTTGGGCCATGATGGCTTCCTTACGGAGGCAGAAAAAGTGGGGCACCTGATCCGTACTGTACTCAATCGGAAAAAGAAAAAATTAAAACGGGTCTCACTAGCCGGTTAAGCAGTGTGCAGATGTTTTTTATCTTTGGATGAAATAACAATGTATGCAATTAAAATGGTGGCTACCAGCTTTGCTGGTATTGTGGAACATGCAGCTGTGCTCTCAGACTTTCAATGGATTTTATAACATTGAATACCAGCCCAGATCAGGGAAGTTGTGGCTTAAATTGGCACGCTTCAACGAAGATTTTATCCTGGTGCATTATTTTGCTTCCGGACTTGGATCCAATGATATTGGCTTTGATAGGGGAAAAATAGGTGCTCAAAAACTGGTGCAATTCCAAAGGTTTGGCAACCGGGTGCTGCTGGTAGAATCCAATACGCAATACAGGGCCAACTCCGGCAACTACGCTGAGCGTAAAACGGTGGAAGATGCTTTTGCTGCTTCTGTTTTATATGGCTTTGTTATTGAAAAAGATACTACTGATGGGGTATACATAGATCTGGTACCCTTTCTTGCTGAAGACCAAATGGGGGCTGCAGGCAGGCTGAAAGAAATGAAACAGGGTAGTTTCAAAATTGATAAAAGCAAATCAGTCGTCATCCCCGAAGAACTCCACGCCTTTCCCCGAAACGTTGAGTTTGAAGCCTGGTTGACCCTCACGGGAGAAGCCACAGGGGAATACCTTAAATCCGTAACGCCTACCGATGATATCGTTTCGTATCGGCAACACACTTCTTTTGTAGCACTTCCTGAAAACGGATATCAGCCCAGGAAGTACCACCCTTATTCCGGCTACTTTGATCTATCTTTTTACGATTATGCTACTCCCATCGATCAAGCTATTGAAAAAAAATATATTTTACGCCACCGACTCGTGAAAAAGCATCCGGAAAAAGAAAAAAGCGAGGCAGTTGAACCTCTTGTTTATTACGTTGACAACGGCTGTCCGGAGCCCATCAAAACGGCTTTGATGGATGGAGCACGGTGGTGGAATGAAGCCTTCGAAGCCGCGGGTTTTGTCAATGCTTTTCAAGTAAAGGAACTACCCCCGGATGCCCACCCCTTGGATGTAAGGTACAACACCATCCAATGGGTTCACAGAAGAACAAGGGGCTGGTCATACGGTGCCACGGTTGCAGATCCCAGAACGGGGGAGATCATCAAAGGCCATGTAAGTCTGGGGTCTTTGCGGGTCAGGCAAGATTTTATGATTGCCCAGGGTCTTTTGTCACTCTATAAAAAAGGCAATGAAGATCCAGGACCCATGACAGCACTCGCACTGGCACGGTTGCGACAATTGTCGGCCCATGAGGTAGGGCATACACTGGGACTGGCCCACAACTTTGCTGCCAGTGCAGACAATAGGGCATCCGTGATGGATTATCCGCATCCGCTTGTAAGTCTTGCAGCCGATCAAAGTGTTGATCTTAAAAATGCCTATGATCAAAAAATCGGAGTGTGGGACAAAAGAGCGATCGTATACGGGTATAGTACTATGGCCGATGAAAACCAATTGGTGAAAGTAATCGCAGCAACCAAAGCCATGGGCCTGCATTTTCTATCAGATCCAGACGCCAGACCCGATGGCAGTGCCCATGCCGAAGCGCATTTGTGGGACAATGGCACAGATGCTGTGGCAGAATTGCATCATATTATGGAAGTACGTAAATCTGCTCTTGCCCGATTTGGAGAAAATAGCATTGCTGTGGGTACGCCATTTTCAGAATTGGAAAAAGTATTGGCGCCTGTGTATCACATGCAGCGTTATCAGGTTGAAGCAGCTGCCAAATGGATTGGGGGTTACCGCTATGAATACGGCGTAAAAGGAGAGGATGCCCCCGGTACCACCAGCGTTGTATCAACCGAAGATCAGCAAAAGGCAATTACTGCACTGATTGAGACCCTCGATTCTTCAAATCTTGCCCTGCCACCGCGTTTGTTTGAATTGATTCCTCCACACGCTTATGGTTATGATCACAGTCGCGAAAGCATGAAACAGGAGACAGGATATGGATTGGATCAAAATGCCACTGCCACCGCCACCATTGATCATGTATTATCGCTATTGCTCCATCCGCAAAGATTGGCAAGGATTCAAAACCCGGGACAAATGGGTCTTAAGTCTTATTTGGCTTTTATCCATCAAAAAATGCTGATCGAAGATCAAGCCAGGCCGGGAGAACTGAAAATGCTTAAACACAGAAGGTGGGCCTTGCAACTGATGGCGCTTGCATCTGATCACCAGCATGCCAATATAGCCACTGAAGCAATGGACCTCCTGCGATCCATGAAAAAATTGTGGGCAAGATCACATGGAGATGATACCCATTACAGGTATCTCATTTATCTTACTGAAAAATTGGAAGCGCACGAATTTCCAAACTTAACCAGGCCAATGATCTTGCCACCGGGAGCACCTATTGGCTGCGAAGAATGATCTACAACCATTACATTTCATCCTTAAAATGTGAGGCCGGCTGGTGGCACCATGGTTATGCGGCCCAAATAAGATTGCGTCTGCCAGGCAGTCCTCAGTTGAGCAGATGGCTGGGCCAGTGTATTCAAAATCTCAACCAGGATGGTGTGGCTCAGGAAGTGTTGGCAGGTGTGAACAGCCTCACTTTTACTTTTTTGCCTCAAAGCAAGATACAGCCGATTATGGAAATGATGAACCAACTGCCAGTACCAGCTGAATCAACTGTTTCAGTTTATACTTTGCCTGTCATGTACCGGCCGAATGACGCTGATACAGCCGTGGTTTGCGCCAAGCTTGGCATCGACTTTGAAGCGTTGGTTGACCTTCATAGTAATTGCGAATATTATGTGGCCTGTATTGGCTTTATGCCCGGCTTCATCTATTTGGGAGGGGGTCAGCAAAGATTACAATTACCAAGAAAACATACCCCCGCGTCGAGGGTTGCCCCCGGCTCGGTGGCCATTGCCGATGCCTATACGGGCTTATACTCAGTTGAGAGCCCCGGTGGTTGGCACATCATTGGTACAAGTCAATGTCGCGGATACGATTCGCTCAGCCAATCATTTTTGCCGTGGAAGGTTGGAGACAAAATTTTCATTAAAGCTATTACCCCGTGAGCATTAAAAGTACAAAAGGTTTTGCTACCCTAAAAAGTAAGCACAGTTACTGTACCCTGCAGGACCGGGGCAGAAAGGCATTTACTGCCCTGGCAGTTCCAATGGGTGGACCCATGGATCAGCATGCATTTGACATGGCAAATGGCTTACTATGTAATGGGGATGAGGATTCGGTTTTGGAAATAGCTGCACAGGAATTGATCTTACAATTTAGTAAAAGTACGCGCGTTGCCTGGGTTGCAGGACCCGGCGAGGTTTTGGTCAATGGCACAGAAGTTCGTTCTTCCATAATTGAAATAAACGCTGGTGACGAAATTAAATTTTGCTACGCCCGCACCTTTACCTGGCGCTACCTGGCCATTGAAGGTGGTTGGAAAGGCGAGTTGGTGTTGGGCAGCAGGAGCACAATGTTGTCTTTGGGCATGCCCGCTTTGCAATACCTGGGCAGACTGCAGTACAATGCTAAACCGGTTGAGGGTGATTTGCCATTGAGTCTTGCATCTTATGTTCCTGCGGTACACGACATTCCCATTTTTCCGGGGCCCGATTTTCATTACCTTCAAACCGTTGATGTAAAAAACTATTTTACCAATGCCCTTACCATTGATGCGCAAAGCAATCGTCATGCTTACAAGCTGAAAGAAAAAATAACAGTTTTGAAATACCCAACCAATTTTGAAAGTGTGGGCTGTGTACCTGGTATGGTACAATTGACACCATCAGGAGATCTCTTTGTGCTGATGAAAGATGCCCAAACCACGGGTGGTTATTTGCAGGTTTTTTTTATTGCACCAGATCAATTGGCCCTACTGGCTCAGCGGCTGCTGGGTTCAAGGGTGAAGTTTCAGTTTTTGACCTCTGAATAAAGAATAAGCACCTATACCAACCATCAAAATTGCACAACCGGCGATGGCTCCCTGGTTGAGATCCATTAATGTATAGAATACAAAAGCAAGTGAGATGATGAGGTAAATCAAAGGCAGCCATGGATACCATCTTACCCGAAACACAGATGGAATACCGTACCGTTTCCTAAAAACAAAAATACTTGCAGCAGCCAGCGACATAAAAACGATGTCCATAAATGTCACGAATGCAATGACCTTCATAAAGGAGCCGTATGCAACGACGAGGAGAATGGCCCACACTGCCTGCATCAGAATGGCATTGGCAGGGGTGTTGAATCGGCTGTGTACCTTGCCTATCGCTTGAAAGAAAACGCCATCCCTTGCCATTGCATAATAGATCCGGGGCGCACTCATGGTATAGATGGCGATGGTTCCAAAAATGGAAATGGCTATAAAAATGGCTACCAACTTGCCACCTCCAGAAAAAAGATGAGCCACTGCATCGCCAGCTACTTTTTTGGAGGTGATGATTTGTTCCATGGGCAAAATGGCCATGTAGGCAGCAATGATGGCCAGGTAGGTAAATGTGATTACCCCTACTGCAATGAGTAAGGCCCGGGGTATATCTCTGCCCGGATTAATGGCTTCACTGCTTACATAGCTAATGTGATGCCAACCGCCAATGGACCAGAACACTCCAATAAAAGCTCCGCTTAAACCCGAAAAAAGTGGGGTGGGAGTGGGCTGGTGCCATCCGGACATCATCGTATTTGGATTTTGAACCCAGGCAACAATACCCGCAGCAATAATGGCCAACATTGCCAAAAGTTTGAGTCCTGTAAAAGTTCTGGAGAGCTTATCAGAATACTCCACACCCAGACAATTGATCACTGACAATATGCCAATTACCCCGATTGCCAATAGCTTTGATGCGAGTGGAGTTAAGGGATAAAAGAAGGTCATGTAATCTGCAAAAGCAAGCCCCAATGCTGCCAATGCGCCTGTGTTGATGATGAGCAAAACACACCAGCCGTATAAAAAACCTGCGATATCGCCATAAGCCTCCTTTAAATAAACATAGACCCCGCCAGCCTTTGGTCTGGTTGCACCCAACTCAGCAAAGGTGAGGCCACCACAATAGGCCGCAATGCCGCCCAATAACCAGGGCAATAATGCCCACCCATAATGAGGTAAACGGAGGATGGTATCAGAAGGGGTAACAAAAATGCCCGAACCAATGCTGGCACCAATGCCAATCATGGTTAGGGCAGTTGTATTTAGTTTTTTTTGCAGCTCCACAATATGAAATTATCAGAACGGCAAGTTAGCCATAATCTCCGGTTTGGAAAGAGGAGATTACCGACACATCATTTTTACTTCTTTTTCTTAGGTGCAATGACAACACCCATTCTTTTGCCTTCCAGTTTTGGCAATTCTTCGGCGGCACCCATATCTTCCAATTCTTTGATAAACTTGAGCAACAACAATTCTCCCCTGTCGTGGAAAACGATTGACCTACCTCGGAACTGCACGTAAGCTTTCACTTTGGCACCTTCTTCCAGAAATTTGCGGGCATGTTTGGTCTTAAACTCAAAATCGTGCTCATCTGTGTTGGGACCGAATCTTATTTCTTTTACAACGGTCTTTTGAGCCTTGGCCTTGATTTCTTTCTCCTTTTTCTTTTTGTCGTAGATAAACTTTTTGTAATCTATGATCTTGCAAACCGGAGGATCTGCATTGGGTGTAATTTCTACCAGGTCGATGCCCAGAATCTCTGCCCACTCCAAGGCCTGATTGGTATTGTAAACGCCTACTTCTACCGTTTTACCAGCCACATTGCTGATGGCATCGAAATCGTCACCTACGATTCTGACTTTGGGTACTTTGATCTGTCGGTTGAGTCGGTAGTTGAATTTGTCTTGATTGTCTTGTGTTTTTGCCAAATGTGCTAACTTTTATTAAAAAAAAATAACGTAGTGACCATTACTGGGCACTACGTTTAATTATGTGTTTTTCGCTATTATTCAGTTTTTGTTTCGATTTCTCTCGCAAATTTAACAATAATTTTATCATTGTCCTTGTCAAGTTCCGCTAATAATTTGGAGCCCTGCTCAGGGTTTTCTGATAAAATAAATTCTGCCAAAGGGTCTTCAATGTATTTTTGAATGGCCCTGTTGAGTGGTCTGGCTCCAAAATTGGGATCAAATCCTTTTTCTGCCACAAAATTTTTAACCTCATCCGACAACTCAAGATGAAAATCAAGGCTGCTCAATCGCTTCAGTAAGTCTTTGAGAGATATATCGATGATCTGGAAGATGTGGGACTTTTCAAGGCTATTGAAGATAACCACATCGTCAATTCTGTTTAGGAATTCCGGCGAAAAGGTCTTCTTAAGCGCATTTTGGATAACGCCCTTGTTGTGATCCATTTCGGACTCCTGCCGAGCACTGGTAGCAAAACCCACGCCCATGCCAAAGTCCTTTAATTGACGTACGCCAATGTTGGAAGTCATGATGATAAGCGTGTTTTTAAAATCTACTTTTCTACCCAGACCGTCGGTCAGCTGACCATCGTCCAAAACCTGCAGCAGGATATTGAAAATATCGGGGTGTGCTTTCTCAATTTCATCCAACAGGATTACGGAATAAGGTTTTCTCCTGATTTTTTCAGTCAACTGTCCACCTTCTTCATAACCTACGTATCCCGGAGGCGCACCAATGAGTCTGCTCAGAGAGAATTTTTCCATGTATTCACTCATGTCGAGTCTGACCAATGCGTCTTCTGAATCAAACATATATTTTGCCAGGGCCTTTGCCAGCTGAGTCTTACCTACTCCGGTAGGACCCAAAAAGATAAATGACCCTATTGGCTTGGAAGGATCTTTAAGTCCAACTCTGTTTCGTTGAATGGCTTTGGTAATCTTACCGATGGCTTCATCCTGGCCAATGATCATGGCTTTGATGTCTTCGGTCATCTTTACCAGCTTTTTACTCTCCTGTTGTGCTACACGGTTAACAGGGATGCCGGTCATCATGGATACCACTTCTGCGATTTCTTCTTCGCCAACGGGGTATCTTCTGGTTTTGCTTTCCTCCTCCCACTCTTCTTTGGCCTGCTCCAGTTTTTTTACCAACTTAGATTCTGAGTCCCTGAGGTCTGCTGCTTTTTCGTACTGCTGGTTCCTGACTGCCTGGTTTTTCTTCTCCCTTACATCTTCGATCTGGGCTTCCAGCTCTTCGATGTGTTTGGGAACGTGGATGTTTTTGAGGTGGGTACGTGCGCCTACTTCGTCCAGCACATCGATGGCCTTATCGGGAAGAAAACGATCAGTGATGTACCTTTCACTCAATTTTACACAGGCATCAATGGCCGCATCGGAGTAGTCAACGTTGTGAAACTCTTCGTACTTGCTCTTGATGTTGTGCAGAATGTGAATGGTATCTTCTACTGATGGAGGTTCGATCATTACTTTCTGAAACCTTCTATCGAGGGCACCATCTTTTTCAATGTATTGCCTGTATTCATCGAGGGTAGAAGCCCCGATACACTGCAACTCTCCTCTTGCCAGAGCCGGCTTAAATATGTTGGAAGCATCAAGTGACCCGGTTGCGCCGCCCGCTCCTACAATGGTATGGATTTCATCGATGAAAAGGATAACGTCTTTGGCTTTTTCCAACTCATTCATAATGGCTTTCATCCTTTCCTCAAACTGGCCCCGGTACTTGGTGCCTGCCACCATGGCTGCCATATCCAGCATCACCACTCGCTTGTTGAAAAGGGTGCGGCTTACCTTTTTTTGCATGATGCGAAGGGCCAGACCTTCTACAATGGCTGTTTTACCAACACCTGGCTCACCAATAAGGATGGGATTGTTTTTCTTTCTTCTGCTAAGAATTTGAGAGACCCTTTCGATTTCAGTTTCTCTGCCAATGATGGGGTCGAGCTTGCCTTCTTCGGCCAATCGGGTCACATCTCTGCCAAAATTATCGAGTACCGGTGTACGAGACTTGCTCGTAGATCCCGGCTTCCTTGATGTTGACATACCTTCATTTCCCAAATCATCGTCCATAGGCGTATCTGAATCTGAAGGTGCCTGGTTGAAGAAGTCACTGTAGCCTGCATCCATTTCCTGTCTTACAAATTCGAGTTCAGACTTGAATGTTTCGTAGTCAAGACTGAATTCGTCCAAAAGAATGGAGGCAGTATTGTCTTTGTGCTTCAGGATGGAAAGCATAAGATGTTCTGGCTGAATTTCTTCATTTTTATAAACCTTGGCTTCCAGAAAAGTTACCTTCAATACTTTTTCAGCATTTTTATTGAGAGGAATGACCCCGCCCATGTTGTATTGGCTGTCAGCTTCTGCTTCTCTGATATTGGATTCGGAAATCCTCGACTTCAGGGCATCCATATCGATTTCAAGAGAATTAAAAACCTTGGCAGTCAAACCCTCCTGATCTTCGAGGATACCCAGCAAAAAATGCTCTGTACCTATAGAAGACTGACCCATTTTCAGAGCTTCTTCCCGGCTTTGCTGGATAATTTTTTTGACCTTAGGTGAAAACTTTCTATTCATGTTGAATTCCGTGATTATAATTAGAACAATATTAATGTTTTTTTACATAATATGTCTCGAAATATTCCTGTAAAAACCATACCAAACACCATTTTTTGTCAAATTAGGTGTTTGAACTAACAATTTGTCACTTTGCAATTGAAGTTTCTGCCATTTACTGAAAGAATGATGAGTACATATTTTGACCATGTCATCTGTGCTTTTAAACAAATATTTTGGAAAAATGATTAATTTTACCCTCCATATTGAAAATCCGGCGAATTATGGTCCGGTTAAAACGACAAAAACATGAAGTTTAGCATCGATAAACAAGACAGATATTCGGTTTTTACGCTCAACGAAAAAAACCTCAATTCCCTCATTGCACCCGATCTTAAATCGGAATTTATTTTTTTGAGCAATGAAGGAACCAAAAACCTCATTTTTAATCTGGGCGATGTTGAATATGTGGATTCATCGGGGCTAAGCGCCATTTTGACCGCCAACAGACTCTGGAAGGAATTTGGAAATTTTATCCTGACAGGTGCAAGCCATCCAACGGTTAAAAAATTGATCGAAATTTCAAGACTCGATTCAATCCTTACCATCATTCCCACCTTACAGGAATCGATAGATTTTGTGATTTTCAGCGAAATAGAAGACGAACTTTCCGAAGAAGAATAAATGAAAGAATTTGAACTGACCCTGCTTGGCACCAGTTCTTCTCAACCTGCATTTGACAGGTTTCCTACTTCGCAGGTCTTGCGCTATCACAACGATTTGTACCTGATTGATTGCGGCGAAGGCACCCAAATCCAGCTTTCCCGGTACAAAATCAAGCGCAATGCAATAAAAGCCATATTTATCAGTCATTTGCACGGCGATCATATTTTTGGCTTGCCCGGCGTGGTCACTTCCTTTTTACATTATTCCAGAAAATCACCGCTGCTGATTTATGGTCCTGTGGGCATCAAAGCCTATCTAGATAATTGTCTTGGACTATCGCAGGCACAATTGAACTTTGATTTGTATGTCAATGAGTTTGATGCCAGTAAGGCTGCATTGGTTTTTGAAGATCACAACCTTATTGTAAGCTCATTGCCGCTGCAGCACCGACTGCCCACCATGGGTTATTTGTTTACCGAAAAGGAGCAGGAAAGAAAGTTGGACATCAAAAAATTGCCCATCTACCGGCTTACTGTGGATGAAATGAAAATGCTAAAGAAAGATATGCCGGTCCACCGTCATCCTGAACAATCCATCACACCGGATGAAGTTTGCCTGCCAAAACAAAAACTCAGAAGTTATGCCTTTTTGTCTGACACGGTCTTTCTGCCATCCATAGTACCGCTCATCGAAGGAGCAGATGTGCTTTATCATGAAACAACCTATCTCAACAACATGGAAAAAGAAGCAGAACTGCGCCAACACGCCACAGCAGGTCAGGCAGCTGAAATTGCCAGAAGAGCAGGTGTCGGTCTATTGATAACGGGTCACTATTCATCCAGATACAAAAACCTGGATGATTTTCTGTTTGAATGTAAAGCTGTATTTCTGAATACCCGGCTGGGTCTGGAAGGAAATATTTATTCTATCGGATCTGTATCAATGCCTACCCTGGATACATAAAGCATAGAAAGACCCCCGATCATCAATAAAAGATGTACAAAAAGGGCAAAGCCTCCACCCAACTTATACAAAAAGCCCAGTACATCCAGTTTTAATCCCACCAAAGAAAGTATCAGAGAAAGAAAGCCGAGCAAGAACAGCACAAATCCGGCAACCGTGGCAATGTTTCGTTTCATCTCACAAATTTAACAAGAATATAATAGCTCCAGGCCATGCATGGTTCTGAAAAATGGTGTTATTTTGTATGCAAATGCGTGAGGTCAAAATTATAGAGTGTCCGCGAGATGCCATGCAGGGCATTGAGATGTTTATACCTACGGAAAATAAGGTACGTTACATCAATCAATTGCTTAAGGTGGGCTTTGATACACTTGACTTTGGGAGCTTCGTTTCGCCAAAAGCCATTCCTCAAATGAGGGACACGGCAGAAGTCTTGTCAAAACTCAACCTCTCTGCCTCAGGTACCCAATTGTTGGCCATTGTAGCCAATGTAAGAGGGGCTAGAGACGCTGCATCATTTGATGAAATAGCTTATTTGGGGTATCCTTTCAGCATATCTGAGACCTTTCAGATGAGAAACACCAACACTACCATCGAAGAATCGGTGGAAGTATTAGATGAAATCATTGAACTGTGTGAGCAAAAAGGTAAGGAGCTGGTTGTTTATCTGTCAATGGGCTTTGGCAATCCTTATGGCGATGTATGGAATGTAGATATTTGTGCCAAATGGGTAGAGACCATGAATCAAAAGGGTGTCAACATCGTAGCTCTATCAGACACCATTGGTATTGCCAACCCGGAGAGCATCACCTACTTGTTCAAGGAGTTGGTACCTGCTTATCCTGGGGTTGAAATTGGTGCACATTTTCACACGCGACCCCTCCAATGGAAAGAAAAAATTGAATCGGCATGGAAGGCAGGTTGCAGAAGATTTGATGCTGCTATTAAAGGTTACGGCGGCTGTCCAATGGCCAAAGACGATCTGACAGGGAATATGCCTACGGAAAATCTGATTTTTTATTTTGATGAAGAGGGTATCGATCCTGAATTGGATGAACTTGCTTTTATCAAAGCCTTATCGATTGCCAACGAAATTTTCCCAAAGTAATTTTCGCCTGAAAGCAGATCAGTGCTTTTGATACGGCTGAGCCAGCAATTGCCTGTACTTTTCGATCAATCTGGCGGCTATGGTAGTGTGATCGTAGAATTGTTGTACAAATTCCTGAGCTGACTTGCCAATATTGTCCCTGAGGTTTTGATCCGATAGTGCCAACTCAATGGCTTTTCTAAATGCATCGGGGCTATCTGCAATGAGCAACTCCTTGCCATGTCCGGCATTGATGCCTTCCATTCCTAAAGAAGTGGTAACAATGGTTTTTTTCAACGCCATGCCTTCCAGTATCTTCACCCGCATACCACTGCCTGAAAACAGTGGTACAATCATTACGTTGTGGTTGTTGATAAAGTCTACCGCATTGGGCACTTCACCATGAACAACGATGTTTTTGATATTGGCATTGAGCAACTCAGTTGGTGTATTTCTACCGGCAATGTGAAATTTTAGATCGGGCATATCTTTGCTCAGTGAAGGCCAAACATTGGCAATAAACCAATCGAGACCTTCCCTGTTGGGCCTCCAGTCAAGTGCTCCAATGAAACAAATGGAGTTGGCTGATTTGCGGGTAATGGTCACGTAATTTTTCAATTCCAGGCCTATAGGAGATGCCATTGCACCATTTTTATAGCCCAACTGCTTAAATTTTTTCAAATCACGGTCAGAGACGGCAATCAGATAGTCATAGTCATTAAGTCTTTCGAGTTCATATTTTTTGAGCTTATCCGTAAGATGGCGTAAGTACCATTTTTTGGGTAGAAAGCGTGTGTTTGACGTTATTCGTTCCCAAATTTCAAACTCAATATTGTGTGACCGCATAGCAATAATGGCATTGGAATGGGCCTTAATGGTCTCAATATAGGGTGTGAGGTAAAGTGTCTCCAACTGTACCACATCAAAATCTTCACTTTTGAGTACCTCGATAAGCTTTTCTCTGAAATCTTTGGAAACAAACCTGCTTACATGGTAACTTTCTCTTGAGAAAAGGTTGAAAAAAGCTTTGTGGGGTTTGATGGTATTATCCAGATTGGTCTGGTAAATATTTTTATAGTGGTCGTAATCATCGGGCAGACTCTCCATGTCCGTATAATGTTTGGCCGTATTCATGGAAAGCAAAGTTACCTCGCAACCCTGATTTACAAGGGCCTTTGAGAGGTAAGTAACGGCGATCGACTCACCATCCTTGAGCGGATATGGAAATTTTTTACAAAGTTGGAGAATCTTCATGCCGCGAAAAAATACAGTTGATTCATCATTTGAGGTTCCAAAGTTAACCAAATTTCTGGTCTTTGCCACCCCGTTGTTTTTATTGGAAACGATTTAAAGTATAAAAATATGACCCTAGATTTCAGAATGAATATAGATATTATATGTAACCGTTTGATAGCTAAAGGCAAAGTAGGGTATTCGTCCATTATTTTTTTTTGAATTTGTTACTTTGCGACATTTTCAAACTGGCATTTGATTTTCATCATTTGTCATTTTTTCACGATACGGCTTTCTGCGGCAGGGCATTTACTGTTTTTTGTTAATTTTGGCATCCAAACTTTGTCCTATGACAAGAGCTGGGCAGGCATGATCAAAGCAGAAAAAATTACTAAAAAATACGGAGACCTGCTGGTTTTAGACCAGGTGGATATGGAAGTGAGCAAGGCTTCGGTGGTTTCCATTGTGGGAAGATCGGGGGCTGGTAAAAGTACCCTGCTACACATCCTGGGCACCCTCGATTTGCCGGATTCAGGCAAATTAATTATCGATGGCATGGACCTGTCTAAAATGCAGGAAAAAAAACTGGCACAATTCAGGAATGAACACATGGGTTTCATTTTTCAGTTTCACCACCTCCTGGATGAATTCACTGCCGAGGAAAATGTGTGCATGCCCGCTTTAATCAGAGGAGACAGTAAAAAACAGGCTGCAACAAGAGCGGCTGAACTTTTGGACTACCTCGGCCTGGCGGATCGTAAAAATCACAAACCTACGCAGCTGTCGGGTGGCGAACAACAAAGGGTAGCCGTTGCCAGGGCATTGATCAACCGACCCTCTATTATTTTTGCAGATGAACCTACCGGCAACCTTGATTTGTCTAATGCCACAGAAATGCACCAACTTTTTATAAGGCTCAAGAACGATTTTGGACAAACATTTGTTATTGTAACACACAACACCGAACTGGCACAAATGAGCGACGAACGCTATACGATGGCAGAAGGCAAATTGAACAGACAATAGACGAACGATGCTGAAATCACTGGAAATTAAGAATTATGCCCTCATCAAAGACCTGAGCATTGATTTGCATAAAGGCCTCAATATCATTACCGGAGAAACTGGTGCCGGTAAATCCATACTCCTGGGTGCTCTTGGCCTGATCATGGGCAAAAGAGCAGACCTCAAAGTATTATTTGATCCCAACACCAAATGTGTGGTTGAGGCAAGGTTTGATGTATCAGACGTAAACCTTTCAGACACTGCCGATGACGTCGATGTGAGTGATGATGATGAACTCATTGTAAGAAGAGAGATAGCCCCAAACGGAAAATCAAGGGCTTTTGTCAATGATACCCCGGTGACGCTCGATCTGCTTCAGGATGTGACTGACCAGCTTATTGACTTACATCAGCAATTTGATACACTGGCTTTGCACAAGCAGGCTTTTCAACAACAGGCACTGGATGCATTGGCAGACACACAAAGCAAAGTTGCAGAATTTACAACTTTGTACAAACG
>ERZ724519.710-NODE-710-length-14105-cov-5.383630_pt1 | contig 14105 bp, 12 predicted proteins | sample MGYA00376052_ERZ724519 | MGnify/ENA primary metagenome ERZ724519 (study PRJEB28724, sample SAMN07190883) | activated sludge metagenome | isolation source: activated sludge of sewage treatment plant in Hong Hong | place: Hong Kong | collected 2016-03-17 ... | reverse complement strand
CGCATACAGTCTCAGCCCGGCCTCTCGACGGGCGACTCGCAGCCGTCCTTGCCTGTGCAGCGCTTCCAGCATCATCGTCGTTGTCGACGACTGTCCGCCCCAGCCGTTTTGGCTGCGCACTTTGCCGAGCGCTTTTTCTACGGCTTTCGGATGCGCCTCACCGAGCGACCCCACCAGCGCCAAGACATCTTTTTGCAGCGACGGATGTGCGTCGACAAAGCGCTGCCAGTGTTCGCTCAGCGGTCGAGGATGCAAAAACACGAGCTGCTGCTGCGGCAGAAATCCGTAGACGTGCAGGACATCTTCACAGAGCGGCAGCGTCGGATACTGCTGTTCCAAGTCGCCCACTTGGTAGTCGTCGACACGTAGCCGTAGGATCAGATCTTGGGCGCGAGCTGGTGCGCGAATCGGATCGGCCTGCACAAAGCCAAGGTGATTCACTGCGTCGCTGATGCTGGTGCTGCGCCTGAGCGTTCGTCGGATGGCATGGTTGCGCAGCCTGGCAAGCGAGACGGTCGACATGGTGGCCTGCGCCATAACACAAGGCACTGACAGCGTGCCGCAAAAGTGGCCTGTCAGCGTCGACAAACAGCGGTCCGATCAGCCTTTGACGCCGCCTTGGGTCAGCCCGCCGATCAGGTGCTGTTGCAGCGCGAAAAACAGCGCCATCACCGGCAGCGACACCAGCACTGCGCCCGCCGCAAAGTGTCCCCACTCCGTCGCGTAGTCGCCGACGTAGTGATTGAGCATCACCGGCAGCGTATAGCTCTGCGGACGGCTCATAAACGTCGCTGCGAGGATGAACTCGTTCCACGCAGTCAGAAAGCAGAACAGCGCCGTGACGGAAATCGCCGGACGGGCAAGCGGCAGCACCACCCGATAGAACGCATCAAAGCGACTGCCTCCGTCGAGCAAAACGGCTTCTTCTAGCTCTGTCGGCAGCCCGTCGAAATAGCCTTTGAGCATGAACACACAGAACGGAATCGCCGTCGTCGCGTAGCACAGCACCAGACCGCCCAGGTGGTTGAGCAGGTGCAGCTTTTCCAGCACGACGTAGAGCGGAATCGTCGTCACCACGCCTGGAAACATCTGCGCGAACAGAAACAGCCGCAGTGAGCTGTCTCGACCGGGGAAGCGAAACCGCGACAGCGCATATGCCGCCGAGCACGACAGCGCGACGCCCACCACCGTCACCGCCGCCGACACCACCAGCGAGTTGATGAGCTGCCGAATGAACAGATAGCGTCCGTCGGCGTCTTGTCGAAGCAGCACATCGGCGAAGTTCGCGAGGGAAACCTCCGTGGGCCATGGACTGACGGAAAGCGAAAAGCTCTGCGTCGGTGACAGCGCCATCTTTATCACCCACAGCACGGGATACAGCGTCGCTGCGGTGAGCAGGATGAGAACAACATGGACCAAAGCGGTTCGGAGCGTGCGCATCAGGGTCTTGTGCGGTCGGGGATGGGCCGATCGTTCGATGGTGAAAAGTCGTTACGTTCGCTCGGTCGGCTTCGGCTCGCTGGCCGCAGGATACGGCAGCAGACCTTCCTCGGGAAGCGTGGAAACGCGCTCGCATGTCCACGGAACATCGGGCATCACTGCGGGACTGGGCCAGCCCAGTCGAAGCGGCGAGGACGGCACTGCCGGAGCGGTCGAGGTTTGCAAGGTTGTCGACTCGGACGGCGCTGGCAGCGGAGGCAGCTTGTCGGGTCGCTGACCTGGCGGTGCGGCGCGATCGGTGATCTGCGGTGGATCGTCGCTGTACAGCGCGAGCAGCACGCGGACCACTTCGGTTTCACCACTGCTTTCGCGCAGCTTCGGCGACAGGGCTTCGCCGCTGTGACCTTGATAGATCAGCTTCAGGGCATCGACCACCGTCGAGATGATTCGGACGCCGAGTGGAGGATCGTCGTCCTGCGGCAGCCGTACAAAGTCGAGAAACTCTGCCTGAAGGCTGGCGAGCACACCGTCGAGCGGCGCATCGCAGACAAAGCCAAGTCGGTCCGTCCGTCGGGGTGGCTGCGGCGTCTGCTCGTACACCTGAATCTTGAGCAGTGCAAACAGCCGTGCGACGAGCATGAGCTCTCGCTGCGCGCGCGGCAGCAGTCCCAAGCGATCACACAGCCGACCACACTGCGTCGTCAGCAGCATCGGCCAGTCACTATCGAGCGCACGGCTTAGCTCATCAGCCAGCGTCGTCGCGCAGCGAAACAGCACATCCGTCACCGCCGAGCCTGAAAAGTCAGCGAGCGGCTCTGGCGACTGCTGGCGGGCCGGAAAGCGCAGGGCATCGCGGCTCAGGTTCAGGTTCGACGGACGCTCTTCGATGATGAGATCGGCGGAAGACAGCTTCGCACCGGGCTTGTCTCCGGGCGGACGACGACGAAGCGGACCACTGCGCGCGGCGCCCAAAAGCAGCGGCACGGCTTGCTTGGGAAGCGGTGGGGGCTCGATGCGAAGCGGCGTGCTGCGGGGCGGATTGCTCAGGTTGCTTGGCTTGATCCGTGGGCTCGGCGCTCGCTCCGTCGGCAGAGGTGGTGCCGTCTCGCTGCCTCGCGGCGGTTCCGTTCGCTGGCTGATGCTCGATGGCAGCGGTGGCAGCGGTGGTGGCAGCGGCGGCGGTGCTGCGGGCGGCAGCGGTGGTGGCAGCGGCGGCGGCATTCGAACCGGACCCGATACCATCGATGGCGCAGGCTTGGGCGGCTCTGGCTTGGACGGCGGAGCAGCTTCCGGCTTGGACGGCGGAGCAGCTTCAGGTTTGGACAGCGGAGCAGCTTCCGGTTTGGACAGCGGAGCAGCTTCCGGTTTGGACAGCGGAGCGGCTTCCGGCTTGGACGGCGCGCTCGGCTCTGGCTTGGCGACCGGATCGACGAGTGGTGCGCTCTCGCCTGGCTCCCACGCCTGGTTGTAGAACATGTCCATGCCGAGGCGCAGCGTGCCAAAGCGAATCAAGAAGCGACGGACTTCGACGACGCCGTGCGATGCCAGCTTGGGCATCAGCGTCGATAGGTCTTGCGTCGGGTCCACCATCGCGAGCGCCGCCTTGCGTCCATCCGTCGAGCGCTCCAGTGGCAGGATGCCCAAGTGCGCGGCCAGTCCGGCGGTGATCGCTTGCTTTAGCTCTGGCGCGACCACCACACCGTCTAGCTGATCGTCGCTCAGATCCGGCAGCTTCAGCTGGGCTTCGAGCAGTCGAAACAGCTTGTCTTCGGAAAGTAAGCCCTCGCGGAGCAGCACCAGCCACAATGGCCGACCGCTCGACTCGCTGTAGCGAACAGCACGGGCGAGCATGGCGGGCTGCACAAGCTCCGACTCCTTGAGGATCTCGGCAAGGGGCCGAGGGCGAGCCGTACTGCTCAAGCTGACAAACCTCCTCGTGCAGCGTAGACCGTTTTTCTCCTTTCGGGAATCCCTCCTCGCTATGGTAACGGGCATGGAGAAGCCCAACCTCGGTCCGTTTGTGTACGAAAGTCGCAGGGTTATCGTGATCGACAAGCCGTGTGGCTGGCTGTCGGTGCCGAGTCGTCAAGGCGAAGAGGATGCGCGGCTGTGTGTCGGTCGCGTGCTGGAGGCGCAGCTTGGGACGCGGCTGTGGCCGGTTCATCGTCTGGATGCCGAGGTGTCGGGGCTGCTGCTGTTTGCCAAGGATGCCGATGCGCACCGTCTGCTGTGCGCGGGCTTTGAACATCAGCAGGTGCGCAAGACCTACCTGGCGTGGAGCGCAGGTCCGCTGCCGGATCAGCATCGGGTTCGCGTCACCGAGCGCTGGCAGTCGCTGCTGCTGCGCGGGAAAAAGCGAGCCTACGTCCACCGCGCGGGAAAAGAAGCGGTGACGATGGCTACGCCGCTTGCGGTCGAAGGACATCGAATTCTGTGGCAGCTGTGTCCCAAGACCGGGCGACCGCATCAGCTGCGCGTCGAGCTGTTTTTGCATGGCTGTCCGATCCTCGGAGATTCGCTGTACGGATCGACGCTGCCGTGGCCGAGCGGCGTTGCGCTGCGCGCGTTCGAGCTGAACCTGACCGATCTCGAAGGGCGACAAGAGCTGAGCTTACCGCCGAAGATTTCGCTGCTATCCGACGGACAAGACTATCTATCGGGCGGCAGAGCCTGGAAGAGCGCACTCGCCAGCTCGTCGGGACGTTCGACCCACAGCGCGTGTCCTGCTCCTTGAATCAGCACCGGCGCGTCCAGCTTGCAGAGCGTCGCCAGTCGCTGCTGCGACTTCGGCGGCATCAGGAAGTCTTCACTGCCGGCAATCACCGTCGTCACGCAGCGCGACAGCGCCAGCTGATCTCTCCGATCGTGCGTAAGCAGCGCAGACAGCTGTCCCGTCGTGGCTGCCGGTGCGTGCTGCTGATCTCCCCACAGCGCTTCGAGCATCGGGATGATGCTCGGATGCTCCAAGAAATCGGCGGAAAAGAACATCACTTGTAAGGTGCGAAACAGATCGAGCCTGCTGACGCCCGCTTGGTGCTGCGCGCGAAGTCCCAGCACGATGCTGCGCAAGCGCGGATCGGTCGCTGCTGTGGTCGATACCAGGCCGACCCGACGAAACCGCTGCGGATGCTTCGTCAGCGCGTGCTGCGCCCACATTCCGCCCATTGAAAAGCCCGCGAGATCGACCGTCGGGAACCCGAGCGCCGACAGCAGTGTATCCAGTCGATCGCTCTGCGCATCGAGCTGATAGTCCGATTCCGACGTCGGGACTTCACTGTGACCGGAGCCGAGCGGATCGACGATGCACAGCCTGCGCGGATGCCGCTTCGCCAGTCGCAGCAGCTGCCTTCCGTCCGACAGCAGGCCAGGCAGCAGCACGAGCGGCGTTTGGTCCTCCGTCCGAAGACCTGTCGTGCTCTGCGGCTCGATCAGGCGGAAAAACAGACCGGCATGCTGGCCGGTGCGCGTGTTCACGGTCGTCACGGTGCTCTCTTTGGTTGAATCGGTATGTAGATGCCCGAAGCCGCGCGAGGACGACAAGCTAAACTCGGCGTCATGCAACGCTTTTGGTTCGCTTCGCTGCTGGGTCTGCTGGCGCTGTGCGCGGTGGGCTGCGGGCCTCGCTCGATTCGGGCGGACCTGGACCATCACAACCTGTCCGACGATGACTTGCTGGCGCTGCTGCCGCAGGGGCAGGAAGCGGTGATCGATGTCGATGTGGCAGCGCTGCGCGCGTGGCCGCCGATGCAGGCGCTGCTTTCGCTGATTCCGGCGCGGCTTCTGTCGTCGCTGTCTTCGCTGGCTGGCAACCCGCTTCAGGATGTCGATGCGCTGTGTGTCGGCGCGACAGGGCTGGGCTCTGGCGCGGTTGAGTCGACGCTGCTGGTGTCAGGACGGCTGCCCAAAGACAAGCTGTGGCAGGATCTGGCTCGTCGGGAAGGCAGTCGAGAAGTGACCTATCACGGCATGCCGCTCGTCGAAGCGGGTGATCGAGCGCTGGTGCAGCTGAGCGATCGCACCTGGGTGCTGGGCAGTCGACTGCAAGTGCGTCAGACGATCGACATCTTTCGGGGCGTCGATCCGGGCCTGCGCAAACAGAGCTCGCTGATGAACGCGCTGGCGATGGCTCCGACGGGAAAGCAAGGTCGTCCGCCGGTCCTTGCTGCGGTGTTGCTTGGCTCGGATTTGCGACGGCGGGCGCACGAAGCGGGCGTGCTGCGGGTCTTTGATGAAGCGCAGTCGATCGCGCTGGCTGTGGCGGTTGGGGACGGGATCGATGTGGGCGTGGTGGTGTCGTATCCGTTTGTGCAGATGGCTGCCGAGGCACTGTCGCAGGTTCGGGCGCACGCTGCGGAGCTGGGAAGTCGGTCCTTGGTGAAGCTGCTGCACTTGGATCGCTTTGTGTCGCCGCTTGTGTCGGTGGCGGTGCCGCAGTCGAAGAAGCGTCTGACGCCCGAGCTGCACCTGGCCTATCGACTGCCGGGCTACGAGCTGGACGATCTGCTGCGACGGGTGAGCCAGCTGATGTCGCTGCTCCAGGGTCGCGAATCCGGCAAAGAGGGTGAGCGAGCGAGCCCGCAGCCAGCCGAGCCGGTCCGCAAGTAACGACTACAGCGACAGCGAGCTGCCTTCGCGGGACGCAATCAGCTCGATGTGACGACCACCGAGCGAGTCGAGCAGCTCTCGACAGCGCGAGTAGATCTGATCGACGACATCGTCGCTGTAGTCCTGATCGAAGTGAAACAGCGCCAGGCGACGAACCTGCGCGCGCACCGCTGCATAGGCCGCATCCGCGAACGACGAATACCCGCGTGAGCGACGAACCGAGCGATCTTCGGGCGTATACGTCGCGTCGTGAATCAGCAGATCCGCGCCTTGGTACAGTCGCAGCACTTCTTCACTTGGGCCTGAGTCTGGATACCCAGCGTCGGGGGCATAGACCACCGAGCGACCCTGCTCTTCGATTCGGTACGCCATACACGTCGATGGACCGTGCGGATTGGGACGACCCGAGATCGCGATGCCTTCCCACAGAATCGGTGGCGGATCGTTGTCCGTCGGCACCGGCTGTAGCTCGAACATCGCGCCCAGGTTCTTCATCGTCTGAAGCGGCGAAAAGTGCGGGTTTACCTGACCTTCGAGGATTCCCTCGAGCATCGACGCGCTCTTGGCGGGACCAAAGACGGTGAAGCGATTGCCAGGAATGAACACCGGCGCGAAGAACGGGAAGCCTTGGATGTGATCCCAGTGTGCGTGCGAAAGCAGGATGCCGCCGTGGCCTTTGCCTTTGCCAAACTCGGTGCGCAGCAGCTGCTTGCCGAGCCCGATGATCCCCGTGCCCATGTCGAGAATCAGCAGCTTGCCCGACGCAGCTTTTACGCTGACACAGCAGGTGTTGCCGCCGTACCGGACCGTCTCAGGACCAGGGGCGGGGATCGACCCGCGTACTCCGTGAAAGGTTACTTCCACGACTCTCCCTCGCTGGTATCGGGGCTGCTGCGGTGTCCTTGACCCATCGAGCGACTGCTCGCGGAGCCCACCTGCATGCCATGGCGAGACAGGTCGACTTCCATGCCCTCGAAGGCGGCGTGAAGATCCAGGCGCGAGCCTTCTTGCTGCATCTGGCCTCTGTGATAAGCCAAAAGCTCGTCGATCTGCGCATCGGTCCGCTCGGGCGCGTGGTGATACAGCATCAGCGACTCAGCACCGGCTTCACGCGCGATCTCGATCGCATCTTCGGCGCAGCTATGTCCCCAGTGCGGTCGCTGCGCGTATTCGCTGGGCGTGAACTGGGTGTCGTAGATGACGAGCTGCGCGCCTTCGCACAGACGGACCACGCCTTCGCGCATCTTCGCGAGCTTGGCGGCGTCTTCGGGCGCGAGCGGCTCACCGGCCTTGGGCGGCTGCTTGATGAACTCGTGCTCGATGAGGATGTCGCGAAACGGTGCGGTGTCCGTCACATACGCGAGCGAAGCGCCCTCATAGTCGAGACGGAACGCGATCGCAATCCACGGGTGATTGAGCCGCGTGCAGCGCACCTTGACCGGCCCAATCTCGAAGCTGGCATCGTCGGTCAGCTCGTTAAACTGGACGTTGGCGGCGGCGGCATCAAACGGCACCGGGAAGTACGGATTGTCCGACTGAAGCGCGAACACCATCCGCAGGTGCATGTCGTCGCGCTGTCGCGCGTAGACGTGAAACTTGTTGCCGGGACGGTACAGCGGCGAAAAGAACGGCAGCCCTTGGATGTGATCCCAGTGCGTGTGGCTGACGAGCAAGTGCGCATCGCCTTTGCCTTCGCCAAACGGTCCCGTCATCAGCTCTTTGCCGAGTCGCCGAAGACCCGTGCCCGCATCCAAGATGATGCGTGGCGCGCTCGGGTCGGACGCAGACGCGCAGCGAACCTCGACACAGCTTGTGTTGCCACCGTAGCGCTGCGTTGTCGTCCCGGGCACAGGGAACGATCCTCGTACGCCCCAGAACCGAAGCTTCATCGGTGGCCCCCTTCCCATGCGTGCAAGCGACCTGGCTCCAAGCGTCGAACCGACGAATCGAGGAGGTAGTACGCCCTGCTCATCATGAGATGCTTTAGGGGTTTCATAGCTTGCTAAAAACAGCCTTCATCGTAACACGCCGCGTTTTTAGAAATCTACAGATTCTCCGCCGAGCACTCTGGCCTTCTGCGCGGCGGTGTGTGGGTCGTTTCACGCAGGTCACGGTACGGGGTGGTCGCTGTAGGGACTGGGCGCATGGGCTCTGTCGCGGCGGCCTGCGGGATGCGCTCGTGGGCTGTGGGGGCGGCTCGTACGTGCAGCGCTGCGGACCCTTGGGTCTGGGTGGGAAAGCGTGATACAACGCGCCCCGACATGGCCACATTCAGACCGAAGCTTCGACGCTTGGGAATCGCGGGGAGCCGGACGCTTTTCGTGTGGTGCGGACTGCTCATGATGGGCGCGCTTGGCGGCTGCGTTGTGGTTCGTCCCTATCAGCGCGAGCAGCTGGCTGAGCGCTGCATGGCTCCCGGCTTTGGCGACAAGTCAGAGGTCAAGTTCCGCGCCCACTGGGAATACGCGCGTCACGGTACCCAAGGTGGCTTTGGCGATGACGCAGGCGGTGGAGGATGCGGTTGCAACTGAGCCTCCTCCTTGCTCGTGCGGTTGCGCTGTGGGGCGTGCTGCTGTGTGCCGTGATCCCCGCGCGGGCTGAGCACTTGCCGCAGAACGTCAGCGGCGAAGCGGTCTTTCGTGGCAACTACTGGCGCGATCGCAACACGCGGGTGATAAATCCCACCGTAGACATCCGGCAGCAGACCGCGAGTGGCTTTGCGGTCACGGGCTCCTATGGACTCGATGCGATCACGTCGGCGTCGGTGGCTGCGGGTGCGACGTCGGACGAGCCCTTTACCGAGCTGCGTCACGAAGTCGGCTTCGGCACCGAGATTCCGCTCGTCGGCAAGTCCACCCTGTCTGCGGGCTACGGCTATTCCTCGGAAAGCGACTACTTTTCGCACACCGGTTCGCTGCGCACCAAGATCAGCCTGTTTCAGGAAAACACGATCCTGCGCTTCGGTGGTGACTACACGCACTCCTCGGTGGGCAAGCGGCTGGGACCGACCGGCTATCTCAACATGGGCATCTTGCACGAAGGCCACGCCATCGCGGGCTGGACGCAGGTGCTCAGTCGTTCGCTGGTGGCTGCGCTGACCTACGAGCTGTTTGTCCTGTCGGGCTACCAAAACAATCCGTATCGCCCGGTCTTTGTGTCCGGTGAGCGTCGCGAGTTTGAAAACCTGCCGTCTCTGCGCATTCGCAACGCGTTTTCGCTGTCGGCGCACAAGCTGTTTGGTCTGCCGGGCTCAGTGGTGCCGTTTGTGGTGCTGCGACCGGCGCTGCGCGTGTTTGCCGATTCCTGGGGCGTATCGAGCGTGAGTCCCGAAGTCGCGCTGCATCTACCGATTGGCCCGTTTGAGCTGCGCGGGCTGCTTGGCTACTTCCGGCAGTGGGAAGCGTCGTTTTATCGCTCAAGCTGTGGCGAGCAGCCGCGCGTGTTTCCCGGTGCGCCGTGCTATTCGGAGCGTGGTGTCGAGTTTGGGCAGACCACCGATGCCAGTGGCCAGGTGTCCCCGTTTTTGGCGTACACCTCGGACCCGAAGCTGGGCTCTTATTCCACCGTCACGACCGAGCTTCAGATCAAGTGGCGCATGACCGTGTTTTCGCGGCTGGGTCCCATCGGGGCGCACCTGTCCCGCAGCGTCATCGAGCTTTCGGGCGGACTGTGGTTTGCCCAAGATGCAGTCGGCAATCAGTTTGGCATTCCGCTCGTGGCCAATGAGGAAGTCGGCGTTGCGGGCTGCTCGGCCTTCTGCGGTGCTGGCTTTGCCCACCTGGGCCTGTACGTCCCGTTGTAACGCCACGTCGAGCATCTTTCCTTCCACCTGCGACCGAGCAAGGAGAGCGTTTGTGAAACAGCCCATTTCCCTCATCGTCAACGGCGAGCGGCACGACACGCTCTGCCAGCCCAACCTGACGCTGCTTGAGGTCCTGCGTGAAAACCTACAGCTTACCGGCACCAAGCACGGCTGCGAGCTGGGCGAGTGCGGAGCCTGTGCAGTGCTGCTCGATGGAGAGCCTGTGCTGTCCTGTCTGGTGCTGGCGATGGAGTGTGACGGCCAGCAGATCACCACCGTCGAAGGTCTGACGCGCGGTGCGTCGCTGCATCCGCTGCAAGCCGCCTTTGCTGACCACGGCGCAGCCCAGTGTGGCTACTGCACGCCCGGTGTGCTCGTCACGGCCAAGGCGCTGCTCGATCGCAATCCCTGTCCCAGTCGCACGGAAGTGCGCGAGGCGCTGAGCGGCAACCTCTGTCGCTGCACCGGCTACCTCCAGATCCTCGATGCGGTCGATGCCGCCGCCCACGTTCTGCGTGAGGAAAAGCGATGAAGGACAGGCCGCTTCACATCATTGGCAAAGCGCGTCGGCGAGTCGATGCTCGCGCCAAGGTCACGGGCGAGACGCGCTATGCCGATGACCTTCACTTGCCTCGGATGCTGCACTGTCGGATGCTGCGCTCGCCGCTGCCGCACGCCAAGATTGTGTCGATCGATGCGAGCCGCGCAAAGGCGCTGCCGGGCGTTCACTTGGTCCTAACCGGCGCGGACATGCCGACGACGTTTGGCATCTTGCCGGTCAGCCAAGACGAGCACGCGCTGTGCCTAGACAAGGTGCGCTTCGTCGGCGATCCAGTCGCAGCGGTGGTGGCTCAAACGGAGCTTATCGCCGAAGAGGCCCTGGCGCTGATTGATGTGCAGTACGAGCCGCTTCAGACGATCTCGGCGCCCGAAGAAGCGCTGGCCCATCCCGAGCCTCGGATTCATGACTACGGCGACAGCGGCAACGTCCACAAGGCGGTTGCGCTGTCGTTTGGCAGCGTCGATCAAGGCTTTGCGGAAGCGGACCACGTCTTTGAAGACACGTTTCACTACGCGGGCAATACCCACCTGCCGCTGGAGACGCATGCTGCGGTGGCTGCGCTCGATCCCGACGGCAAGCTGACCATCTGGTCCAGCACGCAGACGCCGCACTATGTCCATCGCTCGATTGCCAAGGTGCTGGGGCTGCCGCCATCGCGGGTGCGGGTGATCTCGACGCCGCAGGGCGGAGGCTTTGGCGGCAAGACCGATCCGTTTAACCACGAGATTGTCGTCTGCAAAGCCGCGATGATGCTCGGGCGACCCGTCAAGGTCTGCCTGTCGCGAGAAGAAGTGTTCTACTGCCATCGCGGTCGTCACCCGGTGCTGATGAAGCTGCGCTGTGGCGTCAAACAAGATGGCACGCTGACGGCGCTGCATCTGCAGACGCTGCTCGATGGCGGGGCCTATGGCTCCTATGGCGTCGCAAGTACGTTCTACACGGGCGCACTGGCGACGGTGACGTATCACCTGCCAAACTATCGCTTCGAGGGCTGTCGCGTCTTTACCAACAAGCCGCCCTGTGGTCCCAAGCGTGGTCACGGCACCGTGCAGCCTCGCTTTGGTCAAGAGGTCCAGCTCGACAAGATTGCCGAAAAGCTGGCGATTGACCCGGCAGAGCTGCGGCTGCGGATCGTCGAAAAGCCCGGCTCGCTCACCGCGAACTTTCTGCGCGTGCAGTCGATTGGGCTCGCGGACTGCATTCGATCGGTGGTGCGGCGCTCTGGCTTTTCGGACAAACATCGCAAGCTGCCGTATGGCAAGGGCGTTGGCATCGCGTGCTCGTCGTATCTGTCGGGCGCGGGCATGCCGATCTACTACAACGACATGCCGCACTCGGGTGTGCAGCTCAAGCTCGATCGCTCGGGGCTGGTGACGGCGTTCTGTGGCGTGGCGGAAGTGGGGCAGGGCTGTGACGACGTGCTGTGCGCCTGCGTGGCCGAAGTGCTGGGCGTGGATGTCGCCGACGTCAAGGTCGTGACGGGCGATAGCGACTTGTCGCCGGTGGACCTGGGCTCGTATTCCAGCCGCGTGACGATGATGATGGGCAATGCGGCGATTGCAGCCGCAGAGCGCGCGCGTGAGCTTGTCGCTACGGCGGTCGCGGACAAGCTGGGCATTGCTTCGGACCAGCTCGTGTTTGCCCATGGCCGGGTCTTCGATGCAGCAGCCCCCGAAAAGGGCATGTCGTTTCGCGAAGCTGTGGTCATCGCTGAAGCCGCGACCGGAACGATTGGCACGACGGGATCGTATAAGCCCGAAAAGCCAGCGGCGCTGTTCAAGGGCGGTGGTGTCGGACCGTCTCCCGCGTACTCGTATACGGCGGCAGTGGTCGAAGTCAGCGTCGATCCCCAGACCGGCTGGCTGGGCGTGGACAAGATCTGGATCGCACACGACATCGGACGGGCCTTAAACCCGACGCTCGCACGCGGTCAGGTCGAAGGCAGCGTCTACATGGGACTGGGCGAAGCGCTGATGGAAGAGCAGGCGTTCCGGCGCTTGCCACCGAAGCTGTCGGGCGCGCTCGTGCATCGCACACCGTCGATCTTGGAATACAAGAGCCTGACCTCGCTGGAGATGCCCGAAGTCGACATCGAGCTGCTGGAAGACCCCGATCCAAACGGTCCGTTTGGCGGCAAGGAAGTCGGACAAGGACCGCTGCTGCCGATTATGCCGGCGATTGCCAACGCGATCTTTGACGCGGTCGGGGTGCGCATTGATGAAGTGCCGATCTCACCCGAAAAGATCCTAAAGGCGCTTGGGCAGAAGGCGGCGGGCAAGCCGGGCCGGATTGGGCCCAAAGACTTCCCGGCGGTTTCGTATCCAGAGCCGCTGCAAGTGCCGACGCCGTGGCAAGGCGGTGATGGGCGCGCGACAAACGAAGTGGCTCGTCCAAAAGACAAGCGGGCCAAGAACGTCTAGGGGACACGCATGCTGAGGCTTCCCGAGTTTCAACTTCTTTCGCCACAGTCTCTGTCCGAGGCGCTGGCGCTGCTCCAGGCTGATCCCGAACACTCGTCGATCTTGGCGGGTGGGACGGACCTATTGCCCAACATGAAGCGTCGTCAGCAGACGCCTCGGCGGCTTATCAGCCTGCGCAATGTGGCAGAGCTTGGGCAGCTTACGGTGGCAGCGGACGAGGTGCGCATCGGCGGCAGCGTGCGCCTGCGGACCATCGAAACGCACGAGGCGCTGGCTGTTGAGCTGCGCGGCCTGGTCCAAGCGGTGTCGCAGATTGCGACGGTCCACATCCGGGGCACGGCCACCATCGGCGGCAACCTGTGCCTCGACACGCGCTGCGAGTACTACAACCAGAGCCAGCCGTGGCGACAAGCGATCGGCTTTTGCAAAAAGAAAGATGGCGACATCTGCTGGGTGGCGACCTCTAGCCCGCGCTGCCTGGCGGTGTCTTCGACCGATGCGGCACCGGCCTTGATGGCCTTGGGGGCGCAGGTACAGCTCTGCTCTGCCAGTGGCACGCGTGAGCTACCGCTGGCCGATCTGTACCAAAACGACGGCATCCACTACCTGAGCAAGCGTCCTGATGAGGTGCTGACCCTGATTCGGATTCCTCAGCGGGCGGGCCAGCGCAGTGCCTACTGGAAGCTGCGGCGGCGGGGGTCGTTTGACTTTCCGCTGCTCGGGGTCGCGGTGGCGGTGCAGCGGGACGACGCCGGGAACGTGCAGCACGCGCAGGTGGCGCTCGGGGCGGTGTCTTCGCGACCGCTGCTGGTGCCGGAAGCGTCGGCGCTGCTGTGCGGGCAGCCGCTTGGTGATGAGCAGATTCGTCAGGCTGCGGAAGCGGCGTACCCGCTGGCCAAGCCGATGGATCACGCCGATATGTCGCTGTCGTATCGCAAGGCGATGGTGAAGAGCCTGGTCACCTCTGCGCTGCGGGAAGTCCGTGGCGATGATGTGTCACAAGACCGCCAGCGTCTGATGCGCGTGCTCGGGTAGCCCGTCCTGCGACGCAGGGCGGGGCTTTTGGTTTGCGCAGTCGGCCCCACAGCGCGCAGCGCGTGACGCTGTGGGCTCAGCGCGCGGCTATGAAGTCGTGGCGTGCGACCACGAAGTCGTGAAGTGCGACCACCAGGACGTGGCGTGCGACCACGAAGTCGTGAAGTGCGACCACCAGGACGTGAAGTGCGACCACGAAGTCGTGAAGTGCGACCACCAGGACGTGAAGCAGTGCTCGCGT
>ERZ724519.707-NODE-707-length-14178-cov-8.609998_pt1 | contig 14178 bp, 16 predicted proteins | sample MGYA00376052_ERZ724519 | MGnify/ENA primary metagenome ERZ724519 (study PRJEB28724, sample SAMN07190883) | activated sludge metagenome | isolation source: activated sludge of sewage treatment plant in Hong Hong | place: Hong Kong | collected 2016-03-17 ... | reverse complement strand
AATTGAGGGAATTAAGATTTTATTGACGCCAACCACCTTAATTCTCTTCATTCCCTTAATGTTTCCAACAAAATAAGGATCACTCATCTGGCAAAGCCCTAAAATATTCATTCACCAATGGCCTCGTTGATTTCGAAATATTTTTACTGAAAAAATTGATTAATAAACCTTGAGGTACTTCTAATAGTTTCATATACGTGTACACCTGCGCCTCATGCACCGGCAGCAGGTTTTCAATGGCCTTGATTTCAACGACCACACAGTTATTGACCAATAAATCAAACCTTAAATCAATCTCCAGGTCTTTTCCATCATAGATTAATGGCACCTTTTGCTGTCGCTTTACCGAATGTCCCTTTTGGATGAGCTCGTATTTAAGACATTCCTGGTACACACTCTCCAATAGGCCCACCCCCAATGATTTGTGTACCTTGATGGCACACCCAACGATGTCATAGGAGACACCCGTCACATACTTTTTATTCATAACGTCGAAGTTTGATCCAAAATTAATGGATTATCCAACGCCCCGCCACAAAATTTTTATACCCGGTGTTTTATCTAAACTACCTCAATGTTTCCCAAAATCTATCCCCTATAACCTATCACCTAACCCCTATCATTCAGCCCCTATCACCTAACCCCTAACACCTAGAGTTCCCTAACCCAAACATTCCTAAAACTCATCGGATTACCATGATCCTGTAGCTTGATAGACCCCATGCCGTGCGCATCATTTTTGGGCAGACCAATGTACTCCGTAGTACCCTTGATCTCAACATGGTTCTGAACCAGAATGCCATTGTGGATGACCGTGAAAAAACCCGAAGCCACCTTCACCCCATCCTTATTAAAAACAGGGGCAGTGAAAATAATATCATACGTCTGCCACTCACCGGGGCCCTTGCACGCATTGACCAAAGGAATGTGTTGTTTATAAACCGCAGCGCACTGGCCATTGGGGTAGGTGGAGTTGTTGTAATTGTCGAGGATTTGAACCTCGTATTTTTCCTGGAAGAAAACACCACTGTTGCCCCTGCCCTGGCCATTGCCCTCTACCACAGCTGGTTTACGGAATTCGAGGTGGAGCTGACACGATCCAAATTTTTGTTTCGTCTTGATATCTCCGGTACCCGCTTTGACAGTAAAAATGCCATCCTTCACTTCCCACATAGCCTTGCCACCGTCTTTGTCGCTCACCCATTGTTCGAGGTTGGTACCATTGAAGAGGATGATGGCATCACCCGGAATGGGAGAATTGCCTTGAAAACCAACCACTCTGGGTATGGGGTTCCATACCTCTGTGGCAACGGGATCCGTAATTTGAGCATGAAGACCGGAAGCTACCACAAGAGCTGCAAAAGTGAATATTTTTTTCATTATCTGTTATTAGTCTGTTATTACCCTGCAATGATCGAAAAAATTCACCAAACCTTATCAAATTAGAGCGATATTTGAGAAATAAAAAAAACGAAAAATGAGAGCACACGAAATAGACTACTGGATCCACGGCGAAGAAATGCAATACGTGGAAATAGAGTTGGATCCCAATGAAACCGTTATGGCCGAACCGGGTGGAATGATGATGATGGACGAAGAAATCAACATGCAAACCATCTTTGGCGATGGATCACAACAAGATGGAGGTTTTATGGGCAAGTTGCTGGGCGCAGGAAAAAGATTGCTCACCGGTGAAAAACTATTTATGACGGCCTTCACCAATATTGGCTCCTACAAATCGAGGGTATCCTTTGCCAGCCCCTATCCCGGTAAAATCATTCCATTGGATTTGGAACAGCTGGGAGGCAAAATCGTCTGCCAGAAAGACGCTTTTCTTTGCGCCGCCAAAGGTGTGAGTGTAGGCATCGAATTCAGCAAAAGGCTGGGCCGTGGTTTCTTTGGGGGTGAAGGCTTCATTATGCAAAAGATCGAAGGTGATGGCATGGCCTTTATGCATGCGGGTGGCCACATCACCGAGCGGACCCTTGGCCCCGGTGAACACCTCAGGGTAGACACCGGCTGCCTCGTAGGCTTTACCAAAGATGTAGACTATGACATTGTATTTGTAGGAGGTGTCAAAAACACCCTCTTTGGTGGAGAAGGTTTGTTTTTTGCCAGCCTCATGGGCCCTGGTAAGGTATGGATCCAATCATTGCCAATATCAAGATTGGCAGACAGAATCATTTCTGCATCGGGTTCTTATGGCAGAAAAGACGAAGGTTCCATCCTCGGTGGCCTGGGCAACCTGCTGGATGGTGATGGAATATAAGCGTTTATATTAATCCAAATTATGACTTGGCCAGGAAGCCATCAATGGCATTTCTGGAAAAATCAGACAACAGCAATCTACCACTGATGGCAGCGCGCTCGGCCAGCAACTGATCCCAATTTTGGGTTCCTTGCCAAAACACGGTCTTCAAATCGTGGAGCGCGGCCGGATGGTAGCTCAAAAGTTTATTGGCCATGGCAGAGATAGCTGCATCCATGGCTTCGCTGGTTTCAAATACTTCCTGATAGATTCCTTTTTGTTGGGCCCATGCTGCACTTTGCCAAACCTCCGGTGTAATGGCCATCTGACAAAAAGCAGCATTGCCTACCTTACGTTCTACGGCGGGGCCAATGACAAAGGGGCCAATGCCCACCGCCAATTCGCTTAGTCTAACAGCTGCATGTTGGGTGGCAAAGGTATAGTCACACGCCGATGCCAGGCCAACCCCTCCGCCTACCGCCTTGCCATGGATCCTGCCGATGACCAGCTTGCCGCAAACCCTGATGGCATTGATTACACTGGCAAAGCCCATGAAAAAAGTTTTGCTGCTTTCAAGATCGCGGATGGCAGCCAGTTCGGTAAAGCTGGCACCTGCACAAAAACTTCTATCACCGGCACTTTTGAGGAGAATGACAAGGGTGTCCTCATTTTTTCCCGCTTCCAAAATGGCTTCCCGGAGTCTGGCCAGCTGCTGTCCCGGCATGGAGTTTTGCGCCGGATGGTAAAATTCGATAGTGGTAAGTCCGTTTACGGTATGTGTGTTTACATAAGCTTCCATGTGGTTATTTGCTTGGAGGGTTGATGACATAAAATTCTGTTCTTCGATTGGCGGCCCTGCCTTCCGGGCTATCGTTGGAGGCAATGGCTTCTTTTTCTCCCTTGCCTTCGTACGACAAGCGGCTGGCTTCAATACCCAGCTTGAGAAGTTCGGTATAAACGGCTTTGGCCCTTTCGGTGCTAAGGATTAAGTTGGCTTCATCATCCCCTACATTGTCTGTATGACCGGTGATGCGGATGTGGAGTTCGGTTTGTTCTTTGAGCATGGCAGCCAGTGCCTGTATTTCAGCCTGGGATGCAGGTAGTAAGTTGGCAGAAGCGCTTTCAAAAAAGATGTTTTTCAGTACAATGGGCCGTGTGTCTTTTGGCGCTGGCTTGCGCATTTTTATTTCTTTGTACTGTGCCTGTTCTACCAGAAAATTTTCTCCGGTATCAAAGTGTTCGCTGTGCATTAGATACCCTGGCAGACTTACATTCAGCAGTAACCTTTTACTAACAGGCAAAGCCGAAAGCAGCTTGCCCCGCTCTGCTGTTGCAAAAACCAGGGTGTCTCCTTTGTCAACGTCGATCATGGTAAGCTGTGCTTCCAGCGGACGGCCGGTGACCTCATCGACCACAGAAATTTCAAGAAATGAGACGGGCTCGGGTCTGAATACAGGGGGCAATTCAAACTGTACCAGGTCGAGATTGCGCTCTGCATTGCCCATGGTGGCTACATCACTGGCATAATAGGCTATTTTACCCAAATGATCAACGGCCAGGCTGCCCTCATCCCCTTCACTGTTGATAGGATAACCAAGATTCACAGGTTCAGACCATTCTTTTTTTTGATCGTCCCATTTCGACATAAACAGATCAAAGCCGCCCATGCCGGTATGACCATTGGATCTGAAATAAAGGGTCTTGCCGTCGCTGTGTAAAAAAGGAGACTCTTCCTGACCAGGGGTGTTGATTACAGGGCCCAGGTTGACCACAGCGCCCCACTTGCCTTCGCTTGTCTTTTGCACCATCCAGAGGTCGCTACCTCCTAAACTTCCTTTTCGATTGGATGAAAACAACAATTTTTTTCCATTGGCAAAAAGGCAGGGCTGCGACTCCCAGGCGGGGGTATTGATGCGCGGACCCATATTGACAGGAAGCGTATATTTTTCTCCATCAAAATGGGTGTAGTACAGATCACAGCTGCCAAAGCCGGTGGTCTTGTTGTTGCACATGGTAAACACGATTGTATTGCCGTCTTCACTGATGCTGTGGGCCGCTTCATTGTCGGGTGTATTGATGGATTCAAGCGGAGTGGCTACAGACCACTGGCCACCATCGTTTCGATGCGAAACATATAAATCCTCCTGTCCCCGCAACCGGCGTGTAAACACCATAGATTTGCCATCGAGTGAAGGCGAGGGAAGGTATTCAGAATCGGTGGTATTGATGTGGCCTTCCAGTGGAGTAAGGGTTATGCTCTGGGCGTTTTTTTTGGCGTTGATCCTGAACCTGAGGGTCTTCAATTCCCTGGTGATGCGCTCCTTTCTTTTTTCATCGGCACTTCCTTTTTCAAGGTAAGTAGTATAATGCTGCACAGCACTTGCATCATCCTTCATTGCTAGTGCATTGATGGCTGCGGCATAGTACATTTCGGGGTCATAGTCTGGAGCCGCCTGGATCACGGCATCAAAGAGGGGCATGGCTTTGGCCGGCAGACCCATGTCGTAATACATAACTGCCTTGCGTAAAGTCGCCTCGTAAAAGTCGGGATGTTTTTTCAGTATCTTGTCCAACTTCTTTTCGGCATCGCTGTACTTGTACTGCCGGATGAGTTTTTGAGCCTCCTTGTACTCCTGCGCCAACTTTTTATCAAGGTCGTTGGCCCTGAAATACGTCTGCGTTTTCAGTTGGGGCATAGCCATCAGCAAGCAACAAAAGGCAATTATAATTTTCAAGCCAGTACACCTTTTAAAATCTGTTTGGTAATGAGGTAAGTTGGTTTCACCCCCTCCACACCCAGGCTGCCGCTGGCAAGGGTGCTGCCGGTTTCGAGTGGATTGTCTGAAGCATAGTAGGCATAACGCAGTTTCACATTTTTCTGGATGTTGTTGCGAATTTTAGCATGAGCCTGGATGGCCTTTTGGTAATGGGCGCCTTCCATCTCCAAACCTACTACTCCCCACGAGGATTTCAGAAAGTAAGTGAGTATATCTTTGTTTTGCAGAGAAGTGCCCAGCACGGTTACCATTGGACCTTCGTATACTCCGAGGCCACTGTCTTCAAAGTCGGCGGCTTTGATTTCGTTGTCAAAAGGATAATTGTCTGCAAATCCTTCAAGGATGTGGGCCGTTGGGATCATGATGTCTCCTTTTTGTCCTTCAAGGATGCCGGCCTTGCCCATGATGTTGACAGACTGTATGTTGAGTCTGTGTCTTTGGCCATCCATTTCTACGGGCTTGAGCAATTCATCAAGCGTCTCATATGCCTGCTCACCAAAGGCGTAATCCATTACTATGATGAGGGGCGTGGTCTTATACGTGCGTTGGGGCCTGATTTCTTCGGGCAGCAGTTGCACATCCATTTTTTCGAGGTCAAAAATTTGCACGCCAATATTGGTACCGCTGGTATCGTCGAGGGCTATCATGCCGTGTTTCAGCGCATAATCTTCCACCAGTTTTTTGTACTCCCCCTTTTTATCCTGACTGATGCTTTCTGCCAGCGACATGAGGTTTTGGGTTTTTAGTTTTTTGGACAGCACCTGTGAAGCATAGAGACAATTCATGACGCTGTGCAGGTTGGCACTGATGATGTGGATGGGCCGCTTGAGCCACTTGTTGTCGATCAATATTTTTTTAATGGCCGATGCCCATTTATCGCCAAAGACATGGTGGCCCAGCACTTCTCTGAGAGACGATGAAAAACTGATTTCTCTGTCGTTTTGTTCCAATGCTTCTTCCATGCTTCTCCTGCCTAGCCAGTAGACGATTTCAAAGAGGCTGTTGACATCTTTGGAAGCTGCAAATTTTTCACATGCCTCTACGGTTTCGCTATAGGTGCGGCCGAGAATGGAACTGAGGTAGGTAAAGCCCACATCGGTGTTGATTTCTTCTCCCTGGTTGATTTGATGGACGTATTCTTCGAGCATGTGCCAGGAGCGTTTTTTACGGTTTCTTGCATCGAGGCTGTTTCTTCTGATCTTTTCTGCTTCGATGTAAAGGAAGGTGATGTGGGTGAGGATGTCGTAGATATCGCTGGCGCCCCTTGTCATCTCAATGTACATCTGTTCATCGTCGATGCGGTAGCAGTTTCTTCGTCGTTTGGGAGGTACAATGGCATCAAATTTAGAGTCTTCAAATCCTTCGCGGGAGATAAGGCGAATGTATCTGCTGGTTTCAATGCCCCTGGGCAGTCGCTCGAAGATGTAGAGCAGACCATTGAGTTCTACTTTTTCGGGGTCGGCAATAGAACCATAAATTTCCGGCTTGAGGGTGAGCATGGCCTGGATCATGGCTTCTCCCGAGACTCCAAGGGGTTTGTAGCTGCCCCTGATGAAAAGGTGTCGCATGGAAATGTACAGTCGCTGGATGGCGGCTCTGCTTTCCTGGGCCCTGGAGGGTTTATATTCTGCTAAACTCATACATTGGTTTTACTGATTACTGCAAAAATTGAGCCGATCGGCGTCAAATGATTGCAAAAATAAGGGTATAAGCTCCTTAATTTAGTGTCAACGAATTTTTTACCCCATTTTGCACATTGCAAAGCCGCTATTTTGCATTTTGAGGCCTCATTTTTGCCATTTCTTCTGCAATGGCCAGAGACAGCGCATCACCACGTTCCCGAAGCTTACTGATGATGGCTGCGTGGTTGGCGTCATCCCTGTTTTGGCTTAGCTTCCATGATGCCTCAATTTTTTCAATGGTCAATCGGAAACCCTGCAACCCTCTGAGGTGTGCTTTTATATCCTGTTCGGTCATTTGGGAAATGTGGAAATGTTTTTGATCCTGATCTTCGTATTGGGCCACGAGTTGGTCCAGCGAAGAGCGGGTTTGTTCTTCATCAAGGGCTTGCAACACCCCATGGACGTGTACAGCCATGTAGTTCCATGTTGGTACATTGACATGATCGTACCACGATGATGAAATGTAAGTGTGGGCATCCATAAAAATAGCCGTAGCGCGTGCCTGCTGCCGGATATGGTCTACCTGTGGATTGGCTTTGGCAATGTGGCCATGCAACCATTCCTGTCCCTCTGAGCTAACGAGCTGCAACGGCGTGTGGGTAGCATGCAGCTGATCACCCATAGCACTTACCAGGGTTGCAAAGCCGTGCTGCTCTATGTATGACCGGATGATGTGGCTTTGGGTTTGGAGGTTGAGAGGGGCTATGTACATCTCGTATAATTTTGATAAAAAAATGATGTTTAGGAAATCTTTTTTCGCAATAAAGATGTTTAATTTTGCTGTGAAAATCAATTAAAACAAGAAATATGTATCCAGTAGAACTGACCACCCCCATCGCAAAAGACCTTACGGACTTCGGTTTTGAGGGACTCACTACGCCAACTGAAGTGACCGATGTTTTAGACAAGACAGAAGGTACGGTCCTTATGGTTGTCAACTCTGTGTGTGGCTGTGCCGCCGGAAATGCACGTCCTGCCGCCAAGTTTGCAGTAACCCATGGCAAAAGACCCGATAAAATGGTCACCGTTTTTGCAGGTGTGGATACAGAAGCAGTGGCAAAGGCAAGAGAGTACCTGCTGCCTTACCCTCCCTCCTCTCCATGTATCGCCCTCTTCAAAGATGGCAAGCTGGTTCACATGATCGAAAGGAGGCACATCGAGAGCAATTCAGCACAAATGGTGGCTGATAACCTCATCGATGCGTTGGATACTTACTGTTAATTATTATTTCCTGAGTTCATCCAGCACACCCTGGGTCTGATCCAGCAGACCCTCTAATTCCTTTTTGATTTTTGATGCCTGGTGGCGTGTAAGTGCACCGTAGTAACGGCCTGTCAGCTCATTGTAGGTTTTTACTTCTTCTGCGGAAAATGCTTCCTTTATTTTGGGATAGTCTACTTCCGTAAGGGTGGTAAATTTGGCTTCAATTTCAGTCCACTTTTTTTCGTCAAAACCACCACCGTTTGTGCTTACGTCTTCCACAAATTGAGCATATTCTTGCAGAAAGCTCTTTTTCTGAAAACTGGGCCCGCACGATAGCAAGCTTAACAAAAGGAAGGCTGTCAGAAGGTTTTTCATGTTTTGTTTTTATTGCATAACGTATGTTATACCAAAATAAGTTTCAAGCCGGGCATTTTACGAAGCCGGAAATGCCTTTTTTGGTCGACTTTTTCATAGAGTTTGGCGCATAAACTACCCCGATTGGGTGGCCTTTTGCTTTGGCTGTGACCATAGCTTTGCAAAAAAAAATATGAATCGTTTCTTATCCACCTCCGTCTTTGCCATGTTGCTGCTGCTGATTGCCACTAAGGGTTCTGCTCAATTTGGAAATCTCAAAAACAAGGTCAAAGAAAAGACAGAAACGACCAAAGAACAGGAAAAATCAGAGCAAAAACCGCCACGGGCCGACGCACCCCCTGAAACCAATGAAGCACAGGACAAGGCGCCGATGTCAAAAACCAAATCATCCACTGGTCAGCGCTCAACGGGCATTGAAATGGTGGAAATCGATTTTTCAAGCCAGCCTTTTAAGCCGGCCGTTGCATGGTACTCTCTTTTGAGCGACAATTGCCTTTATTTCAACAATGTAAACGGAGAATTTAAATACAACAACCTTCATGTTTCCTTTTTACCTGCCAAAACCAAAGACGGGAGAGATGCAGGCTACAGGACCTACAGCAAACCTTTTGTTGCATTGGAAATGGAAGTTTTTGATGTAAAAAACAATGTAACAAAGGCAAAATTGCTGTACCAGGCTGACGATGACATTGTACCCTTTCACACCATGGAATTGGTAGAAAACAAGCCTGGCTATGATTGGTCTGCAAAATTGACGGAAGGTTCCTATGAATGCCGCTTTAAGATTGGCGGTGTTCCTTTTTATACCTTTCCATTTTCTGTTATCAAGGTTGCCAATGCTGATCCCTACGCTCCGGCGCCTTTTCTGTATTTTTTGCGAGGACCCTGGCAGGAATGGTCAAGGGTAGAGTTTGGTCCCGATGGTCATTTTCTGTTCAGCTTTTACCACACCTATGAAACGGCTCAAATTGAAAACCAAGCCAGGTACGACAAAACATTTCCATTTGAATACATGTACAAACTCAAGCGCAATGGCAAGGTGGTGGCGGCAGCAGATCTCAGCCAAAGCAACAGTGCATTTCAATGGAAACAGGGCATGGTTGAAAATGGTTCTTACAACCGTTTCGAATCTTCACTGCAGGACTATCCTATCACGGCCCAGGGCGCAAGTGCCGGAGAAGAAAGACCTTTCAAAAAATCGGATCTCAAAGATGGAAGTTATGTAATGGATATCATCATCAAACAGGATGGAAAAGAGTCCACCACCAGCTATCCCTTTACAGTGACCGGTGGAAAAATTGACCCGGATCCACAAGCCAACAGAAGTGTACATACAGATCAAGCTACCCTTGTGGAGCAGGGACGCAATTTCTTCTACATACGCAAAGCCAAATAACTGAAACGATACTCAAGACACGTTTATATAATGCGAAAAGGCCCGGTAACGACCAGGCCTTTTCCTTTTGTCAAAATTTCTAAAATGATATGTATTACCGCACCTGTTACACAGCAAAACTTTCTCCACAACCGCATGTCCTGCTGGCATTGGGGTTGTTGAAATAAAAGCCCTTGCCGTTGAGGCCACCGGAAAATTCCAGCGTGGTATTGCACAAATAGAGGAAACTCCTCAAATCTGTAACCACTTTGATGCCGTTGTCTTCAAAAACCTGATCATTGGGTTTCGACTCATTATCAAAATCAAGGTTGTAAGTAAGACCACTACATCCTCCACTGGTTACAGAAACTCTGATAAAGTAGTCTCCCCCCAGTCCCTGTTTTGTGATGAGTTCGCTAATTTTTTCTTTTGCACTGTCGGCTACAAATACCATCTTATGATTAGGCTTTGTTTGTAAGTACTTCTTCTACCTCCTCTTGCAAGCCATTTTTCTTTCTGTAGTCTGCAATGGCAGATTTGATGGCATCTTCAGCCAAAACAGAACAATGGATTTTTACCGGTGGCAAGGCCAATTCTTCAACGATGTCCATGTTGTCAATGGCCAGCGCTTCATCGATGGATTTACCCTTGAGCCATTCTGTTGCCAGAGATGAAGAGGCAATGGCTGAGCCACAACCAAAGGTCTTAAATTTGGCATCGGTGATCATACCGGTAATTTCGTCTACCTCAATTTGAAGGCGCATTACGTCGCCACACTCCGGGGCACCTACCAGTCCGGTTCCTACATTTTTTTTACTCTTATCCAGTGTACCCACGTTTTTTGGGTGCTGGAAATGATCGAGGACTTTTTCTGAATAAGCCATTTTCTTTTATTTGTTTTTGTTAACTATTTTTTGTCAAATGATGATATCAATGGGCAGACCAAACTACCGAATTGAGATCGATTCCTTCTTTGTACATTTCCCAGATCGGACTCAGGTCTCTCATGTGGTTGACACCTTTGGTAACCGCTTCGATGGCAAAATCTACATCTTCTTCAGTTGTAAATCTTCCCAATGAAAAACGGATAGAAGAATGTGCAAGGTCATCACCCAGACCCATAGCTACCAGGACATAAGATGGCTCCAATGATGCCGAAGTACAGGCAGAACCGGATGAAACCGCTATGTTTTGGTTGAAGGTCATCATCAGCCCCTCTCCTTCCACATGCTTGAATGAAATATTGGTCACATGGGGCATACGATGGCCCTTGTTGCCATTGACATACGTTTCTTCCAATTGGCATAGACCCTTTTCCAGCTTGTCTCTCAATGCAGACAATCTCTCTGCATCGGCTGCCATTTCTTTTCTGGCAATTTCAGCCGCCTTGCCGAAGCCTACAATGCCCGGCACATTGAGGGTACCGGAACGCATGCCCCTCTCGTGACCGCCACCATCCATCTGGGCAGTGACTTTTACCCTTGGGTTTTTGCGACTAACGTAAAGGGCGCCAACACCTTTCGGGCCGTACATTTTATGTGAAGTGAAGGCCATGATGTGCACGCCGGTTTCTCTTGGATTGACAGGAATTTTTCCCACCGCCTGTGTGGCATCGCTCATAAATAAAACACCTTTTTCTGCACAGATGGCGCCAATTTCTTTCATGGGCTGGATTACCCCTGTTTCGTTGTTGGCCCACATAATGCACACCAAAATGGTTTTGTCTGTAATGGCGGCCTTAAGTGCTTCAAGATCGATCAGACCATCGGGACCTACTTCAAGGTAGGTAACCTGGCCTCCCGATTTTTCTATTTTTTGGCAGGTATCCAGTACGGCTTTGTGCTCCGTTCTTGTGGTAATGATGTGGTTGCCTTTGGAAGCATACATCTCAAACACACCTTTGATGCCCAGGTTGTCTGACTCTGTGGCACCGGAGGTAAAAATGATTTCTTTGGGATCGGCACTGATAAGGGAAGCTACCTGTTCTCTGGCATAATCTACAGCTTCTTCAGCAATCCAGCCAAACGGATGGCTCCTGCTGGCCGCGTTTCCGGGTTTTTCATAAAAGTAGGGCAACATGGCGTCTACCACCCTGGGATCTACGGGGGTGGTGGCGTTGTTGTCTAAATATATCAGCCTTTTGGTCTCCATTAAGGGAATTTTTATGCAAATATAACGCTACTTGTAAGTTTTTGTTTAGACTAAATCTTAACAAGCTAAAAGATTTGTAAATTTATTTTTTCGTAATGCATAAGTTTTTGATTTTAGCAAGTTTTGATATAAACGTTTTGATAATCAGTGCTTAAGAGGACATTTTTGTCTGAAATTGTCTTATAATGGCTTGCCAAAAAGCAGCTTGAACATTGTACGATCTCATTGGTTCATACTTTATCGTGTTAGACAAGGAAAATATAGTCTTTTTTGATGGCAGCTGTGGTTTGTGTCAGGGCTCAGTAAAATGGTTGCTTACCCACGAGCGACCCACAGCTCAGGCAGAAAAGCCCGTGTATTTTGCTTCATTGGCTTCTTCCTGGGCTGCCCATTTGCCTGCCAATCTGCCTGACTCAATCGTTTACCTGGAAGGAAATCGGGTTTTTACCAAAAGTACCGCTGTATTTAGACTGTGTACGCGGTTGAAATGGCCATGGCGATTTCTTTATTACTTTCGTTTTGTCCCCCTGTTCATTGCGGATGCTGTTTACGATCAAATTGCGATTTGGAGAAAAAAAACGAGGGTAGACACCGAATTGTGTGAGACCATAAAACCCGAATGGAGGAGCCGCTTACTTATGTAACGGGTGATTTTTGGCCTCTTTATCGTACTTAACAATTACATGGATCCACAGCGACCTTGAAAGCCTTGCGGTTTTAAAATAGGTGAGCGCAACGAAAGCTATCAACAACAAAAATGATTGGTTGACGGTCCACTTCAGCACTATAAGGCAGAAACCAATGATAAACAGGTAAAGAAAGCCGGTGGCAATGTAGGATAAAAACATGGCACCATAATAAAAGCCGGGTTCCGGCATGGTCTTTTGTCCGCATACTTCACAATGATCCACCATGTTGAGGGGATTGGATATCTCAAAAGGTTCAACGTATAACTTACCTTCCCTACACCTTGGGCATCTGTATTTGAAAATGCTGGATAAAATGTTCATACCACTATTTTTGCAAAGATCGCAAATCTTGAGAAGATTGTGGGTAACCTGGGTTACGCTTTACGCCCTGGCGGTAATTATGTACTGATATTCAAGTGTTTGTGTGTCCACTTCGGCATCGGTGAAACCAGCCGCTTTGAGAATTTCCAATACTTTCCCGGCTTCGATTATTTTGTAATGCTGGGCGATGCCTGAAATGCTGGACGATTTAAAATCCACTACCATCAAAGTATCACCAGGCAGCATGGCGTTGTGCAATTTGGTGAGATAGGCTTGTTGGTGGTCAATATAGGCCAACGTGTTGATCAATACTGCTATGTCGCATTCACCCTTTCGGATCATGGGATCATTGGGCTTAACAAGCCTTGTTTCAATTTTGGTTTGAATTTCCTGCGGCAGGTTTACAGCAAATTCATTGATGATGGCGATCATGTTGGTGTCAATATCGGTAGCGATGATTTTTTTTGCCTTAAACGCCATTCTGAAAGTAAAATATCCTGTGCCTGCACCGATGTCAACGATGGTTTTTTGAGAAACATCGCCCAATTTTTGAATCACCAGGTGGGGTTTCTGCCAGGAAGAGCGACCTATGTTGGTTACCTTGCTCTCACCCTGGCTTTCAGGTATGGGCGAGGCAAAAGGTGGCTGGCTTTCTGAGCAGGAAAGTAAAGCAAGGAAGACCACAAATAGGGTCATCAAGCCTAAGTTCCCGGATAGTGGTTTCAACATGGTTTTGATTGTTGATACAAAAATAAGCTTCCCAGCCTTTATTGCATCCGACCCGGTGTTAAAATCGACCAGATTAGGCATTCCTTCGCCAAAATGATCAGGAAGTGAAATCCAGCAGGCTTTGTTTGATATAGTTGTTAAAAGCTTCTCCTTCACCCAGCAGGAACTCTACTTCTACGGGCAACACAAATACCGGTACCTTGGCATCCAACAGTTTCTGTCGAAAAGGAAGCAGGCGAACGGCATCTTTTTCAGTAGTAAGCACATAACGCAGCTTACTCTCCCTCTTGAAAAAGGTACGAATGATGTCGTCCGCATCTTTTTCTGTAAAATAATGGTGGTCTTCAAATTCAATGCTGCTATAACTAAGGGCCGTTTTTTTGAGGTACTCGTTGAGGTAAGCCGTATTGGCAATAGCAGAGATGAGCAGCACATCGTGATCCTGATTGATTTCCATGGTATACCGGCCATCATAAAACTGATAGATACGGCCATAACGATAGCGGGTAAAGAAGATTTTTTGGTGGTCTTTGGGTGCTATTTCAGTTATCAATGCATCGCGTTGTTCCTGGCTAAGTGCATCGGGACACTTGGTAACAATGATGACATTGGCCCTCGAATAGGCAGA
>ERZ724519.705-NODE-705-length-14182-cov-4.030721_pt1 | contig 14182 bp, 10 predicted proteins | sample MGYA00376052_ERZ724519 | MGnify/ENA primary metagenome ERZ724519 (study PRJEB28724, sample SAMN07190883) | activated sludge metagenome | isolation source: activated sludge of sewage treatment plant in Hong Hong | place: Hong Kong | collected 2016-03-17 ... | reverse complement strand
TACGCGGTGCTTCGACATATACAGACTACGCCCTCCCGCTACGGGAGAAAACGGCAATCTGCGAAATTACGCAAAAAGGGCGTTCAATTAATCCTGAACGACCATTCGGACCGATCTTTCTTGTTCGCCACTGAGTAACAGCACATAAGAACCAGCAGGGAGCGGATCCGTGTTGATCTCCACGCGATTAAGGCCGGGCTCTGACGGGAATTCCTGATCCAGTTGGAGGCGTCCCGTCAGATCGAACACGCGTATCCGCGCAGATCCTTCTGTAACTGCGGTGTACTCCAGGTGGGCGGTGGATTTCACCGGATTCGGGTAAAGCACTGGCACCGACTGTGTCGATGGCTGTGACAGGTCAGCACTGAAACGGGCACTGACCAGGAGCACTGTCACAGGATTGGAAGTGGAAAAGCAACTTCCGGCGTTGTATGCGCGAACGGTATAGGTTCCGGCAGTGGATACTACGATCGACTGCGTCGTTGCTCCGGTCGACCACAGCCATCCGCCTGCGGCGCTGCTGGTCAAAGTCACGGTTTGTCCGGGAATCAGAACGGTGGAACCACTGACGGTAATGACCGGAACAGCGGGCGGGGTACAACCATTCGCAGAAACGATCACCGGGGCGGAAGTGGCCCTGCAACCATTGGCTGCAATGGCAGTGACCCGGTAACTGCCTTGTGAATTGACGGTGATGTTACGCGTGGTCTGCCCGCTGGACCATGCATACCCGTTTGCCGAGGTGGAGCGTAGCGTTACGGTGGGCTGACTATTACTCAACTGCGGTGATCCTTGCAGGGAAATCACAGGAGTTGCGGGACCGGTCAGGGCAGTCGTCGTAATGGTTGCCGAAGCCCGGTAGCAGGAAGGACCGGAATAGGCACGCACACTATACGTGCCGGCAGCGCTGACCACGATGGAACGCGTGGTAGCGCCGTTGGACCAGAGATACCCGTTGGAAGCGGAACTGGTCAGGGTAACGGTGGCTCCCGGACACAAACTGGGTGAACCGATGATGGAAATCGTCGGAACTGCCGGTACGGGAGAAGCGACCACGGTGACCGGCGTTGATGTTGCCGTACATAAATTGTTCGTCGTGCTGACGGAATAGCTTCCGGTCGAGGATACCGAAATTGCTTGTGTAGTGGCGCCATTCGACCAGCGGTAATTGGACGTTGCGGACGCGACCAGGATGACACTGCTACCGCTGCAGAAGCTGGTCGGCCCATTCGCCGTAATCGTAGGCGCCGTGGGCGCTGCGTTAACGGTTACCACGACAGGGGCGGAGGTCGCGCTGTTACCGGCGGCTCCGGTGACGGTGACCGAATAGGAGCCGGCAGCGTTGACCGTGATAGAACGCGTGGTCTGTCCGCCCGGACTCCACAAGTAGGTTGCACCGGTGCTGGCGGTAAGTATTACACTGCTTCCGGAGCAAAAGGTGGTTGGGCCGCTCGTACTGATCGACGCGTTCACGAGCGAAGTTTTCGGCATGAGTGAATACAGGAACCATTGGTAACCCTGCAGGTTCGCGTGCTGTTTGACATTCGCCGATTCGAGACCGTAGCCGGAAGAAAAGGTCTGATAGGGTTTCGTGATCGGATTGTTCGTAAGCCAGGGACCCATGAAGCTGGTCTCGGCGGAAAAGATCGGCATGATTTGCACCGGCCGTCCTGCGCTGACAATGTCATAGATCCGGCTTTGCGTATAGGGATAGACGTCGACATCGGTAGGCCGGTAGGCGTGCAGGAGGATGCGGTCGGAATACGTGACCAGTTGCTGCATCTGTCCGGTGTTCGGCCAGCCGAGGTAGATTTCATTCAGGATGCCGTAAACGGTAGCCATGGAATCGATCCTGGCGTACTCCCGTCGGGCGAACGCGAAAGCCCCGGCGGTGTCGGAAGTGAATCCGTTCGGCGTCAGGTAAACCGGGCCGTAGTAACTGGCAATACTGGCGGTGAGCCAGAATTCGAATTCGAAATTGAAAACATTGAATCGCTCGATGGCGTTGGTCCTTCCGGTATTGTAGGGGACGATGTAATTGCGAAAGAAGTTCGATGTTTCACCGGAAGCGCCGATCTGCTGGACGCCGTAAACATTCTTCGCCTTGGTAATGAAAGCGGCGAGTTGCGTCTTTTGGGTAGCCGACCAGTTCAGCAGGTTCAGGTCGTACAGGGTGATGTAATTGAAGCCGTTCACCTGGCAGTAATCGAGGATCTTGTCTTCCTCCACCGTATTGCCGAGCCAGGAATTGATGAAGTTGACGTAGAGACCTTTGACATTCGCGATCTGTGCGGTGGTGGATGCGGAGAGGAGCATTGCCAACAAGGCCGTTAGCAGGATCTTTACGTTTCGTTGAATCATCGAGTCGTTGTTTTGAGTGAGTAATTCTTCGGGCAGAACTAAATGGGCTCAGAGAAATTTCACCAGTTGTTTACGCCTCAAAATGCACATACGATTCGGTTGGAAGTTTCCGCCGGCGAATCGTTATTAACACCGTTGTTAATTCATTTCTATTCCAAAATCCCCGGAAGCCACCAGTATTCGCGACTTTCAGCAGGGTGCATTTTAGTGGGAGGTGAAAAAATGTGGAAAACCCTACCTTAAATTTGATGGAATCGAAAACCATGAACCCTTAATCTGTCGCTCAGTAGAATCTGGCCTGATCCTTGTCATTCAGAATTTTGCTTAGGATGTGTAGCATTACGCTGATTATCCAAGCCGTCCATCTCATCATCACTTAAAAATACCTGAACCATGAAAAGTTCGAGTTTCTATCACGGCCTGTTGTTCTTCTTCTCGATGGCCATTTCATCAATGGCCCTGGCTCAACAGGATAGTACCGCGCGGCTGGGTCTTCCGGGTGACAACCTGAACCTCGCGGCTGTGTTGGATGTATTCCGCCAATCACCGACCCTCGAATCATTCGAATCGGCCTTGAACGCGGACACCAGTAAGATCAACAACCTTGATCTGAACAATGACGGAAAGGTCGACTATATCAAAGTGGTGGACCGCCCGGAAGAGAATGTCCATACCATCGTGCTTCAGGTTGACCTGAATGAAAAGGAAACGCAGGATGTCGCTGTTATCTTTGTGCAGAAGGAGGGTGACAATGTCAAGATCCAGATGATCGGTGACGAGGACTTGTACGGTAAGAACTATATCCTCGAACCGGCTGAAGCAACCACCGCTACGGAAACAACCAACCCCGGCTACCAGGGCGAACGAACCACGGTTGTTACCAATAACTACTATACCGAGAACAATTATTACAACTCACAGCCGACCTACGCTCCGGCGCCCTCTTCCTGGGTCATCATCACGTTCATGTATGGTCCTGCCTATCGTCCGTGGAGAAGCCCGTGGTATTGGGGCTATTATCCCGGATGGTGGGTTTCCTGGCAACCTTTTTATTGGGACCACTATTATTACCATTGGTATTACCGCCACCACTGGCATGGATGGTGGTATTGGCGGGCCCACCACCATCACTTCGAACCCTGGTACGGGCATTATCGCGTAGAACGAAGGACTTCACCCGTATTCACGAATTACCAACGGGAAGGCGTCTATCAGCAGACGTATAACAACCCGAAGCCGGAGCCTCGCCCGGAGCAACGACCGAACTTCCCAAGCCATAACCTGGATGTCGAAAAGAATCCTGCGATCGGCAGACCTGGTACAGGCGCGAAGCCGATCAATGTCGTGCCGTCCAAGGATCGTCCGACGGATGCCCGCCCGGCTCCGGAATCAAAGCCGGTAATAAAGGATCGCGAGCCTGATCGTAAGCCGGTCACTCGACCGGAAACAAAGCCATCGGTTCGTCCGACGGAACCTGCGGTGAAGCCGACACCAGAACCTGCAAGGCCGTCAAAGCAACCTGCCGTGAAACCGACGCAACCCGCGAAGCAGCCTGCAGTTCGTCCGGCTAAACCGGCCAAACAACCTGCAGTCCGCCCGGGTAAATCATCAAAACCGTCAGCGCCACCCAAGAGCACGTTGCCGTCAAAGAAGGAAGATACTCCCAAGCAGCGATCAGATAAGTGAGCAGTAAAAAAACACCGGCCCTGAAGCCGGTGTTTTTTTTAGAAAAAAACTTGTCGGAATTTTTGCGAAACCAATGTGCAAAACCATTAGTAAGCAAAGAGTGATTGATATCAAGCGATCAGGACAACAAGATTACAGGATTGCCTGTTCGAGCGTACGCTGGATACCGAAGCTCCCCGACTTATAGGCAGACTTTAATACCTGTAGGGTTCATGACGGCTCCGGTGCCTGGTATTTTACAACTCTATTGAAAAGCTGATGCGCCTAGCGCCTGATCAGGATACTACGATATTCGATACCCTCCGCGTCGGTGGCACTGACGATGTAACAACCTGCGGGAATCCCGCGGAGATCAAGTTGTAGTGATGGGAATGAGCCGGTTTGCCGGGGATCCAGTAGCCTGCCATCCGTTGCAATTATTCGTACCGAGGCTGCCTGCAATTTCCCTTCGCTATCAAGGACAAAAACGTTTTCACCTGCCGGATTGGGTGCAAGGATCATGGGCAATCGGGTGTTAGCCCCTAGCCCTGCTGAAACACCTGTGGTGGAAGAGATCGCATCTGCTCCGATGTCCACCGGGGTGAACAGGTTGCGGATTTCGCCATCGTAGTCAATGAGCACAGAAGGTTCCGGTATTCCGGAGGCATCGGCCGGACTGGGATAATTCACGTGCAGATCGACGGATTGGTTCGTGCCGGGAGCGTTTCGAAAGCTCGGATTGCCCAGGATGCTGTGGTCGTCGTACGGTGTCGCGTTGCGGATGGAAACGAAATCCGGATAGTATTGGTTCGCATCCTGTAACAGATTGGAACGACCGGAAGCACGCAAATCACATAGGTTGTAATCGATCGACAAAGTTCCGGAGGCTGTCACACCGGCATCGAGGGTGATGTTGTTGTCGTAGTAAAAGCTGCCAGGTGTTCCCTGGTTTTTCTTGTTTACAAGGATGTTGTTGGTGATCCGGGACATGTGCGTTCCGGATTCCGTTACCCGGATTCCTGCAGAGTTCCCGTCGGCGGTTCCGGCAAGAAAGATCGAATTGTGGGTAATGATGGTGCTGTCTACCACTCCATAGATCCCATAAGCTTCCAAAGGGGTTGTCAATTCGTTGCCAAGACTGTCGAATCCCAAGGCGATCATGTTGTTGTAAATCCAATGGTCATATTGAGGGTAGCTGGATATGGTCTCGTTGTAGGCGATTCCACGCGAAGGTGTATAAGGTGCTACTGCCTCAAAATGATGAATGAAATTCCCTGCGATCTCGAGTCCCTGGCTTAGGTCGATCCCGATTCCGGTATTGTTGCCGCTGAAGTTGCCGATGGTGTAGAAGTCGTGCAGGTGGTTGCCGATGAACCGGCTACCTGGCCGCAATTCGATCGCGTTGATGCCGGTATTGTTCGGAATGGTAGTTGAACCCGCTACATAATTGGAGTAAAAATGATGGATGTGATTATTCGTCAATTCAGGAGCGCCACCCCGTAACTGAATTCCTTTGTTGTAACTGCCCAGGTTCGTGATTTCATTCCCTTCGATCCGGTTGTGGAAATCAAAGGTTAGAACGTTACCAGGAAGGTAGGCTACATCCAGGTGGATGCCGATCACATCGCCGGTTGTGCCTTCCGACACCAGACTGTTCTGCAGGTTCGGACTTCCGATGTGGTTGTCCCGGACCTCGATCCAGCCCGCTTTCTGCTGGAAGGAATAGATGCCACGCAGGGTGGTGGGGAGATAATTGTTGGAATCGGTTTCGCAACGGATCCCGCCGATACGGTTATTCAGCACCCGCACCGTGTCGATCGTCCCTGGCAATATCTCATATCCGATCAGGATGCCGGAGATCTCGGGTTCTGTAAGATAGTAGCTTGTTACGATACTGCCGTTCCGATTTAGACTGCCGATCAGGTTGCCGGAAGGGCCGCCAACCTGGACCTTGCCTGCCAGTACCTGGATGCCGGCTAGGTATTCAAGTGAAAACTGATTATGCCAATGGATGTTGGCTACTTCGTTATTGTCGATGATAGTGAGATTGTCTGTACCCGTGGCCATGAGTACGCCAATGAAGCTGCCAACGACATTGTAGGGGTTTCCCCCGCAGGCGGGTGCCTGCCCGCCAATGTGATTTCCTGTAATCGTAAAACCGTCACTGAGCGTATCGTTTACGAAGATGCCATGAATCGGTCCAAATTGAAAGACGACAGAACTTTCCTGGTAAATGTCATTGTTGATGATCTGCCAGTGACGCGTGTTCTCCTCGAAACAGATGCCTTTGGCCAGGAATCCTGTGATGTGGGAGTTTTCAATACGTCCGAATTGATTCGGCTTGCCCGCGGTCCCTTTGGAATAGATCCCATTTAAGCTGGTCCCGCGACCGCTGATGTAACAATCACTGATCCAATTATTGTTGTTCCCAAGGGAACTGTTTGTTGTGGTAAATGAAACCACCCCGCTGGTGGATCCCGAATTGGAAGCTTCCAGATTGCAGTAACGAATCCAGTTGGCATACGCGCCATTGGTAAAGACAGCCGCGCTGCCGGCACCATTGCACAGAAGGGTGAGTCCGGATTGCGTTCCGTTGCCTCCGGGTCGACCATCCAGCGTGACAAATTGGACGCCGGAAAAGGTCAGGACACTGCTGAATGAATGCAAGAGTATTGGCCCTGCACCTGCTTCCGGCCGGATTATTACTTCGTTCACTGCCGAAACACAGGGGATGTTTCCGATAAAAATCGGGAAGGTTTCAACCGAATCAGTGTAGTTTGCTTTGAATTCAAGAGTAACGGTCCCGCCAACTCCGGTACTCATTAGGTCGGCGATGGCGTTCGTCAGACTCGGATACTGTCCCCCAGGACCGATTTTATAGGTTCCTTGTAAATTGCAGGGTTGTGAAAATACCATCGTTGGAAGCAGCAACAGAAATTGGGTTAAAAGTCGCTGCAGGGTCGATGATGCTGATTGAAGATGCATAAGATGGAGGGAACAATGTTTTGGCCTGGCAAATTAACCGAAAGTCCAGGAACATTTGAATGCTCATGGCCTATCAAATCAGGTAGAAGCACCCGGATCGGTTTTTTGATGCTCGTGCATTGATTGCTTTCCAATCACTTTGGAAAATGATGCGAAAGAAATTTCCTGCATTATGAATAATTTCATTTATTGACAGTGTCACCAACGACAGTATCACAATCATGACTATTGCACAGAAATATCTGGAAGAATTGGAAAGAGAGTCAGCCGCAACCCGAAATATCTTGCAGGCAGTCCCCTTGGATAAATCGGACTGGAAACCTCATCCGAAGAGCATGAGCCTCGGGCGACTGGCTACGCATGTGGCGGAGATTCCGTCCTGGTTTAAAAATACCCTGGAGGACGATGAACTCGATTTTCAAAAGAGTGATTACAAGCCCTATGTAGCCCGGGATACTGCCGATTTGCTCGGCATACTCGAAAAAAACCTGGCAGCCGCTAAAGGTATCCTGGAAAAGTTTCCGGATGAACGGATGACCGACAACTGGACAATGCGTAACGGCGATACCATTTACTTCATACTGCCCAAAGAACAGGTCGCCAGAACCTGGTGCCTGAATCACTGGTATCATCATCGCGCCCAGTTAGGAGTGTTCTTGCGTTTGCTGGACATACCCTTGCCGGGTACGTACGGTCCCTCCGGCGGTTAAGCGATCAGGGCGAGTGCCGGGGACCTACGGCAGGCTAAGCTCGGCCTGAAATTCCCTACATTCGCCCCGCTATTCGCGTACGTGTATGATTCCTTTTGTTTCACCTTCCAGTCGACAAACGCTTCGTCTTGAAGGGGACTTTCTGGTTTCTCCCTCCGGGGAGCGATTCCCTGTTATTAATGGAATTCCCCGCTTCGTACCGGCCGAGAACTATGCCGATGCCTTCGGCTTTCAATGGAAGAACTTTGCGCGCACCCAATTAGACAGTCATAGCGGAACGCCGATCACCAGGATCCGACTGGAGCGTTGTCTGGGGTTTCCCATTGATCAGCTCCGTGGAAAGGAAGTGCTGGAAGTCGGCAGCGGAGCAGGTCGCTTTACGGAGTTATTGCTCTCGGCGGGAGCACAGGTTCATTCGGTCGATCTGAGCAATGCTGTCGAGGTCAACCGGGAAAACATGGGAGCCGACAAAGTCTATCAATTGGCGCAGGCAAGTGTCTATGAACTGCCCTTTCCGCCGAAGAGCTTTGATGTGGTGATCTGCCTGGGGGTCATTCAGCATACGCCCAGTTCGGAGCGGACGATCGCTGCTTTGTATGCGATGGCTAAGCCGGGTGGGCTACTGGTGATCGACCATTATCCCTGGCGCATCAACTATTATTTCAATCCAGCTACCTGGTACCGCCAGGTGTTGAAGCACCTCCGTCCGACCACTTCCAAAAAGATCGTGGACGGAATGGTGAACTTTTTCTTTCCCTGGCATTGGAGGTTTCGGAATAGCAAGACCCTGACCTGGCTGTTGAAACGCGTTTCACCGCTCATCACGTTCATGAATGTTTTTCCGGAACTGAGCAAAGTGCAGCAGGAAGAATGGGCACGGTTGGACACGTACGATTCCCTGACGGACTACTACAAGCACCTCCGGACACCCGATCAGATCAGGAAAACACTTGAAGCGCTGGGAGGCCGCGAACTGTGGGTGGAACGGGGAGGCAATGGAGTGGAAGCCCGTTGCACCGTAGGATGAAAAACAGTACCTGCTGTGTGCAATATTCCGGTCGCTGAATCGTTCCTGTTCAATTTCCTACATTTACCTCGTATGCACCGGACCATCCGATCGCTCTTCCTGCCGGCAATTCTCCTCACTTCGCTTGCTGCCCATGCACAGATCGGAGGTAATTATGTCTACCAGTTCCTGAACGTACCGGCTTCGGCCCGTATCGCCGCGCTGGGCGGAACATTGATTACCGTGAAGGACCACGACCTGAATACCGCCCTGCAGGCGCCGTCCCTCATCAATCCTTCCATGGACCGTTCACTCGCGTTGAGCGGTGTCTTGTATCCCGATGGCGTGAAATTCGGCAACGCCGCTTTTGCCAGGGATTACGGTAAGCTGGGAACATTCCTCGCCTACATGCATTACGCCAACTACGGGGAGTTCCGGGAGACAAACGTGTTTGGCGATCAGGAGGGTACGTTCCGGGCAGCGGACTACGCGCTGAACCTCGGATGGGGTTACCAATACAATCCCTTGTTCAGCGTAGGGGCCGGAATGAAATTCATTTACAGCGATTATTACCTCTACAATTCCTTCGGAATCGGTGTGGACATCAGCGCCACGTATCTGGACACCGTCAACAACTGGACAGCCACAATTTTGGCCCGGAATGCCGGCGCGCAGATCGACTATTATGTAAAGGGTAATGCGGAACCCCTGCCGATCGAATTGTTGCTGGGAGTTTCGAAAAGGTTAAAGCATACGCCGCTTCGGTTCAATATCACTTATCGGCATCTTCAGAAGTTCGATCTTTCGTACAATGATCCCTTTGATTTATCCGGTGTTGATCCACTGACCGGCGAGGCACAGCAGAAGAAGATCAACTTTTGGAACAAACTCTCCCGTCATTTCATCATCGGTACCGAGATCCTGCTCTCCAGGAATTTTCACCTCCGTGCCGCTTATAATTTCCAACGGAGACGCGAGCTCGTAGTTGATACCGCGCCCGGAACGGTCGGCTTTTCGTTCGGCTTCGGCCTGAAGATATCCAAGTTCGTACTGGGGTATGGACGCGGTAATTTCCATCAGGCCGGAGGCGCCGACCACTTCTCGATTACCATGAACCTGGCTGAATTTTCGAAAAAAGCCGGAGATACTAACTGATTTTCCAGGCCCAGGCTCTTCGTTCCTTTGACTTTGCCGATATTAGTTTGATGGTTGGATGGCTGTATGTTGCCAGGTTTCCTGCTCATCCAATTGAAATCAATCTTCGCACGAAAATTCAGTGAATTCGTTTTCAGGGCGAAGCAGGGATTGACCGGCATTGCAGCCATTTGACATCGTCCATTTTCCTAAATTGCCTTCCGAAACATGACTGCCTATCCGTTAAAAGGAAATGGGGGGTATACCATCCGTTCAGAACCTGAAGTGGGCTCAGAAAAGCTAGTTATCGCGATCGATGGTTTTTCCTCCTGCGGAAAAAGCACCCTGGCCAAGGCATTAGCCCGGCATTTGGGGTATCGATACATCGACTCCGGCGCCATGTACCGGGCAGTGACGCTATTCATGATTCAACACGACCTTACGGTCGCCCAGTTGGAATCGATGAATGCCGAAGAGATGGATCGTTTTCTCGATCACATCAAGATCACTTTTCAGGTCAATCCTGAAACGAAACTTTCCGAAGTTCACCTGAACGGGCTGAACGTGGAACGACAGATTCGTGACCTGCGTATCTCGGATCTGGTAAGTCCGGTCAGCGCCATTCCAGCCATTCGCCGGAGGATGGTAAAGAAACAACAAGGCTATGGACGCGATAAAGGGATCGTCATGGATGGGCGGGATATCGGCACTACGGTATTCCCGAATGCGGAGCTGAAGATTTTCATGACGGCCCGACCGGAAGTGCGTGCCAAACGGCGGTTCGACGAACTGAACGAAAAGGGCTTCATGGTGACGATGGACGAAGTCAGCAAGAACATCGAGGACCGTGACCATACCGATACCCATCGGGCCGAAAGCCCGCTTAGGAAGGCGGAGGACGCGATCGTGCTCGACAATTCCGACCTCAACCAGGAAGAGCAACTGGCTATCGCGCTGGACCTGGTCCGGCAGCGCTCCGTGCAATCACCGGCTTGAGAACCAGTTAACTGGTTCGAGCGCTTTTTCGTACCTTTGCATCTCGAATGAAAATCACCTTAGACCCGCATTCGGGCTTTTGTTTTGGCGTTGTTTACGCCATCCAGATGGCTGAAGATGAACTGGACCGTTCCGGTTCACTCTATTGCCTCGGTGATATCGTCCACAATAACGTCGAGGTCGAGCGGCTGAAAGCCAAAGGGCTGAAGATCATAGACCATGAGACCTTGCGGCAACTGCACGATTGCAAAGTGCTAATCCGTGCGCACGGTGAACCACCGGAGACCTATCAGATCGCGCTGCAAAACAACATCGAGCTGATTGATGCCTCTTGTCCCGTTGTACTCAAACTCCAGAACCGCGTCCGCTCCAGTTACGAAGAAGTGGTGGCGAACAACGGACAGGTCGTCATCTACGGAGAGATCGGACATGCCGAAGTGAACGGCCTGGTTGGGCAAACAGGAGGGGAGGCCCTCATCATCCGCAACGAGGATGACCTCAGTAAGATCGATTTCTCCCGCCCGATCTATTTCTTCTCTCAGACTACGAAGAGTTCCCGCGGCTTTGAACGCATGAAGGCGTTGATTGAGGAACGGTCGAGACTTGCACAGGAAAGCGAGATCCAGGACGAGTACCTTTCCACCAATGATACCATCTGCCGGCAGGTTTCCAACCGGGAACCCCAGCTTCGAAAGTTCGCGGAACAGCACGACCTCATCCTGTTTGTTTCCGGGAAGAAGAGTTCCAATGGAAAAGCGCTGTTCGAGGTCTGTCGCGCGGTCAACCCCAGGACCTATTTCATTTCGGACGTGGAGGAGATCGACTATGCCTGGTTCGATGGTGTGCAGTCAATCGGCATTTGTGGCGCGACCAGTACGCCGATGTGGCTGATGCAAAAGGTCGCCAGCCACCTCGAACCGATCGGTACTTCTGCCTGATCCGGGGTTCCGGATTGGTTATTTCCCCACTTTCATTTCAATGTTTTGCAACCTTTTAGTCCATAGAGGAGTAAATACAGGATTTTGTCCCATTTGTGTATTATTATGTTAAATATATGGTCGTAATCAATTATCCTGATCCTTCAATCGGGTAGTGGCGCTTCCTACCCCTTGAAAAAATCAAAATTTCAAGTCATTGCAGACTGCAAATGGCCTTTAAAAGTTTCTAATTGAGCACTTTTAACCAAAGAAGATAATTCCTAAATTTGCGACCCCAAACAGAAACGACGCCACTTAACTATAAACAACTTAAAAATTAAATGATTACAGAAGAAATCACGAACCAATCCGCTGCTCCCAAAGCAGATCCCTTCAACTGGGAAACTTCGGGCAAAGGCTGGAACAATTACTCCGCCGAGGAACGTACCCGGATGGAGAAAATGTACGATCAAACCCTTAACGCGGTGGTCGAACACGACATCGTGGAAGGAATTGTCGTATCCGTTTCGCCCAAGGATGTGCTCATCAACATCGGCTACAAATCGGATGGTCTGATTCCGCTGACTGAATTCCGCCACATGCCGGACATCAAAGCCGGCGACAAGGTGGAAGTTTACGTGGAGAAGCAAGAGGACAAGAATGGTCAGCTCCTGCTTTCTCACAAGAAAGCCCGTGCACTGAAGTCCTGGGATCGCATCAACGCGGCCCTGGAAGGTGACGAGGTCATCACCGGCTATGTGAAGTGCCGTACCAAGGGTGGTCTGATCGTCGACGTCTTCGGCATCGAGGCCTTCCTGCCCGGCTCCCAGATCGACGTCAAGCCGATCCGCGACTACGACCAATTCGTAGGCAAGAACATGGAGTTCAAGGTGGTGAAGATCAACAACGAATTCAAGAACGTAGTCGTCTCTCACAAGATCCTGATCGAAGAGGAACTCGAGCTCCAAAAGGCCGAGATCATGAAGAAGCTCGAGAAGGGTCAAGTACTCGAGGGAACCGTCAAGAACATCACCTCCTACGGTGTGTTCATGGACCTCGGTGGTGTCGACGGCTTGCTGCACATTACGGATATCTCCTGGGGCCGCATCTCGCATCCGGAAGAAGTACTAAAGCTCGATCAGAAGATCAACGTCGTTATCCTCGATTTCGACGAAGAGAAGAAGCGCATCGCGCTTGGCCTCAAGCAGCTTACTCCGCATCCTTGGACGCAGCTCGATGGCAACCTCAACGTTGGCGATAAGGTGAAGGGCAAAGTGGTTGTCCTCGCCGACTACGGCGCGTTCGTCGAGATCGCTCCGGGTGTCGAAGGACTCCTCCACGTATCAGAAATGTCCTGGTCGCAGCACCTCCGCAGCCCGCACGACTTCCTGAAAGTCGGCGAAGAGATCGAGTGTGTTGTCCTGACCCTTGACCGTGAAGAGCGTAAGATGTCACTCGGCCTCAAGCAACTTAAGCCTGATCCGTGGGTGAACGTCATCACGAAATACCCGGCCGGCACGAAGTTGACCGCTACGGTGAAGAACTTCACCAACTTCGGCGTCTTCGTGGAACTCGAAGAAGGCATCGACGGACTCGTGCACATCTCCGACCTCTCCTGGAGCAAGAAGATCAAGCACCCGTCGGAGTTCACCAAAGTGGGTGATAAACTCGACGTGGTCGTGCTCGAAGTGGATGCGGAAAACCGTCGCCTCAGCCTCGGACACAAACAACTCGAGGAGAACCCCTGGGATGTGTTCGAAACCATCTTCGGCGTCGACAGCCTGCACGAAGGCACGGTATTGAAAGTCGGTGAGAAGGGCGCAACAGTCGCGCTTCCCTACGGTGTCGAAGGCTTCTGCCCGAACAAGCACCTGGTGAAGGAAGACGGCAAGTCCCTCAAAGCTGATGACAAAGCCGACTTCAAGGTCATCGAGTTTAACAAAGACCAGCGTAAGATCGTCGTATCCCATGCCCGTATCCACGAGGAAGCCCGCGGAATCGCGCGTGTTGCCGAGAAGGAGACCAAGGAGAAGGATCGCGAGGATAATGCAAAGGCAGTGAAGAAAGTGAAGGAGAACGTTGAAAAGACGACCCTTGGCGATATCGCGGCCCTCAGCAACCTGCGTACCGAACTCGAAGCCGCTGAAAAGAAAGCTCAGGACTCTGATAAAAAGGACTGAACTTCACAATGTTGAATTCAGAAGCTCAAGAAAGAAAAAGCCGTCCCCTGGGACGGCTTTTTTCTTTTTCCGGGCTGAATATTCCTATGCACCTTAGCAGTTGACCAGCCAACCGACCATGCAAACATCCCTGCAATTCCTCCTGGAAGAGTTTCCCCGCCAGTTACGAATGATCGACCCCGCTACGCCACCTGTGTTCGGAAAGATGAACGTTCATCAGATGATTGA
>ERZ724519.693-NODE-693-length-14306-cov-5.149954_pt1 | contig 14306 bp, 14 predicted proteins | sample MGYA00376052_ERZ724519 | MGnify/ENA primary metagenome ERZ724519 (study PRJEB28724, sample SAMN07190883) | activated sludge metagenome | isolation source: activated sludge of sewage treatment plant in Hong Hong | place: Hong Kong | collected 2016-03-17 ... | reverse complement strand
CACCGCGCCGCTGTATTCGACCCGCATCTGCGGATGAAACTGCGTCGGCTGCGACTCGGCAATCAGCCGCTCGACCGCTTGCAGCATCTGGCCATCGTCTGCCGAAGCCAGCCCGCTGCCGCGTCGCCACAGCATGATCCCCAGGTGATAGACGCTCGGGTCGGGATAGTCGTCGCTCTTTCCTGGCGGATGAAACTCGAAGTACGGGCTGTCATCGCGCGGTGGCAGTCGCTTGCTGATTCCGTCGCGCAGCCTGCGCAGCTCTGCCTCGGGGTCGCCTTCCAGATCAATCAGCAGTGGGTTTTGTCGGCTGGCAATCAGCCGCTCGAGCAGCTCCTCCGCTTGCCGCAGCTCCGCAAGCTCGGCGTAGTGCCACTTGTACAGCGCCGCCGCGTCCGCCACCTCGGTATCGGGCTGGTACGTCACTTCCGAAAACAGCGAGCCGACCAGCGCCCCCAGCTTGGGCCGCAGCGACTCCGCAAAGCGGCGGTTCGCGTCCCGATCCGGGCTCTCCAAGATCACCACCAAGTTCGTCGAGCTAAGCTGCCGAGGCATCACCTCGCGAATCGCCACCGCTGCCGGATGGGATGCGGGCAACAGCTCCGTAAAGTCGGTGCGCAGCGACAGCTGTGACACCGGATGGATCGACCCAACGATCACCAGCAGCCACAGAAAGAGCCAGCGCCGTGGCCGTAGCCGAAGCCCGCGCAGATACACGTCCATCGCGCGCGCCAAAAGACCCGGCTGTCCCTTGTCCCTGTCCGTTGCCATGGCCAGCCGACGTATCACCGGCGACCGAGCAGAGCAAGCGCCCCCGCGCCCCTCACGCGCCCGTCGTTAGTAGCGAACCACGAAGCCGCCTCGGTATTCCTTGTAGCTGCCGGCGGTGGTCACGCCCTTGACCGTGCCGTAAAAGCGCGCGCAGGAGCCCAGGACTTCTCCCGACACGGGCAGCATGACGCCGCTGAACTTGTCCCGACCCTCGAAGCGCAGGCAGTTGGCGCCTTCGGCGATCTCGGTGTCGCAGTAGTTGCTACAGTCCCAGGCGCTGCCCTTCTGCCCGCAGTCCATGCCCAGGTTGTAGAGCGGCGTGCCATAGGCCGAGCCTGCACGGTTATCGACCACCGCCGGGATGATGCCTGCGCCCGTGACCTTCAGATACAGCTTGCCGCTGCCGCTTGGACCCCAGCTTGGCGACGCCGGTCCCCAGCTGCCACAGCCCGTGAAGGTGGTGCAGGATCGCTGCTCGTACTTCATGGTGTAGGTCGCCAAGACGACGTTGTTTGCGCCCATCGGGAACTTGCTAGAAAACACCAGCGCCGGTCCCGTGCAGCTGGTCGGATCGTGTGGATCGTTTGGCGGCGCCAGGTCGGGCATCGCCAAGTCCGGTGTCGCCAGATCCAAGGCCGCCAGATCCACGCTGCCTGATCCCGCCAGATCCACGCCGCCATCGGCTCCGAGCGGCCCCACAAACGCCCCGCCATCCAGGGATTCAACCGGCGGACAGCCCGCCCACAGACCCAGACCCGCGCACAGCAGCACACCCGAAACGACAGCGTGTTTTCGCATCATGGTGTGTGGTTTTGAACCATTCCTTTGCCGAAGGCAAGTGTGCCACCGCGCGTGCGCAGTCGGCTACGATGGGTCCATGAACGCCATCCTGTACCGAAGATACGGTAGCCCCGACGTCCTAGCGTCCGCCGACATCCCGAAGCCCACGCCCGGTCCTGGCCAGATCCTGATTGCGGTGCGGGCCTCCAGCGTCAACCCCATCGACTGGAAGCTCGCGAGCGGCAAGCTCCGCTTCCTCATGCCGCTCAAGCTGCCCCAGGTTCCCGGCTTCGATGTCGCGGGCGAAGTCGTCGAAGTCGGCGCGGGCGTCACCGGCTTTCCGATCGGCGCGCGCGTTCATGCTCGACTCGACAAAGGCATCGGAGCCGCCTCCGCTGCGTTTTCCCTGGCCAGTCCCGATGTCACCACCGTCATGCCCGACTCGATGGACTTTGCCACCGCAGCCGGACTGCCGCTCGCCGGAATGACCGCGCTGCAAGGTCTGCGCAATCACGGCGGACTGTCCCTGTCAGGATCTACAAAGCGCGTCCTTGTCATCGGTGCCTCAGGAGGCGTCGGACACCTGGCCGTCCAGATTGCCCGCGCCGCCGGAGCCACCGTGATCGGCATCTGCAGTGGTCGCAACCGCGCGATGGTCGAAAGCCTGGGCGCAAACGAGGTCATCGACTACCAGCAGCCCGATCCGTATCGCAGCCTGGCCCCCTGCGACATCATCTTGGACTGCGTGGGCAGCGCCTACCAAGACTGGACCCCCTTTCTCACGCCGAGCGGCGCCTTTGTCTCGGCCCTGCCCGGTCCTGCCCTCATCCTGCGCGGACTGCTCAACGCGGTCAGTCGTCACAAGGTCCACGCCGTGATGCTCAAGTCCAATGCGCCCGATCTGCGCATCTTGGACGAGCTGGCTGCCGCCGGAAAGCTGCGCGTCGTCATCGATCAGCGCTTCCCGCTCGAACAGCTACAGGCCGCGTGGCAGCGATCCATCTCGGGTCGCGCCGTGGGCAAGATCATCATCACCGTCGGCCCGCAAGCCACCTAAGCACGACGCCGAAGCCTTCTGTGAACATGAGCCACTTGTTTGAAACAGAAGCCTTCCTGGCGGTGGTCGAAGAAGGAAGCTTCACGGCGGCGGCGCAGCGACTCGGCGTGACCAAGTCCTATGCCAGCAAGCTGGTGGTTCGGCTCGAAGATCGGCTCGGTGTGCGGCTGCTTCAGCGAACGACGCGCCAGCTGACGATGACCGAAGCCGGGCGTGCCTACTTCGAGCGCTGTAGCGAGGCCATGCGCGCGTTTCATGAAGCCGAGGCAGAAGCCACCGAGCTGCAGACCTCGCCCCAAGGACGACTGCGCATCAACCTGCCGACCGCCTTTGCCGTGGGCTACTTGGCCGCGCCGCTCGCCGCGTTCAAGTCGCGCCATCCCAGCCTGACCGTGGAAGCCGTGCTGGCCGACCGCAAGGTGGATCTGCTGGCGGAAGGCTTTGATCTAGCCGTTCGCATCGGTGAGCTGCCCGATAGCTCGCTCATTGCCCGCAAGCTGACCAGCGTCCACCGCGCCATCTACGCAAGCCCACGCTACCTACAAGCGCGCGGCACCCCGCAGACGCCCGAAGAGCTGACCCAGCACGACTGTCTGCTCTACGCCTATCACGCTGTCCCGACGATGTGGCGGCTCAACGGGCCCGATCGAGACGTCGGCATCGAGGTGTCCGGCAAGCTCGTCTGCAACCATGCCGAGATGCTGGTCGAAGCCGCATGTCAGGGGCTCGGACTCGTCTTCTGTCCGCTCTTTTTGACCGCCCCGAGCCTGCGCCAAGGACGACTCCAGCGCGTGCTGCCCGACTGGTGCTTTCCGCTGTCCATTTCCGCCGTCTATCCCCATGCACGACATGTCCCGGCCAAGGTCCGGCTGCTCGTCGACTTTCTGATCGCGCACTTTGAGAAGCCCCCGTGGGCGGACTGCCTGTAGCCAGCGTCCGTTTCTGCTGGCGGCTGCCCGCTTGGGCCCCTCGCGCCCTCCGCAGCAGCACTGTGTCCCCCCAGGCAACGGTGCTTGTCCACTGGGTCGGCTAATCAGCGGCTCCCCCGCTCGCTATCGTTCTTGGCAGAGACGCGACACCCGACGGTGTCCACGCTTCCTTCCAAGAAAGGCACGACCCATGAACAAAACCACCGCCTCTGCGATCCTCTTTGCCGGACTTGCCCTGACCGGCTGCGGCCCCACCACCGAGCCCCAGACCTTTGACGCGTGTACCGCCGCCCCGGTCATCACCGCGTCCAATCCCAAGTACGTCTGGACCCCGAACGCGATTGTGCTCACCTCGCAGCGGCTGGCCGATCGGGTCTACGCCGTCTACGACCGCAACGCCACCACGCAGTCCGGGGCCGGGATTCCTTCCGCCACCAGCGGCGGCTTTGTCGTCGGCGACAACGGCGTCCTACTCGTCGAAAGCATGATCAACCGGCAGCTCTTCTGTCAGATGATTGCGCTGGTCCGCGCCCAGACCGACAAGCCGATTACGCACGTCATCAACACCAGCAGCCACGGCGATCACAGCTTCGGCAACACCTTCCTCCCCAAAGGAGTGCATGTCGTTCAGCATCAGCGCACGGCGGAATACATCGCAGCGCACTTCGCAGAAGACGTGGCGTTTATGAAGATGAACTTCGGGGCGGACCAGGGCCTCGATGAAGTCCGCGCGGTGGCAGCCGATACGCTGGTCAGCGACACCACGCCGTACAACGTGGACCTTGGCGGCATTCAGGTCGAAGCGCGCTACTACGGCTTTGCACAGACTGGCGGAGATCTGTTCGTCCATGTCCCCAGTGCCAAGGTGCTGTGGACCGGAAATCCACTCGTGGCAGCCAAGCCGGCGGTTCCCTGGCTGCTCGCTGGACACGGAAAGGAAGTGGCCACCACGCTCGCGCAGGTTCGGCTGGCGCTGCCCGCAGACACCATCGTGGTGCCCGGTCATGACCATCCCACAAGCCCCGATGGCTTGGACTTTTCGGTGAACTACTTAAACGCGATGATGGGAGAAGTCAGCGCCTCGATCAGCAAAGGACTCACGGTGGACCAGACGGTCGCTGCCGTTACCATGCCGTCCTATCAGGGCTACGCAATCTGGGACTGGGTTCACAAAGTGGTCAACGTCCCGACGACCTATGCAGAGCTGAAGAAGTAGCCACCTTCTCGCGGCGTCGTCCGCTGGCAGCGGGCTCCCTTTCCGTTTCGGAACGAGCCACCGCCACCGCTACGGAATCCGACCTTGCGCGCGCAGTGCGGCCCCAAGCGCTGCGATGCGTCCTTCCGATGCCCGCAGCGCCTGCGCACTGGTGTGAACAGAGTTCCGTCCCACCACCAGCGGATACGGATGACGCGGCGCGGTGCCGACCATCAGTCCCACCGCCGTCTCGGCCTGCACCACAATCGCGCCCGGCTCGCGATCAAAGATCAGCAGCTCTTGCTGCGTGTCGTGCCCGTTTGCCTGCGCGCGCCCCTGATACACAAACGCCCACACCACATCGTGCTCTTCGGGCGGCAGATACGACCACGACTGTCCTGCGGACAGCGCCACATCGAAGTAGTTCACCGGATAGGGAGTCGCAATCTGGCTGCACACGCCCTCGTGCTGTCCCACGATCACGCGAACCACGCCCGACTCTTTGACATCCTGCGGAGCGATGTACATCGCGTGCGGATCCCCTGACTCTTCGTGCGGAGTCAGCGCAATCCACAGCTGAAAGCCCAGGGCATTTTCCCCTCGCTGCTTCATCTGCGCGCGATGCCAGATGCAGCCGCCCGTCTGCACGTATTCAATCCCGCGCGCTTGCACCACGCCGTCTTGTCCTGTGGTGTCTTCGTAGTAGATGTCCACCACCTGCTGATACGTAATCGTTGCAATGCCAGAGTGAGGGTGAAACCCAAAGCCGCCGCCTTCTGGAATCGTTCCGTGCGTAAAGTCCAAAAAGACAAACGGCTTCAGTCGCTCGCCCAGATCTTCCGGGCTGATGATCCGACGGATAAAGCCGTGCTCCAGTCCGCTGTGGCGCTGTTCCAAGGTCCGAGTTCGCATCTGAAAGACTCTCTGCTGCTGCTACGGGGACATTCCCGATCGGCCCGGCAGTGCCGATCACGGAGCGCAGCAGTGCATCATCGCAGACCCCTTTGGTCCGCGTAAGGGAGTCCTCTGTCCCATCGAACAAGTCCGCGCGCCCTGCCCTGTCAGGGGACTCCACACTGCGCCCACAGCGTGGTCAGTCCACAGCAATCTGTGTCTGCAGTCCCAGCTGATGCTCGATCGTGCCCTGCGTCAGGTTCTGTACCACCGCGTAGCGGCTGATCACCTTGATCCGATGTCGATCCAGATACACGCCCCAGCTTCCTTCCGCTTCCAGCTGGTTGTCGGTCTGGTCACTGCGCACCGACACAAGCGAGCCCCGCGCCGACACCGACGAGTGCAGTCGCTGCACAAAGTACGTAAGCCGCAGATACCCCGCATGCGTACGCTGCGTCTTGTGCGCATCTGTCCGGCGCTGGCCAATGTACTCTGCCGCGCCATCGAAGTGATTCCAGCGAAACAGCGCGCTCACATTCCACAAGGTGTCTTCCACCGACTGCGGCGGTGACGTACTTCCGCTGACGGTCTGTTTCCAGCGATTCCACAGCGTACCCGCTGCCAAAGACACCTGCGGCAAGCTGCCCGCAAAGTCCACCGCCCCCACGTACGGACTCCCGGTCAGGTGCAGAGACAGCCGCGCCACCAAAGCCGGACTCAGATCAGCCGCCTTGACCGCGCTCTCTCCGTCTCCGTTAAAGACCCCGATCAGGTATTCCACATGCTGCGCCAGCAGCCTTCCCGAGACCCGCAGTCCGTAGTCCCGTCCTGGCAGAAGCAGCCGCGATGCCAGCGCCCGATCGAGCGTCGCCAGCGACTGGGCAGATTCCATCCACTCATGGACGATCGGCAGCTTGAACCGCCCCAGCCGAATCGCCAGCGCGGACACCGGCTCCCACTCCACAAACACATCGTTGACTTCCAGCTCCCGCTGGCTGCTGCGACCGATCATCAAGCGATAACGCAGCGACCGCGACAGCACATGCCCTGATCCACAGACCCGCGCGCGCGGCACCGAAAAGTCACTGCGCGACACCTCTTCCGATCGAAAGAAAAACTGATACTGAAGCTGCGCAAACGCACTGCCCTGAAGCGAAAAGCGCGGGTACTCAGCCCGCAGCAGTCCGTCCGGTGTGTCACTACAGCGACTCGACTGCGCAAAGGACACAGACGCTGTCAACCAGAGCAGCGCCCAAACAATAAGCCCCAGCCGAAACAGAGAGCCGGTCCGGCCCCCCACCACATTCCGATCCCAGCGAGCCGAGCATCTGTGCATGCCACTTCAGTGCAGCAACCCGGATGCCGAAGCAACACCCCACCGAGCGTCCACAGGGTCTGTACCCGCTGTCCCCGGACCGCCCGCGCCTGGGCCCCGCTTTCCCCTGTAACATGTTTCACATATGCAACATTGTGAAACACAACATCCTGCGGTATCGTCGCGCTCCGAGGACAGCCGCGCTTTTTTGTCATGGCACAAGCGTTGCTCTAGCTTGGCAACAGGTTCGTCACATCGAACAGTCCTTCGTCACCTTTGGGAGATTCCACATGCGCATTCAGACCTTCTACGATCCAGCGACTTACACGCTTACGTACGTGGTGTTCGACCCGGACAGCCATGATGCGATCGTGATTGATCCGGTGCTCGACTACGATCCGCTGGCTTCGCAGACTTCGCTCGCGTCGATCGAAAAAGTCAGTGCCTTTGTGCAAGCCGAAGGTCTGTCGCTGCGCCATGTCCTGGAAACCCACGCCCATGCGGATCACCTGACCGGCGCGCAGTATCTCAAGCGTCGCTTTGGCGCGCAGGTTGTGATCGGACAGCGCATCACCGAAGTGCAACAGACCTTCAAGCACATCTTTTCCTTGGCGGATGACTTCCCCGTCGATGGCAGCCAGTTTGATCGCTTGCTCGCAGATGGACAGGTGCTGACTTCGGGACGGCTTCAGATCGAAGCGATTGGCACCCCCGGACATACGCCCGCTTGTCTGACCTACAAGGTCGGCGATGCGCTCTTTACCGGCGATGCGCTGTTCATGGAAGACTACGGTACGGGCCGCTGTGACTTCCCCGCAGGCAGCGCAGCGGACCTGTATGAATCGATCCATGACAAGCTCTACCTTCAGCCGGACAGCACGCGCGTCTTCGTCGGTCACGACTACCAGCCAAACGGTCGTTCGCTGCGCTATGAAACGACCATCGGGATCAGCAAAGCGTCCAACATTCACATCACCGCCCACACCACCAAAGAGCAGTTTGTCGCGTTCCGCCAGACCCGTGACAAGACCCTGACCCAGCCGCGCCTGCTGTTTCCCAGTGTCCAAGTCAACGTCGATGCCGGACGACTGCCAGCCCCGCAGAAGAACGGCATCCGCTACTTGCAGATTCCGCTCAACCTCAAGCGACCGACCGCAGACGATGGCGTTCCGCTCAGCTTGATGAAGGACTAGCGCATCGCAGTCCACAAACGAACCCGCGACACCGACCGCCCCATGCTGCCGGTGTCAACGTATCCGCACCGCAACAAGGAGTCCTGTGATGCTCGAAGCCATTCACCAAGTCTCAACGACCCAGCCCGGCGGCTACCGCGATGTCGCTCCCAGCGATGTGAGTCGCCTGGGCTTTCCCGGTCGCATCATTGATGTTCGCGAGCCCCACGAGTTTACCGGCGAGCTGGGTCATATGCCCCGCGCAGAGCTGGTGCCACTTGGGACCATCGACCAAGCCGCCAAGACGTGGGATCGCAGCCAGCCCCTGCTGATGGTCTGTCGATCCGGGGGACGCTCGGGACGCGCCGCCCAGCAGCTGGCCAGCATGGGCTTTCGGACGGTCTACAACATGGCGGGCGGCATGCTCGCGTACGGAGCCGCCGGACTCCCCACCGAGCGCTAACAGACTGCGCCCCTTCTTTGCTACCGCACCGGCATCACGCCCCGCTTGAGCCGATAGCCATCCGCCTTTGCCCCGCGCCCTTGGGAAAACTCGACAAGCCCCACGCCGCGCTGCCACTCCAGGGTCAGAAAGTGTCCGCTCTTGTGATTCCAGCTGTAGCGGCAGCGGTCCCCTTTGACGACGATCTTGGCCACGGTGAGCGCCGTCTCTTTGTACGTCTTTTGACCTTGGCTCAGGCCGTATAGCTCGCTCTGTGCAAACTGGGGCGGCTCTTTTTTGTCCTTGAGCTGCGCGACGGTGTCTTCCGGCTTGTCGGCGCTGATGCGGATGATCTCTTTGTCCGTCACCAGCAGGTACAGCGGCGCAATCACACGCGGCTTGCTGGTCTGTACCGCCACCGGCTCAAAGGTGATCCGAAACGCGTCCCCCCACGCAAAGGTCCCGATGCGCTGGGTCGCCACCCGAACGGACAGCGGCAGCTCCTTGGGCCCAAGCTCATCGCTCCACTCGGTTCCAGAAAACGTCGCCAGCACCCGACCATCGCTCGACGCAGACAGAAACGGATGCTTGGCCAGCGCGCGCGGACTTTCGGTCCACAAAAGCGCAGCCGCCGCAAAGGCCAGCACAGAGCGCGATCCCCACATCCCCCGAGCCGTGCGTTGTGTCATTCCTGTAGTAGACCGCGACCGCCCCACCTTCGGCCAGACCCTTTTGCGGACGCGCTTGTCAATCCGTCGCGATTGCGTTACACGCCCGGCAGTTTCCCAAGACCCAATTCCCAAGGAGTGTTCGATGAAGATCTCTGTATCCGAAGGCGCAAAGACGCTGCTGCGTCATGTCACCACGGCGGGAACGCTGGCACTGCTCTTGTCTGTCACCGGCTGTGCGGGCTCGCACTACCGACCGAGCTACAGCATGACCAACGTCAGCGCCAAGCCGGCCAGCCTGATGGTTGCGCAGAAGATTCAGCGTCCGCTGTATCTGGTGATTGATCCCGCGCGCGTTCCCGATTCGTGGAGCCTCAAGGAAGCGTCGTCCTTCAATCCCAACGACGGACCCAAGACCAAGCTCGATGACTTTCAGCGCTTTGTCAGCCGCGATCTCAAGGACGCGCTGGGCAGCTACTTTTCGCGCGTGGAAGTCGTCACCGCCGGAACGCCGCTTCCCAGCGAGCCGCACGTTGTCGGCGATGTGAAAGTCGACCGCGTCCAGCTTCACAGCACGCCGGTGGGCGGCCTGGTCTACACCGTGATTGAGATGACCTGGGGAATGGGCCTGCGCCCAAGCGAAAGCAAAGAGTACGCCTTCACCTTCGCGGGCGAAGGACGCAGCTCCGAGTCCTATCCCACGTTTGAAGTCGGCGTCGCGCAGCTCGTCGAGTCTGCCATCCTGGGCTTTAACAAGAGCCTGGTGGAAAAGGGCGGCCTCGAAGCGCTCAAGCAGAGCAACGAAGTGGCCCCAAAGCCCGCCGCCCCCGCAGCCTCCGCGCCTGCAGCCAAGGAAGCCGCTCCGACCAGCAGCGAGCCCCTCGACCTCGCCGCCCCCGGCAATCCCCCCGCCAAGGGCGCAAAGAAGCGCAAGAAGTAGTGTGTACGCGGACCGCCACCGATCCAGACATCCGGGATGTGGGCGTCCGTACCGTGCCGTGATCTCTTCCCTTTGGGCAACTTGGCTGTTCGGTCCGCGATAATCCAGGTATGGCCCTCTTCGATGTCCGTCGACTCGACTCGCTGTTTCACAAGCCCCAGCAGCCCACAGCGCAGGCCCCTGAAGACCACACAAAAGCGCCGGTTTCGCACACTCCGGCCCCGGTGACCGCGAAGCCAGCGCCTGCCGCAGTCGATCATGCGCCGGTTCCCAAAGCGGCTCCTGTTCCGGCAGCCCACGACGCGATTCCCAAGGCCGTGCCCGTGGTCGACAAGGCCCCCAGCGCCGATCCCGCCAAGGCCCCAGCGCAAGCGGCGACCGATTCAGGAACCAAAGCCCCGCTGTCTGAAGCCGAGCAGCACGCCCAGGTCACGCATCAGGTCGATGAGCTGAAGGAAAAAAAGACGATCATGAAGCCCGGACAGAAAGGGCCAGAGGTCGTCATCCTTCAGCAGCAGCTCAAGCAGCTGGGACTGCATGTCGAACCGACCGGCGAGCTGGACAAGTCCACCGAGGGCTACATCATGGCGATTCAGACCGGCGGCGGTCTGGGCGCAGATGGCATCGTCGGACCCAAGACGCTCGATCAGCTACAGAAGCTGGATCAAGCGCCGACCAAGCCCGCCCCAGGCAAGCAGCAGGACGACGCCAAGGGAGACGGAGCCGACAACGTCGATCACATGCCCGATGATCCCAAGCTGGCAGCGGTCTATCTGTTCAACCGGCAGCGCGTCAAAAACGCCACCGAGACGCTGAACCCGCAGCAGCAAAAGGACATGGAGCAGTTTATTAAGAACTGGGACTCCAACAAGGCGCGCTATGAAGAGGTGGCGTCGAAGTCGGGGGTTCCGGCCAAGCTGGTGGCTTCGCTGCACTGGCGGGAGTCCACGGGCGACTTTGGAACGTATCTGCACCAGGGCGATCCGCTGGGCAAGAAGGCCGTTCACGAGCCAAACTTCGACCAGGGTGTTCCCATCTTCAAGGAATGGGAACCGGCAGCCGAGCATGCGCTGGGAATGAAAGAGCGCACCCGCAACGCCTACAAGATTGACGAGAACACCACCGATGAAGCGGCGCTCGCCAGCTACGCCGAGCGCTACAACGGGCTCGGCTATCACAACTACCATGCGATGGCGAGTCCGTACGTGTTCGCAGGCACCGACCAGTACAGCAAAGGAAAGTATCGGTCAGACGGTGCAGGCGGCTGGGACCCAAACTACAAAGACACCCAGCTTGGCGTCCTTTCGATGATGCGCGGAATCGACAAGCACGAGCACGATCTGGCGGAACAAGCGGCGAAGGAAAAAAAGCTGGCCGCACCTCCGGCTCCCGCTGCCGATCAGCACGGTGACAACGCAGCGCCCCCGAACCTGCACTTTTCGCAGTAGCCACTCCGTCCGCCCGCTCCGACTGCTGCTGCGACGGCATCCGCTGTCCCCCTTTCCCTTCCCACGTCAGCTCCTGCGACTGCGCCTCCGGCTGTGATGCCCGGCAAGCGCCTTGACGCAGACCGCCCGGAATTGTACGCGAAGGACGCAAGTGGGCGTGTGGAAGGAGCCGGTACGATGCCGCTATATCGCTGCGAGTGGCCAAATGGTGATGTGTCCTTTGTCCTGGCCGATGACGTACAAGACGCCATCGTGAAGCTGGATGAGTGGGGGGAAGCGACACCGAAGATGCTGCGAAAGGTGACGCAGTTTCTGATCGACCTGTCGCCTCAGCGCGACGTGCTGGCCCAGCGCGCCAAGCTGCGCAGCCAAGGGCGGCCAGACGATCACGGTGAGCCGACCTGGACGCTGGCCGATCTGGGCGAGTGCATGCAGCCCGGCGAGCCCGGCGGCCTGCCCAGCGAGGAAAAGACGTGGAAGCGCATCGTGTCGTTTGAAAAGCAGCGCGCCCGCCACGACAAAGAGCGACAGCGGCGGCTGGCAGCAGAACAAGACGGCACCCTGGTGGACCTGACCGCTCGGCGGCTCCGCAACATGCAGATCTCGCTGGCTTCGCTGCTGGGTCGGCAGGTCTAGCCCCCGTCCCCGCCCGCCTGGACGTGATCCGCAGGCCGCTTCCGGGCTGGCAGCGCTTGCGCAACCAAGATATATCTTGGCCATGTCTTTGCGCCGTCCTCCGCCTGCGCCGCCGACCCCGCCCCCGCCTGGTGTCTTGGCGTCCCCCGACTGGCCGACCGATCCGCAGCCAGCGCCCACGCGCCGTCGCCGCATGCTGGACAGCGCCGCGCTGCGACTGCTGCTGCTCGACCTGCTGTCCCAGCAGCAGCGCCACGGCTACGAGCTGATTCGCGCCATCGAGTCCCTGACGCGCGGCGTCTATGCCCCAAGTCCCGGCGTGGTCTATCCCAGCCTGACCCAGCTTGTGCAAGACGGGCTGCTCAAGGAGCTAGACACGGGCGATCAGCGCCGACCGTTTGCGGTGACAGCCAAGGGCAAGGCGACCCTGCGGCGCAGTGCCGACGAAGTGACCGCGATCATGCAGCGACTCCACGCCTTGGCCGAAGTGCGAGAGCGGGTGGAAGCGGCCCCGGTGCGTCGGGCGATGCAGGGACTCAAGAGCGCGCTGTTTGATCGGCTGTCGGATGGGGCGGCCCGCGACACCGTGCTGGCCATTGCCGAGATCATCGACCACGCCACCCGTCAGATCGAGCGGCTGCCCTGATGCGCCGCCCTGTCTTGTGTTCCCCACCTCCCTTGGCTGCCGCTGCGCTTTCTACACACCGGGCAGGCGCTCGGGCTGGCTGGTCAGGTGGTGGCCGGGCTGGGCTGCGTGGCGGCCCTGGTCCTGCTCTACACCGGCTGGGCGCTCAGCTACCGTCGCTTTTTCCGTCCGGCCCCCCGCAAGCCTGCCGCCCCCCGCACCCCGGACGACGCCAGCGCCTGACCAGGCCCTCCCCAAGGGACGCGGGCCTGCCGCACGCGTTGGCTAGACCGGACTGGGCGCAGGACCGTCGGCACTCGGACTTGGCGGGGTGGGCGGGGTACGCGCCGCTGTGACCTTGCGCGCGCGGCTGTCCCGAAAGAAGGCCCGCACCCGCGTCTTGTCACCGGGAAACAGCATCAGCAGCGCGCCTTCGTTCTGACGCAGCTTCTTGACCAGCTCGACCCGCGCCAGCACTTCCTTGGCAAAGGCCGTCTCGGCATCGGTGACGGCCTGCTCTAGCACCTTGTGGGCTGCATCGACCGCCGCCGCCAGCGGCTCCACCGTCTTGCGATACTTTTTGCCAAGCTGCGGGTGCTGTTCATCCAGCGCCGCCAGCATCGCGGTCGTCGTGCGCGCGATCTCTTGCGGTCGCGTCTCGAGCAGGCCGCTCAGCTTCTTGGGAAACACGGCCCGATAGCCGGGAGCCGTGCGCTTTTTGTCCACCGCCAGCATCACTTCTAGCTCGATGGCACGCAGCGCGGACTGAAGCTGAATCAGCGCAGAGTCAAGCTGCGCCTGCCGCTCCACCCGCGTCTCGTCTCGCTGCTCAGCAGCCGTCAGGGCCGACTTGAGCGCTGTCTCACAGGTCTTGATGCCCGCAGCCAGGCTCTGGGTCTGCGGGGAAGCGGTGCAAGCCGCACGGTGATAAAGGCTGTCACGAATCAACTCTTGGGAACTGGTGTTTTCATCTCGTATAGACATGCCCAGCCAGTTATTCACCGGGCCACCGGACCGCAAGGTGTTTTTGTAGAATTTCTATGCAGTCCCGTCGGTAACTTTTTGTGAGATCCGCAAAACGGACAGCAGCCTCCCGGCATTCCTGCGTGCCAGGACATGGGAAGATCTCCGCGCATTTGTATGCGCCATTACCTCTGCACCTGCAAAACCGCTCCCGGTCGCGACCCCGCACCGTTTTGCATTTGTAAAACCGCTCCCGGTCGCAACCCCGCACCGTTTTGCATTTGTAAAACCGCTCCCGGTCGCGACCCCGCACCGTTTTGCATTTGCAAAGTCGCTCCCGGTCGCAACCGCGCACGGTTTTGCATTTGTAAAATCGCTCCCGGTCGCGACCCCGCACGGCTTTGCATTTGCAAAACGCTGCAAGGTCGCGACCGCGCACGGTTCTGCACGGTACGAAGGGCGAGCGGTCAT
>ERZ724519.687-NODE-687-length-14360-cov-5.766026_pt1 | contig 14360 bp, 9 predicted proteins | sample MGYA00376052_ERZ724519 | MGnify/ENA primary metagenome ERZ724519 (study PRJEB28724, sample SAMN07190883) | activated sludge metagenome | isolation source: activated sludge of sewage treatment plant in Hong Hong | place: Hong Kong | collected 2016-03-17 ... | reverse complement strand
AACCCTGGGAGTGGCGCCGCGAGGCCCCGATCCGCCCCGTCGTCTTCCACGATCCTCGCAGCCTCGACGGCGAGGTCGTCCACCTCCACCTCGAGCACCGCGTCGTCCAGCGCCTCCTCGGCCGCTTCCGTTCGCAGGGCTTCCTCCACGACGAGCTGACCCGCGCCTGCGTCCTGCGCACCGACGACCCCGAGCCCAAGCTCCTCGTCCTCGGCCGCCTCTCGCTCTACGGCCCCCGCGCCGCCCGCCTGCACGACGAGGTCCTCGCCGTCGCCGCCGAATGGACCGACCCCGACCTCCGCGGCAAGAAACGCCTCGTCGCCCTCCCGACCGGCGACCGCGACGAGGTCCTCGCCCAACTTGAGCGCGCCCTGACCACCCCACGCCTGCGCGACGTCTCCGCCGCCCTGCAGACCCGCCTCCGCGCCCACGCCGCGCGCGACGTCGCCGAGCTCCTCCCGCAGCTCGAGGCCCGCGCCCGCGAAAGGATCGCCTCCGCCGAAAAACAACTTCACCGCCGCGGCGACCAGGAAGCCACCGCCCTGTCCCAGGTCATCGCCGGCCAGATCGCCCGCATCCGCACGAAGATCGGCGAACACGACGGGATCCAGCTCGGCTTTGACTTCCGCGACGAGCAGGAGCTCCGCCAGATCGCCGCCGATCGCCGCTACTGGGACATCCGCCTCCCCGAGCTCGCCCGCGAGGCCGACCGCGCCCCGGACGTGATCCGCCGCAGCTACGCCGTCCAGGCCGTCCGCGTCGAGCCCGTCGGCCTCGTCTACCTCTGGCCCGTCTCCGCCTGACTCAATTCTCAAGAGCGACCATGGCCCACGACCCCATCCTCGCCGCGCACAAAGAGTGGATCGGCTACCTCCAGCCGGTCGGCCTCGTCGTCTCCCCGCACGCCCTCGTCCGCGCCCAGGCCGTCGTCTCCGAGCACGTCACCGAGCCGCAGCAGCGCCTGCGCGCCCTCACGCGCCCGTTCCACCTGCCCACATTCGTCACCGAGGTCCTCGGCTGGCGCCCGACCGACCTCGCCGGCGGCCCCGGCGGTCCGCCGCTGCCCTACGACCTCGCCCACCCGCTCCCCGAATACGGCGAGACCCTCCGCCCGACCTACGCCGTCCCCGATCCCGCCGCGCCCGCCGATCGCCCCTGGCTCCTTTTGATTCAGGACCTGCCCCCAGGGACAGATCTCGACGCCGGCACGGACTCGGCCCACGGCTGGGACGCCTCGCCGCAAGCGAAGTTCGAGCGCCTCCTGCGCGAGACCCGCGTCCCGATCGGCCTGCTGCACAACGGCGCCTTCCTCCGCCTCGTCCATGCCCCCAGCGGCGAGACCTCGGGGCACCTGACGTTCCCGCTCGAGTTCATGACGACGGTCGCGGGCCGCCAGTCCCTCGGCGCGTGCCTGATGCTGCTCGGCGCCGATCGTCTGTTCGTCGAATCCGACGACCGCCGCCTCCCTGCGCTGCTCCACGAATCTCGCAAGTACCAGAACGAGGTGTCGACCCGCCTCGCCGAGCAGGTTCTGGGCGCGTTGCTCGAGCTGCTGCGCGGCTTCCAGGCCGCCGACGAGGCGACCCGCGGCCAGCTCCTCGGCGAGCTCGCCCGCACCGACCCCCAGCACATCTACGGCGGCCTCCTGACCGTCCTGCTGCGCCTGGTCTTCCTGCTGTACGCCGAGGACCGCGGCCTGATGCCCGGCGAGCCCACCTGGGCCACCCACTACAGCGTCACCGGCCTGTACCTGCGCCTGCGCGAGGACGCCGGCAGACACCCCGACACGATGGACCAGCGCTTCGGCGCCTGGCCCTGGCTGCTGACCCTGTTCCGCCTCGTCTTCACCGGCGGCACGCACGACCGCCTCCACCTGCCGGCCCGCCACGGCCGCCTGTTCGACCCCGACAGCTACCCCTTCCTCGAGGGCCGCCCCCGCGGCGAAGCCTGGCAACGGCTCGAGCGCCGCGACGCCCCCCGCGTCCCCGACGGCGTGCTCTGGCGCGTCCTCCAGGGCCTCCTCGTCCTCGACGGCGAGCGCCTGTCCTATCGCTCCCTCGACGTCGAGCAGATCGGCAGCGTCTACGAGTCGATGATGGGCTTCAAGCTCGAGCGGGCGAGGGGACCGAGCATCGCCGTCCGCCCCGGCCACGTCGTCGTCGACCTCGCCGAGCTGCTGTCCCAAAAGCCAGACGCCCGCGCCAAATTCTTAAAGGAGCAAGCCGGCTGCGACCTGACCGGCGCGTCGCTCGCCGCCCTCAAGGCCGCCCGCACCCCCGACGACGCCGTCGCCGCCCTCGGCCGCAAGCAGAGTCACCGCACCCCGTCGATCGTCCCCGCCGGCTCGCTGTACCTGCAACCCGGCGAGGAGCGCCGCAAGTCCGGCTCGCACTACACCCCGCGCAGCCTGACCGGCCCGATCGTCCGCACGACCCTGCGCCCGGTCCTCGAAGCCCTCGGCGACCGCCCAACCCCCGACCAGATCCTCTCTCTCAAGATCTGCGACCCCGCGATGGGCTCCGGCGCGTTCCTCGTCGAGACCTGCCGCCAGCTCGGCGACCAGCTCGTGCGCGCCTGGGAGCTCCACCGCGCGACCCCGGCGATCCCGCCCGACGAGGACCCGCGCCTCCACGCCCGCCGCCTCGTCGCCCAGCGCTGCCTCTACGGCGTCGATAAAAACCCCTTCGCCGTCGACCTGGCAAAACTGTCCCTCTGGCTCGTCACCCTCGCCAAGGACCACCCCTTCACCTTCCTCGACCACGCCCTCAAACACGGCGACAGCCTCGTCGGTTTAACAAAGGGCCAGATCGCCGAGTTCCGCTGGGACCACGAGACCCGCCTCCACGGCCCGCTTTTTGAACACATGCGCAAGCAGGTCGGCAAGGCGACCGCCCGCCGCCAGGAGATCCACGCGATGGGCGACGACCACGACGCCGCCAAGCGCGAGGCCCTCCGCGCCGCCGACGACGCGATCCACGAGGCCCGCCTGATCGGCGACGCCGCGATCCACGCCTACTTTTCAGAGGACTCCGACAAAAAACGCAACCAGCGCCGCGAGGAAATTTATAAAGGGCTGATCGAACCCGCCCAGAAGGGCGACACCCGCGCCCTCCGCCAGCTCGAACAGCTCCACGACGAACTCCGCCACGGCGACAAGCCCGTGACCCCGTTCCACTGGGAGATCGAGTTCCCCGAGGTCTTCGACCGCGAGAATCCCGGCTTCGACTGCGTGATCGGGAATCCTCCATTCATGGGCGGGGTTCGGATCTCGAGCTCGACCTCAGCGGCCTACCTGGACTACATCACCTCGTCATATACTGGCTCAGGGGGGCAGGCGGATTTGGTCGCTTACTTCTTCCGCCGGGCGTACGAAGTGCTCCGCCGCTCAGGCACATTCGGACTCTTATCGACGAACACCATCAGCCAGGGAGATACGCGAAAGTCCTCGCTTCAACCGATCATCCGGAGTGGGGGATCCATCTACGCCGCACGTCGGCGCGTACGGTGGCAGGGAACAGCTGCAGTTCTCTCGAGCATCGTCTGGATTTCCAAAGGCCCACCCCCATGTCCGCCGCTCCTCGACGGCGAGCCTGTGAACAGGATCAGCGCCTTCCTCTTTCACCTTGGTGGCGATGTCGATCCTGCGCGACTTCATGGCAGCCTGGAGACAGCGTTTAAGGGTTTGGAGCCCTATGGGGATGGCTTCGTGTTCGAGGACGGGAACCCTGCGGCGAACAGCCTCGATGACATGAATAAACTCCTAGCGAAAGAGCCTCGCAACGCAGAGCGGATCTACCCTTACTTGGGAGGTCAGGAACTGAACTCCTCTCCACTCCAGAAGCCGACCCGATTCGTGATCTATTTCGGGGATTCAAGCCTGGAGGATGCTTCGGCTTACCCGGACCTGCTGGATCTTGTGAAGCGAAGAGTGTACCCCGAACGCCAGCGCAAAGCACCTGACGTGGCGAAATGGCCATGGTGGCAGTTCTGGCGCTCCCGGCCTGAGCTGCGAGATGCGACGCGAACACTGAAGCACGTGCTTGCCCTAGCGGACACGTCCAAGCACCTCGCCGTCTCACTTGTCCCGGCGTCATACATCCTCAACAAGACTCTCGTCGTCATTGCGCTTGACCGTTTGGCTGCATTATGTGTCATCCAGTCGCGCGCCCATGAAGTGTGGTCACGGTTCTTTGGCTCGTCGATGAAGGACGATCTACGGTACACCGCATCCGACTGCTTCGAGACCTTCCCGTTCCCGCCCGCCTGGCAGCAGAACCCCGCCCTCGAGCAAGCCGGCGAGCACTATTACAAGTTCCGCGCCGACCTGATGGTCCGCAACAACGAGGGGTTGACGGCGACCTACAACCGCTTCCACGACCCCGACGAGCGCTCCCCGGACATCCTCAAGCTACGCGACCTCCACGCCGCGATGGACCGCGCCGTGCTGACGGCCTACGGCTGGACCGACCTGGCCGAGCGCGCCACCTGCGAGTTCCGCCTCGACTACGAGGACGACGACGAGCCCGACACCGACGACGCGCCCCGCGCGCGGACCAAGAAGAAGCCCTGGCGCTACCGCTGGCCGCAGGACTTCCACGACGAGGTCCTCGCCCGTCTCCTCGACTTGAACCAGAAGCGCGCCGAGGAAGAGCGCCTCGCTGGCGCCGCCGCCGAGGCCGCCACCGCCAAGTCCGCCCCGGCGAAGAAGACCGCCAAGAAGGCCGCCGCCAGGCGCACCCCGAAGCAACCAACCTCCCAGGCATCCCTGCTCCCCGACGACGACTGACCCCCTCCCTCGCACGGGGTCCGACCTCCTCACCGGGCGCCGTCGCTGAACTTCCCTCCCGGGGTCGGCGGCGCTACGTTTCTCCAGCCCCGCCGCGCGTCGCGCGCGTCGCGCGTCCCGGGGCCCCACCTCCGAGCCTTGGACAGCGAACGATGCTCCAGCGCCTCTACGTCGACAACTTCAGGACCTTCCAGAACTTCGAATGGACCCCCGGGTCCGTCGCGCTCTTGATCGGGCGCAACGGCACCGGCAAGTCCGCCCTGTTCGACGTCCTGCACCTCGTCCGTGAGCTGGTCCGCGACGAGCTCAACCTCGCGGCGGTCCTCCCGCCGACCACATGCACGCGCTGGGACCTCCGCGAGGAGCAGCGGATCGAGCTCGACGTCGCCGGGCCGGGCGGCCTCTTCAAATATCGCCTCGTGGTCGCCCACGACCGCGCGCGCGGCGACAGCCGGATCGTCCAGGAGACGCTGCACTGCGGGGAGACCCCGCTGTTTACCTTCCTCGAGGGACAGGTCCAGCTCTACAAGGACAGCGGCCAGGCGGGCCCCTCCTTCGCCGGCAACTGGCGCCGCTCGGGCCTCGGGACCGTCGTCCCGGGCAATTCCAACAGGCTCCTCACCTGGTTCAAGCAGTGGCTGGGCGGCCTCGTCGTGCTGCGCCCGAACCCCGCCCAGATCGGCGGCCGCGCCGCCAGCGAGGATCGGTCGCTCGAGCCCAACTGCAACAACTTCGCCAGCTGGTACCGCACGATGTGGCAAGAGCGCCCCCAGGAGGTCAACCAGGCGCTCGTGGCCCTGAGCGACATCCTCGACGGCTTCACCGGCCTCTCGATCCGCGTCGACGAGCGCCGGGTCGGGTGGCTCCGCGCGACCTTCATGGACCCTACTGACCCCAACCGCCGGAAGCGGGATCTGCCGCTCGACTTCGACGAGCTCTCGGACGGTCAGCGCGCGCTCATCGTCCTCTACGTGGTCTTGCACACGCAGATCGACGCCGAACGGACGGTCCTGCTCGACGAGCCCGACAACTACACCTCCCTCGACGAGATCCAGCCGTTCCTGATGGAGGCCCTCTACCGCGTCCAGGACCGCCAGGGCGCCCAGCTCTTCGTCATCTCGCACAACGCCCAGTACATCGACCAGCTCGCGCCGAACGACGGGTTCATCATCTCGCGCGAGGGCGGGGGCCCGTCGCGGATCCGCCGCTTCCAGTCCGCAGAGGCCCTCGCACCCTCCGAGATCGTGGTCCGCGGGGGCCTGTCCCAGGGAGAGCACGAATGAGCCGCAAGCGGACGGCGGTCGTGCTCTGCGAGGACAAGCAGGCGAGCACGCTCCTCTATCAATACCTGAAGCACGAGCGCCGCTTCAAGCACGTGCACATCCTCCCCCTGCCCGCGGGCGAGGGCTGCGGCTCGCAGTACGTCCGGGAGCACTACGCCGCGGAGGTCCGCAAGCAGCGCGACAAGGCGGTCGCCTCCGTACTCGTCGTCCACACGGACGCGGACAACCGCACGGTCGACCAGCGCAAGCAGGAGCTCGCGGCGGCGCTCAATGCCGCGAGCGTGCCACGCCGCGAGTCCGAAGAGCCGATCGCCCTCGTGATCCCCCGCTGGGAGACCGAGAACTGGCTGCACCACTTTCTCGGCCGCCCGGGCGTGGTCGAATCCGCGCGTTACCCGAAGTTCCAGGACCACGAGGCCCGCGCCGCCCGGCCCACCGTGACGGCCCTCGTGAAATTGGTCGACGGCAACTTGGCCGCGCCGGACAACCTCCCCTCGATCGACGAATCCGCCCGCGAGCTGCGCCGTCTGCCCTGATTCCCGCGCGCCTTAATCGTCGTCCTCGATCGGCCAGTAGACCTTCGTCAGCGGCACGAGGCGCCGCGTCTCGTGGTCGATCTGCTCGTAGTGCTCGAGCAGCAGTACGCGCAGCGTCGGCATGTCGATCAGCGTCAGGGGCACGTTCGCGCGCTCGGCCTCGTACCTGGCCTCGCGCGTGAACCCGCCGGTGCTGACGTACAGGCAGCGGTCGCCCGTCTTGCGGCCGCCGAGGAACGAGCGGACCTCCCCGGCGCTGATCGACGTGTTCGGCCGGTGCTTCACCTCGACGAAGATCCGCGGCTCCTGCAGCCCCAGGCCGTCCGGCGACGCGAAGATGTCGACCCCGCGATCGCTCCCGGGCGGGCTGACCCGGGTCTTGTACCCCATGGCGCGGAGGATCCCGGCGACGAGATCCTGCATCTCGTACGGATCGAGGCGGGCGATCAGGTCCTCGATGAACTCGTGCGCCTTCTCGACGACCTCCTTGCGCAGCTCGTCGATCGAGCGTCCCTCGCGCTCACCCTTGTTCGCCGCGGCCTCGGGCGGCTTGGGCTTGCTCGTCGGCGTGGCGCCGATGTCCACGGCGTGCTGGCGCAGATCGGCGCTCGCCTCCGCGTTGAGACGGAACAGCGTCTGGATCGCTCCGAGCGTGTTGCGCGTCTCGACGCTCAGCTCGTCGCGCAGCGCCTTGCGCGTCCACTTGACCCGACGCCGGAACGGCATCGCCTCGCCGCCCGCCACGAACTCGGCCTCCGACTCGACGACCCCGAGGTAGTAGAGGCGCCGCGCCGGATCGCCGGTCACGACCTCGTCGCCGACCTTGATCTCCGCGAGGAACCGATAGAGCTGCCCGGACACGTTCGCGACCTTGTGCTCGCTCCAGTCGGGGTGCTTCTCGCGGAACGCCCGCGCCAGATCCTCCCGGCGCCCCTTGGCGGGGAGCGCCGAGAAGATCGCCTGACCGAAGTTGACCGCGATGTGCCCGCCCTCGATGCACTGCTCGACGAGGCTCGCGCCCTCGCCGGCGCGGATCATCCATGCGGTCTTGCTCGTGCCCTTCGCTCCGTCCGCGGTCGCCACGGCACAGGATCCTATCCTAGATCGTCGCGCGTCGGTCGCTGCGCCGCGTCTTCTGCTTCTTGCCCGTGCGACGCAGGCCGGGCTTGCGGCCGTTGTAGTCCGAGTGCGACATGCACCGGCGCGGCACCGGCTTTCCGTCGACCACCTCGAAGAGCAGCCGCCATTTCTCCCCGAGCGGGACGCTGAGCTGCGTGCGATCGTGTTTGAGGCGCTTCCCCTTGAAGCGCGCCAGCGGCGCGCCAGCGGCGACCTCGCGCAGGATCGCCCGCGCCCGCGCCTGGTGCGCGGGCGGGAGCATGCCGAGGTCGATCGGGTCCTCCGGACACTCGCCAGGTGGTTGAAATTGTTGAGACATCGCGGCCTTCGTCCTTCCCGAAGCCGGGTCCCTCCCCGGTCTTCAGGCCGCAGGCGAATGGCCGCCGCGTTTCGTGTAAGGCCGCGTCGATTTTTTTTGTGCGCGCGCCTCCGAGCGCCTACTCGAGCATCCCCCGGGTCGACGCGCGACAACGATCTTCGAGCTGCCGCTTCAACCGTCGCCGCGTGTTGTTGAAGATCTCGCGCGCCTTGTTCTCGGTGAGCTCGACCGCCGCCCCGATCTCGGCGAAGCGCATCCCCATGATCACGCGGAGCACGAGGATCGCCCGCTCGTTCGGCTTGAGCCCGCAGAGCATGTCGTGCAGGGCGTCGAGCTCGGGCTCGCGCATCCAGTCCCCCTCGCCGAGCTGACAGGCCGCATATTCGCCGAGCAGGCTGCAGTCTCTCCGCGCCTTGCGGGAGCGATCGACCGCCCGCCGGTTGAGGTTGATCAGGAAGATCGCCTGCACGCTCCGGAAGACCGCCCGGTCGTGGGCGAGACAGACCTCGAGCATCGTGTCGACGACGAGCTCCTTCACCTCATCCTCGGGGATGTACGGATGGCTCCCGCGTATGCCCCGGGCGTAGTCCTCGAGGGCCAGGTTCCCTCGGTCCTTCCGGGTCTTGAGTGGCAGAAAATCTGGCCTTGCGGGCATGTTCAATATCGCGCATCATGTGGCCCGTGAAGAGCACCGAGCTTTACCGGCAACTCCTCGGCATCGTAGCTCCCTGGACAGTGGAGCGGGTCGACCTCGATGCGAGCGCGCAGAAGATCGACGTGTATCTCGAGCACCAGGAGGGGCACCGGTGGGCGTGCCCGGAGTGCGAGAAGACCTGCGGTCTACACGATCACGCCGAGGAGCGGGTCTGGCGGCACCTGGACAGCTGCCAGTTCCACACGTTCGTGCATGCGCGGGTGCCACGGGTACAGTGCAGGGACCACGGCGTCCGGCTCGTGCGGGTCCCCTGGGCCGAGGCCGGCTCACGGTTCACCCTGATGTTCGAGGCCTTGGCGGTCGCGGTCTTGAAGGAGGCCAGCGTGAGCGGGGCCGCGAAGCTGCTCGGAGTGACGTGGGACGAGGCGCACGGCATCATGGAGCGCGCAGTCAGGCGGGGCCTCGCCGCGCGCGAGGAGGTCGACCCGCGGGTGATCGGAGTCGACGAGAAGTGCGTGGGCCGTGGACCGCGCTTCTTCACGCTCGTGTGCGACCACATCAGCAAGCGAATCGTGTATATCGCTGATGGTCGCGGAAAGGACTCCCTCGAGAGCTTCTTCGAGATGCTGGAGCCGTACCAGTTGGTGCGAATCGAGGCGATGGCGATGGACATGTCGAAGGCCTATATCGCGGCCGCCACCGAATGTCTGCCGGCGCCTGAGCGGGCTATCGTCTTCGATCGATTCCACGTCATGAAGGCGATGAACGAGGCGCTGGACCAGGTGCGGCGAGAAGAGAACAAGGCGCTCTTGCGCGACGGTGATCGTCGACTCGTGGGGACGATGCACATGTTTCGCTATGCCGAAGAGAACGTGCCCGAGCGCTACCAGGCCCGCCTCGAGGAGCTTCAGGCATCCAAGCTGCGGACCGCGAGGGCCTGGGCGCTCAAGGAGCTCTTGCGCGAGCTGTGGCGCTGCGAGTCCCTGCAGGAGGCCGAGGCGCTCTGGGCACGCTGGTACGGCTGGGCGACGTGCAGTCGCTTGGAGCCGGTTAAGAAGGTCGCCTCCATGGTCAAACGCCACCTCGGTGGCATCCTCGCCTACTACAAACATCGCGTCACCAACGCGCTCTCGGAAGGCATCAACAGCAAGATCGAGTGGATCAAGAATACGGCTCGGGGCTACCGAAACTGGGACAACTTCAAGACCGCGATCCTCTTCCACTGCGGTGGACTCAAACTCGAAAAGATGTCCCTTCGGCCAGCTTAGGAGCCACTCCGTTCCCGGAAGGACCGTTCCCTCGCTCCGATTTTTCACGGACGATCTGCTCCATGCACGCGGACACTTCCGGATCCAGACTGGACGCCGGCAGCGCTGGCGCTGGCGCTGCAGGCAAAGCCGGGCTCATCCGGAGCTCCGCACCGCGGCCATCCTGAGCCATCCGCCGCTGGAACACCTCCGGGTGGAGCGTCTTGGCGGTCTCCATCAACAGCGCCCGTATCGTCTCGCTGAACCCCTCGGCCTCGACCGCCGCGCGCAGCACCTTCCGCGCGACGTGGACGGCGGGCGGCTCATCCTGTGATCCTGGCGGGCGCTCGATGCTGCACGTCGCCACCGAGCCCGCCGCGAGCAACCCCGCGAGCGCCGTCACCACCCCGGCGACGAACGCCGACGCGCGCGACCAGCGACAAAGGGCCACGGCAAGCCGGACGCCGCCCAGCAGCAGCGCGAGCGGCAAGGCGGCCAGCAGCAGGAACAACCCGCACAGCACGAAGAACGAGGACAGCGCGTCGGGCAACCACGCGTTGCCGTCCCACTCCGCGAAGTTCACCACTGACCCGAGCCCGAGCAGGGCCGCCAACCTCTGCTTGAACGGATGCCCCTCCTTGCCCTCCGGCGCCGCGGCGTTGCGGATCCACGAGCCGAAGATCACGATCACCGCGCAAACGAGGCCCAGCCACACGCAGATCGTGAACGGCTCCAGCGCGAACCCGCCGCTGTGGAGCTGCACGAACGCCGCCCCGGCCACGAGCATGATCACCACGAAGAAGGCCGCGATCGCGGAAAGCGGCGCCAGCACGGTCAGCCAGCAAGCGACGAGCGCCAGGCCGACGAGGAACCTCGCGCCCGGCGATGCACCGGCGGGCGCATTCGCGCTTGTCGACACGACCGGGTCGAGCTCGGACTCCATCGCAGCCCAAAAGACGCAGCCCCGCTCCGAACGCTCCCTAGACCCCGGCCGGGTCGCAATCCCACGAATTGGGGCGTTCTGAGCGGGTTTGTGCGCCACGGGTTGTCCCGCCGCGCCCCGGTGCGCCCCGACGTTTGGCAAAGCCATGGCAAGGCCGGGAACGCTTGGGCGTCGGTTGACCTAGCCTGTCGAGAGGGTCGGAACCGGACTGTTCTAAGCCTAGATCTGCATCCGAGGACCCCAGGGCATCCAGATTGAAATTCGGAAGCAGGGCGCCTTACCCTCCGTCTATGCCGAAGCACAATGGCCAGGACACCGAGGTTCAACTTGTCTCCCCAACTCGTCCACAGGACGAATCGATGCTGCTTCTCAAGAAAGAGTTGAAGAATGTGCGAGAAGAACTAGAAGACAATGTATACATTGCCGAAGCATTGCGAGTTTTACCAGTTGGCGGCCTCCGAAGCGCCATCGGCTCCTATTGGAATGCCGTAGTGGATGATTTGCGTAACAAGATCATCCATCGGAGTCTTGATCTATTTAACGCGGAAATGCAGACAAACATCAAGCGCTATGAGGATTTCCAGGACCATGTCTCCGATTTCAATCTCGTCGAAGGTGCGTACAAAGTAGGTGTCCTTAGCTGGGAAGGGCGGAAAATGATTCAACAAGCCCGCGAGACACGTAACGTATTCGACGGGCACCCTAAGAGCAGCGACCCTTCGATGTTCAAAGTTCTGGACTTCATATCCGATTGTAATAGGTACGTTCTATCACAGGATCCGCCGCCTACACTAATTAAGATTGAAGAATATCTACAGCAGTTAGATTCCGGGAATTTCAACAAGAACTCCATCGCGGTTGAACAGGCGTTTGGCGACCTTCCTGTCGTCTATCGCTCAAAGCTGGCAAACATGCTTTATTCCTCATACACTAACCCTAACGCATCTCTCACGTTGCGGGCCAACATAGAATTCTGCATGCCCATTCTGTGGAGCATCCTCAGCAGAGAGGAACGAGTTCAAATTGCTCGGCGCGTTGACAAGGACTTTGTAGATGGAAATGCTCATAAGACCGCACAAGGGACAAACTTTATCGCCCTGGTAGGGGGCGTGCGCTACCTGAGCAACGCGACGCGCAAGTTCATTTACCTCCCGCTCGTTGAGGAATTCGAGCGCAGTCTGGATGATTGGGCTGCCGAGGGATCTTTGATCCAGCAGATCAGAAGACTCGGAACGAACATTCCCATTGATCTCGTGCCGCGACTCGTAAAGGCGATGACGGCAACTTATGTAGGGTACAAGGGGAGCAGCCCACGATTCAATAGAACTGCATTCTACTCTGATGCCGCCGCGCCCGTGATTGTGAGTTTCTTTGAAGAATTTGACGAGTTTGCAGTCGATGCGTTCATTCACTGCCTTAGAGATAAGGACAATCATACACTGCGCACGCGACTCAAGAGCCCTGCTCAGTTGATGCGCCTTCGCACTCTTGGACAGGTGCTTCTGGACAAGGGTGGCCAAAACGACGAGCAGATTCGGTTTCTGGAACTGCTAACAAACACCGAGAAGACCAACGAATTGTTTAATGAACTGCGGCTAGCGTAGCCGTTGTTCGTTGTTCGACCTCCACCAGATGTTCCGGGCGACGCGCCCGCCCGTCGTCGTGGCGCGCAGGCCGCGAAGGAGATCGGCGTGACGACGGTCGAACAGGGCGGGGGGGCGCGCGTCCGCTCTTCCTCAAGATGCTATCGGGCTGCGGAGGGGGATATGTCGCTCGGACATGATCAGTCGACACGACCTCGACCTCTTCTGGGTGGCGGTCGAACAACTGTCGAACTTGAACGCGGGCCAGGAACTCGTCGGGGTCCATGTCGGCGTGAGCCGCTGGGTTGGCTTCACTCGATCTCGAGACGGACGCGCACCCGTGCAGGTGTCTCGCGGACGGGAAAGCGCACGCGTTCGAGCTCGCGCTTTGCGCAGGCGTGCCACGGGAAGTTCGGGTTGTCGGGCATCGGAGCACGCGTGTTGAGCGCGGTGACGACGCCGACCCCACGCAGAATGTCGAGGTCGGTCGTCAAAATGGGCGGGATCGCTTCGCAGCGGCGCAGTCCGGCGACCGCGCGCCGCGCTGCTCCCGTCGCTTCCTCCGAGGTCACGGCTGGGCGCACCGGCTGGGGTGCCGCTGGTCCGCTGTCTGTGCGCGTGGCGCGGGTGTTCGTCGTAGGGGATGCGTCGTTCGACGAGACGGCCTCGCGCTCAATCGGCGAAATATCGGGAGCTCTCGCCGGGGGTTCTTGCGCGGCCGTTTGAGAGCTCTCGCTCGCCGCCGGGTTGTCGCTCACAGGGGACACGGCCATGACCGATGAAGGCTGCACGTGTTGTTGCTGCGGCTTGGTCGTGCGGCCGAGAACAAAGCCCGCTGCGATCATGCACGCGAGCAGGAGCAGGCTCCGCGCGCGGACGGCTCGCGTCGGAGCTCGAGTTGCGAGGCTCGTCTGCGGTGCATCGTTCGTCGTCGAGGGCGCTGTCTCCTCGGCTGGCGCGACCGGAGCGACCTCGGAAAACGCCGGGGCCGTCGTCGCGGAGGGCGCTGTCTCGCTTGCCAGCGCGACCGCAGGTGCCTCGGGGACCACCGAGCGGTCCACTACGGGCCAGCCCGCCGGCTCGGCCGCCGTCTCCTGTTCCTCCTGTTCGTCCTCCGCCTCCCCGTCACCCGCGAGCTGTGCCAGCTCGCTCTCGAGCATATCCTGCACAAACGCCAGGCTCGGGCGGTGCCTCGGCTCCGCCTCGAGCATGAGCGCGAGCAGGCGCTCGAGCCCTTCCGGGCACGACGGACACACCTTGCGCGCGGGCGTCAGCTCGCCGCCCTCCGCGAAGAACGGCCGAAGACCCGTCAGCAGGCGGTACAGCATCAGCCCCAGGGCGAACACGTCGCTCGCCGGGGAACAAACACCGCCGGCCTTCACCTCGGGCGCGGCGTAGTCCACCCGCCGCAAGGGCCGTTCGTTCGCCGGCTCGAGCCGCTCCTCGGGCGGCGTCGCGTAGCGCTCGGTGAGCCGAGCATAAAACGCGGCCGACACCTGCGACTGGTCGAAGTCGAACAGCCAAGCCTTCGGCGTCTCGCCGCGCGCGAGCAAGACGGTGCCGCGGTGCGGGTCGCGGTACACGACGCCCGCCTCATGGACGGCCGCGAGCGCGCTCGCAAGCTGCCGGCCGACCTCGCAGACCTCGTCCGGCCGCAGGTGTTTGTCCGGGCGCGTGAACGTGGACGCGGTCTGTCCGGAGCACAGCTCGGTGACAGCGAAATATTGTCCCCCGTCGACGCCGAAGTGCAGGATCCGCGGAATATTCGGGTGCTGCAGGGCGGACAGGATTTTCGCGGCGCGACGAAAGCGGATCGCATCGTCGTCGCTCGGCGCCGCCGCGCGCAGCACCTTGACCGCGACCTCGCGCGACAGCCAGCGATCCGAGGC
>ERZ724519.679-NODE-679-length-14420-cov-5.145493_pt1 | contig 14420 bp, 10 predicted proteins | sample MGYA00376052_ERZ724519 | MGnify/ENA primary metagenome ERZ724519 (study PRJEB28724, sample SAMN07190883) | activated sludge metagenome | isolation source: activated sludge of sewage treatment plant in Hong Hong | place: Hong Kong | collected 2016-03-17 ... | reverse complement strand
TGTACGCCACAGCAGTGCGCGATACCACTTATGTCGATTTCGGCTCGAAAAAGGATTTCGGCGTACTGCTCAACGATATTGTTTCGCAGCAATACGAGGTGAATGTGAAAGACTTTCCCGACCACGGCAACTTTGAAGTTCTGGGTCCGGGGCTCTTCAGTTACCAGCCGGATGTGACTTTTTCCGGCGACGATATCATGGTGTACGAATTGTGCAACCTCGTGTGTCCCATGCCGGCCTGCAGCACGGCCATTGTCACCTTGCGGGTTGGCGAAGCGGGCGACTGCGAGATTTTCAACGTGGTAACACCCAATGGCGATGCGGTCAACGACTTTTTCTTCATCTCCTGTCTCGACAACGACGGCGAACCCGACAATGAGGTGACCATTTTCAATCAGTATGGCGATGTGGTATTCCACGCCCAGCCGTACAACAACGACTGGCAGGGCACCTACAACGGACAGGACCTGCCGCCGGGCACGTATTTCTATGTCGTAAAATTCAACGGCTCAAGCAAACCCGTCACTGGCTTCTTACAACTTCAACGATGAACAAACTATACCTCCCGGTCATATTCCTCGCCGCCTGGGTCAGCGTTGCGGCACAACAGGAACAGCAGTATACGCAGTTCATGTTCAACAAACTGGCCTACAACCCTGCCTACGCAGGTACCTTCGAATCGCCCACACTTACCGCCATCTACCGAAACCAGTGGATGGGGATTGACGGCGCACCGCAGACGCAAATACTGTCGTACAACCAACGCGCGGCAGCCAATCGCCTGGGCGTAGGCGCCAACCTGGTGCGCAATACGGTGGGCATCAGCCGCACGATTACGCTGGATGTACCCTACTCTTACCGCATCCCGTTGCGCAGGGGTGTGCTTGGTATCGGGTTGCAGTTCAATATCCGCCAGTTGTACCAGAACTGGGCTGATCCGCGGCTCAACCCCAGCCAGAAGTTCGACAATGCCATCCCTACCGATGCGCAAAACAAGTTGCTGGTCAACTTCGGTGTCGGTATTTTCTATTCCGGCTACAAGTGGTTCGGAGGGGTTTCCCTGCCGCGCATCAAAGACAATAACATCGACTTTTCCGACCTTGAAGGGGTTATTTCCAGAGAAGTGCGCCATTTCAATGCAATGGGTGGGTTGACCTTTACCCCGACCTCTGAAGTATCCATTACGCCGCAAATGTTGCTCAAGTACGTGCCGGGCGCGCCCTTCGATGCCGACCTGAATGTGAGCGTTCTATTGAAAGACAAATTCTACGGCGGCCTAACATACCGCACCGGCGGGGATACCAACGGGGTAGGAGAAAGCGTTGATGTATTGCTCGGGATGCAGGCAACAGAAAATCTGTTTTTCTGCCTTTCCTACGATATCGGACTGACCCGTCTGCGCAAGTACAACAGCGGTTCGGTGGAGGCGACCCTGCGCTGGTGGTTTAACCCGCCGGCGCCCGAAGGAACGGAAAGGGTAGACCCGGGCAGACCGTGGTAAGGCGTGTAAGGCTTTATAACGCCCAGCCCGCCTCGTCAATTTCATCATTACATAACAAACAAATCATACAGAATGCTTCGTAAAGTAATCCAGTTGCTCCCCCTCCTGGTACTGCTGTCGGCCACGACCTTGCTGGCTCAGCAATCATCCAAAAGCAAATCCAAAGACCGTTTCCGGGAAAAAGACGACCAGCGTTTTCCCGTTCGGGTAATCAATGCCGACGAGATCAACCAGGCCGGTTCCGATTATGCCCCTTCTTACTACAAAGAGGGCATTGTATTCGTATCGAGCAGGAAGAAAGACGGCCCGCGCGACCCGAATACAAACGAGACCTATTCCGAACTGTTTTATGCGTTTTTCGACTACAACGGCGATCCTTCATTTCCGCAGCCGCTGGATCTGGGCGCAAACGTCAAGGATTTGAAAAAATCGAGTTTTCATGAAGGGCCCACCTGTTTCAGTCGGGACAACAAAACGGCCTACCTGACCCGCAACAACAACCGGGACGGTGTCGTCAAATCGAATAAAAACGGCAAGTCCGTCCTTAAAATTTACGAAACCCGCTACGGTAAACCCGACTGGACCAAACCGGTAGAACTGCCGTTCAACAGCGACGATTACTCCTGCATACACCCGAGTCTCAGCGCCGATGGCACAAAACTGTTTTTTGCATCGGATATGCCCGGCGGTTACGGCGGCTACGATATTTACTATGTCGAAAAAGTCGGCTCCGGCTGGGGCACGCCTGTCAACGCAGGCCCGGTGATCAATACGGAGAAACAGGAAATATTCCCCTATATCAGCCAGTCCGGCTCCCTGTTCTTCACCTCCAATGGCCGCTCCGTAACGCTTGGCGGACTCGATATTTATTACGTGAACAACCCGGTAAGTAACCCGGAAGAAGTGATCAATATCGGCGAGCCCATCAACTCGGAATCCGACGACATGGCCTTTATCATCGATGATGCGGGCAAGAACGGGTTTTTCACCAGCAACCGTCCGCGTGGAGCCGGAAAAGACGATGTTTATCGCTTTGAGGCGCTTCGAGGCCTGGATGGTATCAGCAAACCGGAAATCAACCCGGCCCAGATCATCGTTACAGATGCCAAAACGGGCGCCCCGCTGCAAAAGGCGGCGATTCGCGTGTTGCAACCTTCCGAAGACGGTTTCGTGAGCGGCAACAAAGATTTTTACTCCATTGACCTCACGCCGGTGCAGGACAAACCCAACGCCCTCAGTCTGCAACTCACCAGGAAAGACGCCGACGATCTCGGTGTTGCCGACCTGTACAGCAACGTGGAAGGCAAGGCGCGCACCGAATTCACCCGCTACCACAATTACTTGGTGGTCGTGAGCCTGGAGGGTTACAGCCCCAGGGAACGGCTGATCTCAATCGATTCGGATAACCCGCTAACCCTGGAGTTCAAACTCCGCGAGGCGCCTGCCTGCCTTCAGGCGGGAGGCCTGGTGACGGCTACAGGGCTTGGTATCCGCATCGCCAACGCTACGGTGAAGATGGTTCACCGTGCTACCGGACATGTCGAAACGGTACACACCAACTGGAGCGGGGAGTTTGCCGTTTGTCTGCCTTTGGAGGGCGAATATATCGCTTATGTGGAGCGCGACGGGTTCAGGCCGGAGAACTACCGCGTGGTGGCCCAAAAGGGTCAGCGTGCCAGCCTGGAAGCCCAGTTGCAGTCGCTCACGCCGGAAGCCACTGTGGAAAACACCATGCCACTTGCCAGCGGCATTGCAGCAGGGTCGACGATCATCCTGGACAAAATATTCTACGAATACAATAAGGCCACACTCAACCAGAGCGCTGTGCGCTACCTCGACGCATTGCTCGACCTGCTGAAACGCTATCCCGAAATGGAGATCGACCTGATCGTACATACCGATACACGAGGCGAGGCACAACTCAACCAGGAACTCACCGATGCCCGGGCGAAAAATGCCAAGACGTATCTCGCGTTCCGGGGCGTCGAGCCTGACCGTATCAACGCATACGGTAAAGGTGAAACCGAACCGCGCAATCGCTGCACCGAAGGTGTGGAATGCTCGGATGAGGAGCACCAGCAAAATAACAGGATTGAAATTCGGGTGAGGAAACTGTAGGCAGAAGGCAGTAACAGCCTAGATTGGCGAAGGGTACCGCAAACGACTTTATTCCCTGCATTTTCGGAGTAAAATGCCGGATGCGGATGCAGAGGCCAGTGAAACGACGGTCCACCTTGATTTTTCCAAAGACTGCCAATACATCACAGCGGAATAACATGCCGACCTCCTGATAGCGAATCAGGAGGTCGGTAAAATGCCGGGGGTATTATATCAGACCCCGAAAAGTTTCTGCCTGAATAGATTACCCACTGCCCACTGCTTTACCAGCTCCACAAATCGTGTTCCCGGTTAAACAAGTCGTCGTCGATCTTTTCGGCTTGCATCAACAGGTCGGCGCCGGCAAGGTAGTCCTGCAGGCGAAGATCCTGCACGTTGTTTTCCTTGAGGATGGATGACGCAAAGTAGCGCATTTCAAAAAGGTCTTCCCAGGAAGTTGTGGTAGAATAATTGCCGCCGGGTGTGACTACCTTATGTCCGGCAAGCAAGGGCCGGGCCGTGGGGTAGTGAACCCAGAACAGTGGTTTCTCGAAGCGGAAATCACCGTTCTCGTCGCGGACGTCGATGAGCGGGGCGATGCCCAGGATGCGCACGCGCAGGGTACCGGTATTGGTGTCGAAAAACCAGGACTCCTTGATGCGGAAGCGTCGCACATCTTCCCAGTTGATGTCGGTTCGTACGACCTGAATATCTTCCTCATCTGTGTCCATATTCCAGACGACAACCGTGTCGATCTTGTACAACAGGCCGTTCAGGGCTTCCGGTGAAAGTGGTTTGGAGAAATGATCATCCTCCGTGCTGTACACGGTCAGGTCGCCGTTGAGGGCGGCCTCCGAGAAGATGGTGAACAGGGGCGATTCGGGCGCAACAAAAGGCAGGTTCATTTTTTCGCGGGTATCGATGACCCGCCACAGGCGTTTTTCCCACAGAATGTCGGCTTCGCGGATGGGTTGATACTTGAGCACGCGGTGATCGGCCACTACGTTCCGCTCTGTAATATCGTCGAGCGCCGGGGCAGGGTTGTCGGGTACGGGATCGGTGCGCTGCGCCAGCGCCAGTTGGGCGACGAGCAAAGCGCCGCCAAGGCAGCCCAATAAACGGACCACCCGAAAAGACAGAGTTGTCATGTGTCGGTTGTGTTTAGTAAATTCGTAAAAAGAATAAAGGAATAACCCAGGGTGGATGGGTTTTGCAACCCGAAGATTAGCCGGTGATCAGGAAATGTACTGTTGCAAACAGCATTGAAACCCAAACGGCGTACTTGTTGCCGCTATTTTCAACGTTAAAAATTTTAACTACCGGCCATATAGCGGGCAAAGTGCAACAGCGAATCAAAGCGAAAATCGATGGCCATGGCGTCCAGTTCTGCCGCTTCTTCCTCCTTTCCGCGGATCAGTACCGTGCGCATACCCAGGGTTTTCCCGAACGCCATGTCTGACGCCGAATCACCCACTATCCAGGCATTGCTGAAATCAGTTTCCGGAAAATCGGCCATGGCCTTCCATCCCATACCTGTCAAGGGCTTGCGGCAAGGGCACCCTGCGTCTTTCGCGTGCGGGCAATAGTAGATTCCATCGATTCGACCGCCCGCACTTTCTACAATGTTCGCCATTTTTTGGTGAACGGCTGCCAGGTCGGATTCCGTCATCAGGCCGCGGCCTATCCCCGCCTGATTGGTCACAATCAGGATGCGGTCAAAGAGCCCGGACAACAGTTGCATCGCTTCGCCGAGTCCTTCTGCCGGCAGGAATGCTTCAGGACTGCGCACGTAATCGCCAATCGTGCGAACATTGATCACGCCGTCGCGGTCGAGAAAGAGGGTAGACATTTTTTTTAATGATGAATGATGAATGATGAATGATGAATTTTTTGGTGTCTGCCCGTAGCATTTGCATGCTGGTGGTATGCTTCTTTTTACGTCCGTCAAATAACGGCTCCGGTTCACAACCCGTATGGCAAAATGAAAAGTTTTTCCCAAAATGGGTCGTTTTGGGCACTAAGTTTATTCCATAATTTTAAATTTTACCATTAACACATATTCATCATTCATCATTCAAAATGAACTTTTTACTAAAAATAAAGTTTATAACACTAAATATTAAAACATCAAACTTTCGAATATGCTTATCTCCATATTATCGGCCAGCACCAGGATCAATCGCGCCTCACACCGTGTGGCATTGGCATTAGAACAGTATATCAACGGGCAAGGGATTCATACTGCCAGGATTTTGGATCTGGCGGAATACCATTTCCCGGTTTTGGAAGAAGTATTGCACCGCCATCCCAATCCGCCGGATGGCCTGGAAGCGTTTGCAGATGAAATCCGCCAGTCCGATGCATACATTTTTGTGTCGCCGGAGTACAACGGCAGTTATACTTCGGCGCTGAAAAATGCGGTGGACTATCTGAAAGAAGGCGAGTTTTCCAAAAAGGCTATAGGTATTGTGGGGGTTTCGGCCGGCATGATGGGCGGAATTCGCGCTGGTATGGCTATGCAGCAACTGGCACTGGCCATATTTGGCTTCCCGGTACCGCAAATGCTTTTGGTAGGGCAGGTGACGCAGCGTTTTGATGAGACCGGCAACCTTACAGACCCCTCCTTTGAAAAAAACATACAGGGCTTCTTGAAGCAGTTTACCTGGCTGGCAGAGGCAGTATCAGAGAAAAAAATGGAGATTGCGGCAGGTTAAAGTTTCGTCACCTTGATGAACTTTCCCCTGTTGACCCGGTACCTGAAAGGGCCGATGTTTAGCGTGGCGCCGTCGACCAGTTGGGCCAGGTCTTCAATGTCCTGTTCGATGGTGTGTACGCTGCCGCCGGTTTTAAAGGCGATTTCAAGGTAATTTTCGTTTACGCCCGACTCCGTACCGCAGAGAATGATGTGAACGGGTACTTTCAGCCTTGTCAGCAGTTCGATGTCGCGCACATCGCTGTAATTGTCGGCAACGAGTACCAGTTCATCCAGGCCGTGCAATTTTTGCGCGCCTTCAAGCAGCGCTTCGAGGTCATTTTCAGGTCCGTCGCCGCCGTATCCGGCCTTTGCTGTCTGCATCATGGTCTGGAGGAGTTGATCCATTTCGGCATGATCGGTGAAATAGATGCCGCCGGTTTTACCGATCGGCTTGTCGCTGTCGTCCCGCGCATCGCCGTCGTTAAAAAAGAAATAGCGGTTTTCCTCCCCCTGAACCAGTTGAAGGGCATGCCACATGATTACCTGGTCCATGTAGGGTGTCATACTGCCGGTGAGATCGGTGACGATCACCTTGTGTTTCCAGCGTTCGCGCATACGGTAGAGCGCGGCCTGTACTGCCGAACCTGTTTTTTCAAAATAATGCGGGTCGCGGTTCACGGAATCGCGTTCCTCGGCGGCGCGCCGGGCGATGCGTTGCTGTACTTCCGGGCCCTGTTCGCCGAACAGCAGTTGTTGTACGAAATTATCTTCCTTGTTCAGTTGCCTGCGCGCGTGGGTGGCCCAGGCGATGGAATCGCGCTCCCGCTCAATCCGGTACAGGGAATCGCGCACGAATGCCAGCCGCGCGCGTTCGGCCCTTCTTTTCAACACCGCCTGCGTGCCGATAGTGTTGTAGCGGATGTTGAGTTGGCCCGCCCGGTCGTCCTGCGGCATGTCGTAGCATTTGAGGTTCGTTTCAATGCGGGTGCTGATGCAGTACGATTCGCCCATCGGCAACATCAGATACGCTTTGCCCGTACGGTCGGTGGTGGCGTGATACACCTTGCCCGACCGTTTTACCGCGAAATACATATCCTCCCCGTTGATAGGGCGGTCGTCGAGGTCAAGAATGGTCAACACCACCAGTACACGGCTGCGCGTAGGCGTCTGGGCGCGCGAGACCTTCTGGTAAATCGTATCGTTGCGCTCCTCCTCCGTAAATTGACTGGCCAGATAGGTAATGTCGATCACTTCCCTGGCGTAGGGTTCATTGGATACGCGAATGGTCTCAATCCCGGTTTCGTCGCCGGCATCGATACGGTATTCCCGGTCTTTGGGTACGAGGAAAAGCACTTCTCCGAAACGGCCTGTGATGCCTTGCCATACATTCCCCGAACCCGTCTGTACGACCTGTACAGGCACCTCGGGCATCTTGCGCTGGTCGAGGTTGTTGACGTTGATCCGAAGCAGCACCTCTTTGGCGGTGGGTTGTTTTTTATCTTTTACATGCCAGTATTCAACGATGGTGTCGTTTTGGGCGGTGAGCAGGCAGTACAGGGTACAGAACAGGATAGTCAGCAGGTGTTTCATGTCGATCGAACGGTTGCCGGATGGCGGTTGCTATTGCGGAAACGCAAGATGTGCAACAGAAATTTCACGGCCCCGATACGGGAACCGATTTACCGTGTAACCGGCGCGCAACTTTTTCAGAGTTCCCGTATCCAGATGTTTCTAAACCGGACAGGGTCGCCGTGATCCTGCAGGATGAGGGGCAATTTGTCGGGATGCTTTACATAATGCGGCGTGCCGATGTAGATGCAGGGGCCTTTCAATTCAAAATGGTTTTGGATCAATACTCCATTCTGGAATGCCGTGATGGCAGCCGGCTCGAGCACGCCGCCGTCTTCGGCAAAACGGGGCGCCGTAAATACGATATCGTAGGTCTGCCATTCTCCGGGCGGGCGACAGGCGTTGACCAGCGGGATCGATTGCTTGTACATAGCACCGGCCTGGCCGTTGGAGTAGGTGGGGTTTTCATAGGAGTTCAGCACCTGAATTTCGTAGTTACTCATCAGAAAAATGCCGCTGTTGCTATATCCCTGCCCCTTTTTGGACGTATCCCGGGATACCGGCGACAACCATTCGATGTGCAACTGGACGTCGCCGAATGCCATTTTGGTCTCGATCGCGCCGGTTCCCGGCTTCACGATCATGGCCCCGTCTTTGATGTCCCAACCGGCTTCTTCATATTGGGTTACGGTACCGTATTTTTGGACTATGGCTTCCACATCTTCCATTTTTCCACCGTACCCCAGGGCCGATTTCCGCCATTGCGACAGGTCTTTGCCATCAAACAGTATAATCGCGTCGGAAGGCGGGTTGGAAGGCAGGATGCCGGGGGTTACTTTAGCGGGAACAGGTTCCCAGACCTCTGTGGCTTTGGGATCGGTGATCTGGCCATACGCCAGGCGCGCTGTGAGAAGAACTATGAAAAGGGCAACTGATTTTTTCATCTTTTTGCCGGAAAAGGTAGGGAATATTGAATTATTGCCCCTGGGCTTATGAATTCCGTCAGATGGAAATACTGAGGCTTTCCCGCAGTAGACCCGTCCCGATATTTAGCGGGGTGTAATTGACAATTACGGCATAAATTTATCCGATTTTCATATTGACTAAAACCAAAATCATGGCAAACTCCCGTCGCAAATTCATTCGCCAAACCGCTACCACGCTCGCCGGCGCCGGCCTGGTTTCCGCGCTGCCGCAACAGGGCATCGCCGGTCAGATCCGTCCTGTGGCTGCCGTCGACAAGATCAATGTGGGGCTCATAGGCTGCAAAGGCATGGGCTGGACGAATTTGAGAACCCAGTTGAACAACATACCGGAGGTGCAGTGCATCGCATTGGCCGATGTTGACCAGACGGTACTCGACGAGCGGGCGCAAAATGTAGAAGAACTGAGCGGCAACCGGCCGAAATTATACAAAGACTACCGGCGTCTGCTGGAAGACAAAGACATCGACGCTGTCATTATTGCGACGCCCGACCACTGGCATTGCCTGATCTGTTGCGATGCCTTGTCGGCCGGAAAACACGTGTACTGTGAAAAACCGCTTGCCAATTCCATTGAAGAATGTAACGTCATGCTCGGGGCTGCCCGGCACTTTGGCAAAATCGTGCAAATCGGGCAATGGCAGCGCAGCGGTGCGCACTACCGGCAGGCATACGACTTTCTGAAAAGCGGCCGGCTGGGCAACATACGGCTGGTCAAATGCTGGGCGTACCAGGGCTGGATGAACCCGGTGCCGGTAAAGCCCGAGAGCGCCCCGCCCGACGGTGTCGACTACGATATGTGGCTGGGCCCTGCACCGAAGCGTCCCTTCAATCCCAACCGTTTTCATTTCAATTTTCGCTGGTTCTGGGACTATGCGGGCGGCCTGATGACCGACTGGGGGGTGCATGAACTGGATATTGCGTTGTATTTCATGGGCGTCAGCGCTCCCAAATCGGTGATGGCATCCGGCGGCAAACTGGCCTACCCCGATGATGCTTCCGAGACGCCGGATACCCTGCAGACTGTTTTTGAATACGACCATTTCAACCTGCTTTGGGAACATGCTACCGGTATCGACGGGGGCAACTACGGTAAAACCGAAGGCATCGCTTTTATCGGCAACAACGCTACAATGGTTGTCAATCGCGATGGCTGGCAACTTATACCGGAAACACGGGCAAATGAAGATGGACTGCGTATCAACCGGATCGAAGCGCTCCCCGACCAGCGTCGGGCCAGCAATGCCAATTATATCGCCGATCACGCCAGGAATTTCGTCGCGGCCATGCAGGCCAATAATCCCGGCCTCCTCAACTGCGGTATCGAAACGGGCGCTACGGCCGCGATCAACGCCCATATGGGTAATATTGCCTATAAAACAGGCCGTAAAGTATATTGGGATGCGGAAAAAGGCGAATTTAAAAACGATCCGGAAGCCAACGGCCTGATGAAGGCTACTTACCACAACGGGTGGAAGCTTCCGGTACGCTAGTGCCTCGACCACCAGAGGGAGGATAAAAAGATGGGTGGCGGTAAAATCGAATTGTCGATCCTGATAATAGTTTCGGGAGCAAAATACCTAGTGGTGGCACATGGTTAATACCAGCCGGTTTTCTGCGGAAAACCGGCTGGTATTAACCATGTGCCACCACTAAGCCAGTTGCGATTTGAGCAGGCTCTATCCCGGGCAAATCAGACAATTTCCTATATCCGCCGCATCTCTTCGGCCGAGCCCGTTTGCCGCTGCCGTGCTGATTTTAATTTCCGGTTGCCGAAGGTATTGGTCCAGGAGAGCATAAAAGTGCGCTCGGCTATCTGATAGGAAGACTTTACCAGCAGGTTGATCTCGGGTTGCCGGGTTTCGCCGTACCAGTTGGTTGACAGGAACAGATCGCTGACATTAAAGCGAAGTTTGCCCCATTGCTCGCCGAAATCCTTTTCGAGGCCTATATTGACGGAGCCGGTAGCATTCCAGTAAGCAATGCCCCAGTAACCGGCAGAATTGTAATCACCCGAAACTTCGAGCGTAAAACGCTGCGGCAACTTGAAGGTCTGCGTCGTATTGAAACCGTAATCCGTATTTCGGATTTGAAAATCCTGCCCGTCCAGTTTAAAATTAATTTCCCTCGAATTGGCAAATACGTTGTATTGCATATCCCACCATCCGGTCGGATGCAGCGGGAGAGACAGGTTGGCGCTCGCCACTTTTTCATTGTCGAGGTTTTCGTGTCTGTTCACTTGCCGGTTGGTCACGGGGTCTACCATCGGCACAAAACGCATGGGGCCCTGTTCAATGCTGTAGGTCACGCCAAGGTTGAGGGTTTTGAAACTGTAATTCAGTTTCATGGCGTCGGTGAACGAGGCCTGCAAGGCAGGGTTGCCGCCTTCCAGTGTAGTCGGGTCACTGAAGATCAGCCAGGGGGCAAGCCGCCGGATAGACGGGCGGGTGATGCGGCGGCTGTACGAAAGGTTGAGGTTTTGAGTCTCCGTCAGTTTTCGTCCGATAAAAACAGAAGGAAACAAAGAGCCATACTGGCGGTCGACTACGTTCGGTTGCTCCACCGAGCCGAGATTGGTATTGGTGTACTCGTACCGCAATCCCGCTTTTATATCCGTCTTTTCATCGATTTTTGTAGAAAAGGTCGCGTACGTCCCGATCACATGTTCGTTGAGTTTGAACAGCGAAGTGAGGTCGGAAATAACGGACCAGTCCTGTTGGTTTTCCCGGCTTTCTACACGTACATCGTTGGTGAAGCGCATGGACGTAAACTTGCCGCCGGTTTCCAGTTTTCCGTTTTCCCCGATATTAAGGGTGTAGTCGGCTTTGCCCACGGCGACTTTGATCGGCGTTTTTTTGTTGATACGAAGTTCGCTCTGCGAGGTAAGGTTACCTTCCGCATCCTGGTTCAGCAACTCATAGTAACTGGGGTTATTGATGTCGTACTGAATATAATCGGCATCCACATTCAGGGTCTGGTTTTTTGCAAACGTGTGCGCCAGGTTGATGTTGCCCGCGAACGACTGGTTATGGTTGGTTTCCGAGTTGGGCATGCGCAACCTGCTTTCGACAAGGTTGTTTTTGGAATAGATCACGCCATTTTCCGCCTCCATATACCAGTCCCGGTCAAAAAAAGTACCCAAAACGCCGATCACTGTTTTGGGGGAAACCTGGAAATCGACGCCGAACCGTGCGTTTTGCACAGACGTCGGGGTGTGCGGCCGGTTGCTGTACGTTTCCGTTTCCAGAAAATCGTTGCCCTGTTGCACGCCCCGGTAATTGGTAAATACCTGCGGGTTCAAATCGAAATCATAGCCGTAGTTGCCAAAGAAATTGACCTTCTTGTGGCGGTAGTTGAAGTACAGCCCCGCCCCGTATTTTTCACCCCTGCCATAGCCGCCCTTGGCCGAATAGCCGCCGTTAAGCCCCTCGTCGCCGGTATTTTTAAGCACGATGTTGATAATACCCGCGTTGCCTTCCGCTTCAAAATTGGCGGGCGGCGTGTGGATGAGTTCGATGCGGTCGATGTTGTCGGCATTCATCCCGGCGAGCATTTGCACCACCGCCTCGGAGGGCATCCGCGCTATTTTGCCGTTGATCATCACCACTACGCCTTCTTTACCGGTAAGGGAAATGGAATTGGTCAGTTGATTGACCTGTACGCCCGGCGACCGTTGCAGCACTTCGAGGGCGGTTCCGCCTGCACTGGTAATACTGTTGGCGACGTTGACCACCATGCGGTCGATCTGCTGCTCGAAAAGCGGCTTTTTGGCGATGATGTTTATCTCGTCGAGCTGGGCGGTGTTTTCCTCCAGCATGATGCGTCCAAGATCCTTTTGCCCCAAGCCGGGGTCGATGACAAAGGCTTCCGAGCGGTAGTTGGTAAAGCCCAGCATATTCACGCCGATGCAGTAGGAGCCCGGCGCAACCTTGTCGAACTGGTAGGAGCCGTTGTTCTCGCTGAGCATACCTTTGACGAGGCTGGAATCGGTGCTGTTTAGCAGGAGTATTGTTGCAGCGGGGAGGCCGCTGTTTTTGGCGTCGGTAACCAGGCCGCGTATCGAGGTTTGGGCAAGAAGTGTGGATTGGAAAGCAGCACAGATCAACAGTGCGGGGATTAAAATGCTTTTTAAGATGATTTTCATGTTGGATGTTTTGTTCGGATGAAAACAAGGGCATTGCACTGCCGTTCCCGGAAGGAAATGGAGCGCAATGCCCACTGTGTAAATTGACTTCAAAAAGCAACAGGATAGACCATTTGATTGGGGTCGTGGTTGCACCGCCCGGGCGAACAACCGGTTTTAACTGTTAATTGGCCCAAAAACCTATTTTTTTACAGGTCTGGGTGCGGTGCCGTCAATAAAACGCCACTCTTCGAGGCTTACCAATTCCACCGTGTCGTCGAACAACTGGTCTCTGGTTTTCAGATCGGCTTCCGACAAGACTTTTTCGTTCAGTCCTTTGGGTCTGGGTTTCATGTACTGTTTAAAGTCTTTGTAAAAATCGACGGCTACGAATTGGTAATCCTGGCCCATGCCAAAGGGGCGAATGAGTTGGTAGCCGTCCCAGCCCGAGCGACAGCCGACTTCCATTTCGGCCTTGTGGGTAGGCAGGAAATATTTCCGCTCCATTTCCCGGTAAGTATCCCAGTTCTTCATTGGAATTTTGAAATAGACGACTGTCAGGTAGGTGTCGGGGCCTGCCTGCGTGGTGTCGTGGTAACTTTCCCAGTTGTAGAGCATGTGGGTTTTCACCAGGTCGCGGCTGGCAAGGGTGCGATCGAATGCCTTGTCGGCATCCATACCCGGATGCACCTTTTTGAACACGGCATCCATATTATTCATGGTGTTTTCCAGTTGACTGTCGTCGGTATAGATGCGCACCGTGGCGTAGTGGTATTCGGCATCGGTACCGCCGGGGTAGGGAATGCTCCACAGCGACCAGCTGTCCAGGTTTCCCGTGTTCACCCATTCCTGGTGCATGGGTTTCCACATTTCCTGTTCGACCTTGAGGTATTCCCCGTCGCCACCTTCCGGGACTTTCATGAAATCGACCACGGCATAAATTTGGGCCTGCGAAGTGGTGCTCAACAGCATGGCTGTCAGCACAAACATGGACAAAAAGAACTTCATTTTTTTCATTGGAATTGATGGTTTAGTACACGTTAAAAGATTTGGATTTTGCCGAAAAGGCACAAAGGCACTTTTCAAAAATAGGGCCTGCCCGGGGTGGACGCAGTCTTGAAAACGTGTATGACAATTTTCGCGATCAACCTTTGAATAGTCGCGCGCGAAGGAAAAATCTCAACAGGAAACGAAGATTGATGAAAATGAAGCGCAATGGTCATTGCGAACAACAGGCTGGAGGGCGGGACAGATTATCAGCCTGTACGGAGTACCCCGATGGACCCAAAGATAACTGATTGTCTTCGGATTCCTGCGCAATTCGAAGACTAATTCGTACCCGGTATTGTATCGCGCTCGTTTCGGCACCTGATGCCGCAGGATAAGCAACATTGCCGCAGAATCAACGGATTTGGCTGCGGCTACCCGGTGCCCCCACTTTTGTTTCATCGA
>ERZ724519.677-NODE-677-length-14447-cov-9.110825_pt1 | contig 14447 bp, 8 predicted proteins | sample MGYA00376052_ERZ724519 | MGnify/ENA primary metagenome ERZ724519 (study PRJEB28724, sample SAMN07190883) | activated sludge metagenome | isolation source: activated sludge of sewage treatment plant in Hong Hong | place: Hong Kong | collected 2016-03-17 ... | reverse complement strand
CGTCCATTAAATATCGCAGGTGATTACATCAAAAATCTGAATGCCCTATAAAATGAAAAAGCCGGACTCAAATCCGGCTCTCCGTTCGTGGGAAAGTTGTGGTAGCTTATTTTTGGAGTTTACAGGGCATAAATTGCTTTAAGTTTGAATGCAAATAACTTTATCCTACACGGAGTTTACAAATCATAGTTTATCTAAATATTTAATTTCTAATATCAATTTTTTATCATAGCAATTTGAATATCAAAAGAATAGACTCTCAGTTTCTTGGATCTTGTTATAATAAAAAAGAGGAGTACCCGCCCTGCCGGCCAATACTCCCCAACCACTAAAGATATTTGTCGTTTTATCCTGGCAAGGCATTTCTTTCCAAAAGCATCCTTCTATTGAAACTCCCAATATTGCCCTCAAATAAGGCAAATAAGAATATTTAGTAAATTTTTTGGGCGAATTGTTGAAATTAGAAAATGGCAATAGCGAAAGGGTTATGCAGAAAGAGCTTAAAATACAACACGGACATTATTTTGGAACGACTTAAAGGGGGGCTGGAGATGAACTTTCCAAATAGAAAAATAATTCGCATCCATGAAATTGAGAAGGAAGTTGAAAGAATTGTAAATGGGAAAAAGGTTCGCTTATGACAAAGCCAAAACAATTGACGAACATGAATTTAGGCATGCTAAGCATAATAGGGCAGACCAGGGTATGCTAAAAGTCAAATGATATACTACCCACAAAAAAAATAGCAAGAATTAAATAATAAAATTTTAGCATCTGTAGTAATATATCTCAATTTACAAGCAAAACATGTTCTTGATGCTGCTTGAGTACCCAAAATATTAAAATGTAAAAAGGATATTAATATTTTATGGATTTGAGATATTACAGTACTATTTTAAAAGTCAAATACAATGGTACAATGGTAGCTAGATTTTAATAACTTGAACGCCATAGAAAATTCTATCATTATTATTTTCAGGATATAAATCAATGTTATAACTAGCCGTAGGAAGATGTGTAAGATCCAATTCCATAGTTACTGGATTAAATTCAATCTGCTCATTGTAAACAATTTTTCCAAAAACATCAGATACCACCAGATTGCCGGTTTGGAATTCAGTGGGAATTTTCAATTGATAGATTCCATAAGATGGGTTGGGATAAACGCTTAACTTTTTCCTGTAAAAGACAGCATCACCAAAAATGGAGGTAATGGTTGGATCGCATTTCTCTTCTTCATCAACTCTAAATCGAGGAAAGTTAGGGAGTGTACCGCCATTGGGGTATAAAAACTTGATACCGTTCTGAACAAAGTCACATGCTGCACCCTTTTCATCGGGTTTGTTGATGACATGGATGGAATTACACCCACATTTTGGAGTAATGTAGATTCTACAATCCGGTCCTTGTGCCATAAGGAAAATTATGGTAGGAAACGGATCCAATGTTCCGTTAAATGTATCAATTAAGGTTATACCGTCTTGAAGATTATTTTCCCAGGTATCCACCTGATGCAATTTTTCTTGCGATGCACAATATACAAATCGACTATTAGGTGACCATTCAACACTTCCAAAATTATAACGAACACGATCAATTTCATCAGGCGGATAAATCTCAACCTTCTGATGTTTTGTCAATACACCATTTTCGCGATTAAAATCATAAACATGGAGTTGATCAAAATAATTGTAGATGGCATATTTGGTACCATCCGGACTAAACTTAGCTGTTCCCGAAGCACTTGATCTCCATCTGTCAAAAAATTGATGTGTATTTTGATTTGCCGACCTATTAATACCGGTTTCATCTAGTAAAAATGTTAAAAACAAAGAGTCTTCTTCAAGAGGTTGAATTATCCACCAACTTATTTTATTTTGATGCTTTATAGCTGTGAAATAAGATGATAATAAATTTTGGTTTTGCACATATCTTTTATTTTTCACCGTTACATCACCTAAGCCATTGTTTAATCTCATGTCAACATATGAATAATGCAGTTGCAAGGAATCATCAATTTGAGGATAATAAATATTGGGTTTATGAAAAATATAGTAGCCATATTCAAAAGCCGGGTCGTTTAGTATCAAAACATCCTGAAATCCAGGATAACCAATAGAACAATATTGTCTAAACAGATCAAACCATTTGCCCGAATTGATACTATCTCCATTGGGCATTAGGTTTAAATTTCTATCCATAACAGCACAGCCATTAGTATAAAATAACAGGTTCCCATTTTTATCGTTTATCGATGCATTATTGCCCTCAATACCATATTTTACATCAACATTATTATCAATCCTGAATGGTTTATTGTTAAAGTCAATTCTGTAGCCCTCAATAATTAAAGAACCAGGGGTTGGATTATAATCGTAACCACCCAACCAATTATAATCTTCTTTTTGAGCATGACAAACAGAATAGAAGTAAAGAGCAAATAGTATTAAAAAGCATCTCTTATTTATAGAGCGTGAAATGAACATATAAATAGTTATTTTAATAATATGAATTTGATATTTTCAATAAGACCAGTGTCTGTCAAAATTTTAATAAAATATATTCCATCAGGTCTATTAGAAAGATTTAAATCAATACTTTTAGTAGAATCTATAGTTAAATATTCCAGAATTTTACCGTTAATATCTGAAATAAAAATAGTACCAGTAACTTGGGCAGAAAAATCTAGGGAACAAACACCGTTTGATGGGTTAGGTGATAATTTTAAATCATATTTTTTAGATATTGGGGCTTTCTTGCTTTCAATGTCTAATAAACATCCATCATAAACGTCGTAATAAATTTTATTATATGAGTTAGCAATTGCTCGTGCCAAATGAATTACATCACCATAAATATCAGAACATTCGGTGCTATGTTGTTCTACTAAATTTTTATCGTTGTCTGACACCCTGCCATCTTTTAGGAAATTTAAATAAATGTTCAATATATCTTTCCATTTATTCACAATAATTGATGAACAATTAATAACATAAAGTTCATTTTTCAAGCTATCAATTCGAATACTATCCAAAGAATTCTCACTGTCAACTAATGGCATAATATTGCTAACTTCAATGGCAATCTGATCTTTTATAATTTGTTTACCTAGAAGACTATTCTCTTCAATATATTGGCTATATAAAGTATCAATTGAAGAATAATTGATACTATTTTCACCTATTTTAGATATCGCTATAGAAACGTCAACAATTTTAGTTAGCCCACATAAAGATTGAAAAACAGAGTCTAACTTTATACAATTTGGAAGAATAAATCCTGGTTTAATTTTTGAGTATTTAAGCAAATGCGCAAGTTTTACAAAAAATTGTTCTGGTTTCGTGTCTTTAAATGACTTTAAATAATTCCAATAAGAACATATTTCATTTGGGTCTCCATTAAAAATAAAATTATTACCAATAACGAGTCCTTCGCATGATTCAAAAGTTGTAACAACGTTAGAAGTAAACCAATTAGAAGAAGGAACAGGATTAGTGGGCATATGAAAGGAAAATACTGGATTAACAGGAAATCTAGAGTTATTTATTTGAATTTGTGATAACTCTTCTGCTTTGGTATTTCCTCCTTGGAATTCATTGCCATTATTCATAGTAATAATCCCCTGATTATCAAAAGTTGCTTGAATACCAATTTCTGATTTAATTTTAAGATCATATAAACCACCTGTAAAATAATTTGCCTTTAATCTTTGTTGTTCAGAATTATATAATATTTCCAAAGCCTCATCTGTTAAGGCGCTAATGTCATTACAAAAATATTGATTTCCTGATGTGTTTTGGACTAATATACCCGTTCTGTTTTCGCCATTTACAATGTTTTGATTAATCTGTTCGTCTAAATTACCTGTTGATTTAATTGCAGCTACTCTGTAATTTTTAAAATATCCTAGACCGCTTATAGTGTTATTTTCAATTAAAGTACCCCCATTCAAAGAAGTGTTAACACCAAATTCTGAATTGTCTCCAGTTATATTGTTATTTGAGATTACATTGTAATTTCCATAAATTAAGTTGATTGGACCACCAGGAAGCTGGCTGTTATTCTGACTGAAAGATGACCTAATATCAAAATTTCCATCAATTACAGTTTTATTTGAACCCCACGAAGTGATTCCTTTTGAAGAACTCTTTATTTGTGGGTTATTAATAATTCTACAACCATCACTTAAAACTAATGATATAGCAGGATTTTCATTAATAAATTCATAGTTGTTAATAAAAGAAAAATTTGAAATCCAACATTCATCAATGGTAACATTTGGTGAAGACAAGGCCCAAATTCCACTATTTTTAAATATTATATTTGTTCTATAAATATAGCTTAACGGAGCATTTATTAAATTTATTGCTCTTTCTGAAAAAGAAATATCGAAACCATTAATCATTAGAGGCGAACCCACACAGTAAATTCCATCGCTAGTGTTCTTAATTTCACCTCCATTCAATTCATAAAAACTACTACTATTCTTTACAAGTATTCCCGTGTGAATATTTTCTACTTTAATGTTATTTATTCCAACAACATTGATATTTCCATCCAAGATTAATCCATTTCCATCCTCATATCCCTTCCCCTCTATGGAAAGATCGTCTATTTGAACACTACTGCCATTTTTTGCCTCGATACCTAGTGAAGTATTTAAAAGATAACTACCATTAGTGATAAGTGAAGCGCCAGACTCCAATTTCACCCCTGACCATGTGAAATTTTTATCACATACATCAATTGTAGAATTATTCAAAATTAAGTTACCTCTTTCTTTAACAATAATTCCTTTACCTTGTCTAAAGAAAATATTACCTTGTACTATTTGCAAAGTTGCATCAGATTCAACGATTAAGTTACCACCAAAAGAATTATTAGATAATAAAGTATTTGAGGTGATTATTTCATCAGGTTTTTCGCCAAGGTCGAATGTGACAGTAACAGGTAAACTTGGTTGCGAAAAACAATTCATATATGGTGAATAATAATATGCATAAAATGTTCCAGAAAAAAATAAAACCGGATCCACTGTCGAAAGAACAACTCCAGTTGTACTATAAACCGTGGACCAAACAACTTCGGTACCACAATCCTCTGGTAACGTATTAAACAAAACACTATTAATGTTATACGTAGTAGAAGGGCAGGTAACAATAACAGTTTGTGTACTTACACCTGGCTGAGGGTAAATTGTACAGTCATGATAATCATTAGTGCCACTCTTGGGAAAAATTGGATAACTTGTTTGTAACGACTCAAGATATTCAAGCATTCGGTTCATTTGTCCAACAGTAAACATGCACTTTGAGTTGTCATCTGTATCTTCCATAAAATTCATGTAGAAATCTTGATTACCGCATGAATTGACAGCATTAGAAGTGCAGGTTGAGAAATTAAATTTTGGTGCTCCTAAATTCTTTTCATTTTGTTTTGGTGTGTCCGCAACTTCATCCCCATCTCCAGTGCAATTTGAATTTGTATTGGACCATGGATGCAATAAATTAAACAAATGCCCGACCTCATGTGTACAAGTTCTCCCATAAATATAGGGGGTTTCTGTATTTATTTCTTTTCCAGAAAAACATGTAACTCCAGGTCCACCGAATACAGTACTTTTTATTAGTACTCCTCTTCCTGGTCCAACAGACCCAACTATAGTTTGACCTAAAATTCCACCAGAATTAAACCCATCAACAAAAATATTAAGATATCCATCCCACACAGCAGGAGTGCCAGCTGTAATATTTACTGTTATTGCATATTTGCTAACACAAGTATTGCCTTGGGTTGGATGATTAGAATTTGCTAAATAAAAATGAAAATGTGTCTCTTTAGATAAGGAAGAAATTGGGAAGTTTTGTGGGCAAGCAGCTGCAATTGCCTCATACATTTCAATATCTGGGTTTAACCCATTAAAATCGTTATTTAATACCTCAATTTGTGATAAGGAAGCTTTGATTAAACAACAAGTATCTTCGGCGGTAAATCCATTTATAAAGTGAACGGCAACAGGAATGTGGTAAATAGGATTTGATAAAGCAGATTCATGTAATGTAGGGTTACCTTCCCTATTATTAGAGATATATTCACCAATTTCCCCTGAAATGCTAAGATAATCCTTCAAATTAATCGAATTCTGAGCATCAAGATATAGTGTGGAGAAAGATGAAACTAAAACGAAACAAGAGAGAAGTGTTTTCATAACAAAATTATTTTAAACAATAAGATAAATTAGACATTGCTTTTCAAATAATAATTACAATAAAGCACACATACTTAATGCAATATTAGATTCTAAGAATATGTGATAAATGTAATAAAAAGATAAGCACCAAACTTATTAAATGTAAATATATATAATAATTATTAAGTTGTCAAGTAAATTACAAAATTTAACATATCGGAACAATGATAATATGAAGTAAAACAATTAAAGTAATGCACCGCTGCTTAAATTTTTATCTTCCCAAATACCACTTTACCCCTCCTAGAATAGATCGTAGAATTGCCCAATACAAACCTTTTGTTTATGTGATTGACAGCCATCATACCATTTCCTGTGCGCAACTCGCCGGTAGGGTCTATCACTTCAGCTATTTTTGTGCCTCCATAGGGATCCATTTTGTACAGGTACGTTTTGCCCTGCTCACTTTTGCCTGGAATTGTATTATAGGGTGCTGAAATAAAACAATAAGGTCCGGATAAGCAAATGAATTCAAATCTTCCAGGATTGGCATCGGTATCGTTGTAAATGGCTGAATTAAAAATAAAGCCGGAGCCATCAAATGTATAGTAGGCAACTGCTCCGATGACCCTTTGATATCGTTTAAATCTGGGTACCCCCACTACCAGATTATTACCATCGAGATCAACGTGACTTCCAAAGTTGGCATTATTTTGTCTTATAAAATGATATAAATCTGGTATCAACTGTTGCGAAAAAAAGAAGGAACCCGAAATTTTAACATACGTGAATACTGATCCGCAATGCAGGCTGTCCTGACTATATCCACTTGCCCCGATGGCAATAGCATTATCAGAAATGGCCACTGCCCCTGCAAAATTATCACCATCGGTACCTACAGGATTGGCAATATCCATGAGATACTGCCAGTCACTTCCATTTTTAAAGTATACAAATGCCCTGCCCACCGTTCCATAATTGGGAGCGCCCACTACAAGATAATCACCTTTTACATCCACTGAAGTTCCAAAAATTGTGTTGGGAGCGGGTACATTCATCGAATCTCTTTCTGAAAACACCCATGAAGATCCATTGTAAGTAAAGATGCAGATAGACCCCGCATTGGATTGGTCATTGACTTTGTCGTAGGGCGAACCTACTACCAATGTGGTATTATCACAAGCCAGGGCATTGCCAAAATTGTTGCCACTGGCGGGGGTGGGGTCCATCAATCTCTGTTTTTCAACCCAGCTATTGCCCAGGAGTTCATAGACCACTACGATGCCCGCATTCTCTATTCCCATGGTGTCGTAAGTAGGTGCTGAAACAAATGCAAATTGCTCGTTCATCGAGGTTTGATACCCAAAGTAACTTTGCTGCTGATTGCCAACTATGGGTTGATACGCAGTGATGTTTTCTGCTTCACATCCCAGCCAGTCGCCATATCCACTCACGTTTTCATCTACGGTTGGGGCAGAAGAGGCTATTGTAACCCAATTGGCCTTGCCGGTAGCGTCGCTGGTAAGCACCTTGCCTGCTCCCTCTGAACCGTTGGTGAGTTTAAAACTTCCATTGACGTGAAGGGCTGCAGTGGGTGAAGTAGTGCCTATACCTACATTTTGCCCATAGATCATCTGACAACAAAAAATAGATAAGATTGTAAAAGACGCACTGAGTCTGTATACAACAGACCCATGGATTGAATACTTTTGTATTTGCATTGCTTTGAAATTTTAATAGGAAGGCAAAACAAGGTGAAAATCATAGGAAGAAAAAAACAAAAAAGATGCAGATTTTAAATTTCAAACCTTGAAATAATATTACAAGTACCTCATTACCTTTTAATTAGCATGGATCTATTCGCGCTTATCAAATCACTCAAACCCACTGAAAAAAGATACTTTACGCTGTCAGCTGGCATGATGACACCTTCCAAAAAGAACAATTATCTTCGACTTTTTGAAGCCATAGATGCTATGGAAAGTTATGACGAAACCCTGTTTAAAACCAAATATCGCAAAGAAGCCTTCATCAAAAACCTGTCTGTTTATAAGTCGCAGTTATTTGATTCTATACTCGCTTCCCTCAGAAATTACAACGAAGAAAACAATGAAGAGTGGGACATACGAAGAGCACTTTACAAAATCCAACTGTTGGCCCAAAAAGGACTCGATAAGGACTGCGAGCAGCTCATTGTACGAACGAAAACCAAGTCATGGCAATATGAACTTTACCATATACTGCTAGAAATCCTCGATATTCAATTGTACCTTTTTGGCAATTGCAGAATTGGAAATTTTGAACCCGACTATCGGAAAAAGATTCAGGATGAAAAATCCAGCGTGCTTCATTGTGTAAAGTTGTTTGACATCGCTCTTGATAGCTGGCACCGCATAAATTTGTATTTCCAGTTGCCTGCCAACCACCATACCCCCGAAGCTTCTCACGAAATTGAAACCCTGGTTCAAGAACTTCTTGCATTAAAAGATGCTATCCCGGAAGATGCCTATTTATTGATCAACCGTTACCTTGCCTGTTTTGAATTGTATTACAATGGCATAGGCAATGCACAACAATGTTATCATTACAATTCATTGCTGGTAGAGAACAGGCAGAAGTTGGATGAAAAAATGCCCAATTTATCGACAGATGCCATGGCGGTATATTTCAATTTTATGATTGCCTGTTTTAAATATCGCAAATGGGATGAGATGGAACTATATCTGGAAAAGACACTGCACTACCCTATTCACTCTCTTCAACAGGAAATCCGAAGAACACACAATTATTGTTATTGTGGTATACTGTTGTACCTGGCCACAGGCAAGCTGGAAAAGGCACATGGTGTGGTGAATACCTTTGAAGCCGCCCGGATAAAATATACTGGTAAATACCGGATGGATTTTTTGTTATTTACCTTGTGCCAATGCGGCTGGTACTATTTTATGAACGAAGATTACGATCAGGCAAGGTTGATTTGGCGAGAAATTACCCAGGGACCACGATATAGTGTTGAAACTCGTGCTCAGGCTGTCACCCGTTTCTATCAACTCATTTTGTTTTATACCCTGGTAGAAAGTGAGCTACTTTCCTCAGAGTTGGTCAATACCCGTCGCTATTTGCAAAACAATCACTTGCTGGGAGAAAATGAATTGACCTTCCTCAATTCCATCAAAAAACTCAACCATTCCTCCGCAGATCGAAATGTAATCAGGGATATGGTAAATACGCTCAACAACAGTAGCCAGATCATGACCGAAAAATCGGTATTGAATGTATTTATGATAGAATATTTTGAAAAAATGATATCTGAAAAGTAAACCCCACTGATGCGTGTTGTACTAACACCACCGCAGCATATATGGGTTGCACATCTGATTAATTCCTTAAAATCAGACACCTCCCCAAACACGGTTCATTGGATCAGACTTTTTATATTTTCATATTTTTTTGGAATTTTTTCACAGAAATACTTGAAAAACTGCAAGTTGAAATCTGTTTTTACTACGTGTTTTGAGCCATCCGAAATATAAAGATATCCATTGTAAGCTGTAATCATTCGTTCATTTGAAAACAGGCACAGTCCTCTGAAACCCAATCCTTGTGGCAACTGATAAGAAAGTTGTGCCAGGGGTGCATTCTCCGTTAGATCCAACAAATGAACAACTACGCTTTCTGTAGGTTGCCAAACAGGGTCCGGTCTTCCGGAGAATACACACACTTTACACTTCCAATTTTTATTTGATTTTGATGTGCCCATGAATTACTTGCATAAATGTACAAAACTGGGTGTACATTCCTCTATTGGCAGTTCGAGGGTCGGTAATAATATTTCCAGCGTTGTCTGTCAATCTTGCAGCTGTGCTACCTGGCTTATGGCTCCACCTGCCATTGTTTCCTTTGCGGTACCAGTGGAAGTCAAAGCCTGGAGCAATAACTAAAGCTACCAAATGGCCTTTCTGAGGACATTTATTGTTGGCCAAAGGCGTATTGATCAAAGCATCTGCAATTGCGCCATCCAAAGCACTTCTTTGCCCCGCTGCAACAGCACAACCAGATAGTGAAGTGTACTGCTGGCCAGCTGCCTTGCCCGGCTGAGCAAAGGTATCGGTGCGATAGTTGGTGGCATAGTTGTAACAATTGTTGTTAAACTGTCTGGCACCACCATCATTCCACCAGGCCAGATCGGGATCAGGTGCACATTGGCAAGGATTGGGTTTTGGAAATACTACTGGAGGTATAACCAAGCCACCCAAAATACCATCACTTACCCTGAGATTCTCCATTTCGGCTACCAACAGCTTTCTGAATTCTTTTTTGTTACCGGTGCCTTTGAATTTCGACAAAGCATCCAAAATACCAGATTCAAATTGCTCACTGTTTGCGTCTGCATTTTGCTCACCTGCAAACATTCGGTTAGGTGTGATTCTGAAATATTCAGGGAAGTCAGATCTGGATCCATCCAGGTTTTCCACAATGATGCCCCTATAACCCAGATTTTCCGGCTCTACCTGGCGGGAATTGGTTCTCAATGCTGCGTTGATTTTAATCTTGTTCAACATTTTTTTTGCTTCATTCCCTTCAATGATCTGATAAGGATTGGGTCGACCACTGAAAATGTCGATGGTTAATTTAAGTTTCATGATTTACTTTAAATTTTAAATGAATAATAAATACGATTATAGAAAGCCACAGCCAGGCACTTGGCTTCAAGTACTGAAAAGTCACCATACAATGTATTGAATGGAAATAAATAAAGGTATTGGCTGAAGGTCAGCTGAAAATGAATTTTATTTAATCAGCTACTTTAGTATACTTCAATTGGCAGGTATTATCAACTGTGATGGTAAATGCACTCCCCTCTTTTGAAAATCTAATCCGATAAGATACAATGCTGTCATTGGCACATGATATCTTTACCCTTGTATTTCCTTTCATTTCATAAGTACCTACATCCCACTGATAAAAAAATCCATCCGGCTTTTCTAAAGATTGATAAATTCCGTTTTCACCAAACATCATCTTAGTAGGATAGGTAGTGCCACACTCCTCCTTTTCGGTTCGCTGCCAAACTCCAAGGATTGATTTTATCTTCGTTGTGCTCATCTGAAGTTTTGTTTGTGGTAGGTTCAAAGTAAGTGAACTACGAGGTGAGATACTTAAGAAATATAATCATTCGAATCATCCATGAGTGGATGTTACACCTGATCCTATTTAGCATCCAAAATTGAAATTACCGACTTTTTTTCATTTTTTTCCAATCCGTCAAAAAGAGTTCTCGCTTTTTCCACTTCAGTTTTCGACATGATGGTATCTTTTCGGATCAGTTCGGCTGCTTTTTTTAATTCAGCTTTTCTTTTGAAATAAGGCTTTGCAATGCGTTTAAACTCTGTATATGCATAATGTGGCCTCAAGGTCTTATCTGCCAATGCCGCTTTCAAGGCTTCGATGCCCTCTATGAGATGATCACCTCCAAGTGCAAGGGTAAGTAATAGATCTGGAGTCGCTAAGGTCTTTAGCGCAGCTTTTGCATGAGATTCATCTACTACAGGTGTGACCATAATATTTGAGTTGGCAGTCAACACCACCGGCATGCCATCAATCTCCCAGTTGAGATCAATCTTGATAAAGTACATTCCAGCGTTGGGAAACAAAGCACCTTCTTTGCCCCTTAACAGCGTGAGATCTGATTCGATCATTTCTCCTGGTTTAAATTCTTTCAGGGGTTCTTCATCAAGGCAAATGACAATAGGTGAAAAACTTCTTTGCTGGCCATTGGCTCCTGTTACTACTCCTTTTACATTGCCGCCTTTGAGACTAAGGTTGGCAGGGAGCAGTACACTCTGATCCATTTTATTTTCCAACTTTACATTGACCCTTACCGGTGCCCCAAGAGGTATGGTTTCAAGCAATGGTTTTGCAGTAAATGTCAGTCCTTGCAATTCGGTGGATTGATCTAAAGGAGAAATGATTGGATTGGACATACTTGCTGCTCCAAAGCTGGTTCCTCCAGGCCTTACGTGCATATCCGGGTAATGGCGCAATCTGCGTTTGTCATCTTCTGCAAATGAAAAAATTACATTGTTGGGAAATGGAGTTGCCGGAGGATTGGCACTTGAGGCAATAACATCTGTTGTGTTCATAATGCAATTATTGACTGCGTTGTGAAACAATCCCATAGCATGACCAATTTCGTGAACCGCGGTTCTGAAGAATGTTTTGGGAGATGCTCCTGACCTTTGTCCAGCAACCAGCCCCCACAACGAAGTATTTGGAAAGTTCCAATGACTCGCAATGCCCACCCCTTCTCGTGGAATCTGATTGGAATCAGTCCCTCCTATATCATACATAATACCTCTTGACGTTGAGTCCAGGTTTTTAACTGACAAAATGTGGTACCTCCATTCTTTGTCCAGATTGGAAGCATCTCTTCTGGCAAGCATAGCGGTATGCATTTCAGCATCAGACCAGGAGTTGCCGCTGGCCTGAGGCACATTGGTGCTGCTGCAATACGTATTAACTTCCCATCCCACCTCGTTGTAGACGGTTTGCCAATCTATGCCGCTTCCATTGTTCAGCGGTGCTTCAGAACCACTTACTGTATCAATTTCTACAATGGCTTTTCTGAGGTATTTTGAAACCCAGCCCATGGTCAGTCTGCCAAGGATGGCACCCGCTGCATTTTTTACATCACCTTCAAAATAATCGCCAACAGAAGGATAGCCTGACGGTGGATTTACCCAATTCATTTTGGCCGTATATGATCCTTCCAAAGTCCATGTATTGGGGGCTGTAAACTTATAAAGCTCGTAGCCAAGATTAAAATAGTTTAAGATGGTGGCATTTTCGAGTAATGATATAATACGTATATAATACACGTATTTATTTCTAGGCAAAATTGGAATACCGTTGGCAGGATTGGGCGGTGCCGCAAGTGTAAGCAGTGGTAATTGAGGGAATGGTCTGTGGATCAACTTTACCGGTCTTGCATACAAATCACCACTTGCCGTCTTACCCAGTGCGTGACCCTCTACCCTGATGGTTCCATCAAATGAAACCAGAGGTCCTTGCACAGGTTTGTAATTTACCAGGTAGCAACCTGGCTTAAGCCTTCTCAAGTGAACGGGGCCGGGTTGCCGCAATGGCTGCACCATCGGTTCATGATCCTGATTGTCATTGTTTGAATCAGTTGAATAAACTTCCAATGGAAGGGGTGGAAAGAAATCACTTTCTGCAAAATTAGAATGGGCTCCGTTACACATATTTTGGGTATTAAAGAGGTTAACAATAATAAGTCAAAGTTATCTTCAACTTAATGCGTAGAGGCGAGCTGAAATCCCCAAACTATACCCGTGTTTTTCCGGTAGGACGGAGGGGTAATTCCTTGAAAATAAGCATATGTGACGAGCGACGGGGGCTGGGAGACGGGCGGCTTGCGACGAGCGACTTGCGACGGGCGACTTGCGACGGGCGACGGGCGACACGCGACTTGTGAAGAGAGACACGCGACGGGCGACTTGCGACGGGCGAATTGCGACGGGCGACTTGCGACTTGCGATGGGCGACACGCGACGGGCGACACGCGACTTGCGACGGGCGACGAGGGACGAGCGACTTGCGACGGGGGCTGGGCCTGCGGCCTTCGCGTGATTTGTAGAGAGACTTGGATATAGATTTCTTAGGGAGTTGTTGATGCTACGCGGTATGCGTGTGATAAGGATTATTTTTTATTAAAGTTGAAGCATTAAGGTTGTGACGATTTTAACTATCACAATTTACCTGCTGTGCCAGGTCATCTTTATCTTGGATTTGTTGTTGCTGCGACAAGGATGTCGCAGTTCACAGCTAAAAAAGCCCACCGGGCTTTTTCTTAACGCTGTTCAGGCTTAACTAACCGCAATGATTTTCTTCAGGAAAATCATTGCTACTGTCCTAAAATAAAAAAGTCCTTAAGATTGCTCTTAAAGACTTTTAAAAAAAAAGGCAGTGACCTACTCTCCCACATTTTACTGCAGTACCATCGGCGCTGAGGGGCTTAACTACTCTGTTCGGAATGGGAAGAGGTGGAACACCCTCGCTATAGCCACCTAACTCTTTTTGGGCTCTCGCCACATATTTCTTTTGAGATAGACGCAATATTTTGCGTCTTTACTTTCATTGACTGATCGGGCGAATGATTATTCGCCCTTGTCTTGACTCATGGGGGCGAATGTTATTCGCCCTTGCGATGTCTTTATAAGCGAGCTTATAAAGACAT